>Ga0172382_10007879_pt1 | contig 14997 bp, 15 predicted proteins | sample Leawel138RmetaG_FD_122245 | JGI IMG/M metagenome (GOLD analysis project Ga0172382, IMG submission 122245) | Leachate microbial communities from a municipal landfill in Southern Ontario, Canada - Leachate well 138R metaG | ecosystem: Engineered > Solid waste > Landfill > Unclassified | place...
ACGGATGATGACTTCGGCTCCCAAAGAGCTGGAAGATGCTTTTTATAAAAATTTAGAGTTCGGAACAGGCGGAATGCGGGGAGTAATGGGAGTCGGAACCAACCGAATCAACAAATACACCTTAGGAAAAAACACTCAGGGACTTTCAGATTATCTGAAAAAATCTTTTCCTGATCAGGAAATCAAAGTAGCCATTGCCTACGATTGTCGTCACAACAGCAACACTTTTGCCAAGGTAGTAGCTGATGTTTTTTCGGCCAACGGAATCAAAGTTTATCTTTTTTCAGACCTCAGACCCACTCCGGAATTGTCGTTTGCCGTTCGTCACCTGAATTGTCAGGCAGGAATTGTGCTCACCGCTTCTCATAACCCGCCTGAATATAACGGTTATAAAGTATATTGGCAAGACGGAGGGCAACTTGTTCCGCCTCAGGACGGTGAAATTATCAAGGTTATCGAAAACCTGAATTATGAAGATATAAGGTTTGAAGCCAACGAAAATCTCATCGAATATATCGACACTCAGGTTGATGAGGCTTTTATTCAATCGACTTTAGAAAATATCAATTTCGGTACGCCTGAAAGTGCTAAAGAAAACCTGAAAATCGTTTTCACTTCGCTTCATGGAACTTCGATTAAGCTGATTCCGACTGTGTTGGAAAGAGCCGGATTTTCTGATGTGCAAATCGTGAAGGAACAAGCAGAACCAAACGGAAACTTTCCAACCGTAAAATCTCCGAATCCTGAAGAGCCGGAAGCTCTGACGATGGCTTTAGAAATGGCTGAAAAAACAGGTGCTGATATCGTTATCGGTACAGACCCGGATTCCGATCGTCTGGGAGTAGCTGTGAGAGATTTAAACGGAAAAATGGTTTTACTGAGCGGAAACCAAACCATGGTAATCATGACGGCTTTTTTGTTGGAAAACTGGAAACGTCAGGGCAAAATCACAGGTAAAGAATTCATTGGTTCTACCATTGTTTCAACTCCGATGATGCTTGATTTAGCGGAAGCCTATGGAGTGGAATGCAAAGTAGGTCTTACAGGATTCAAATGGATAGCGAAATTCATCAAAGATTTCCCGGAACAGACCTTTATCGGAGGTGGTGAAGAGAGTTTCGGATATATGGTGGGAGACAAGGTGAGAGATAAAGATGCGGTTGGCTCAACGCTTTTGGTATGCGAAATTGCAGCACAAGCCAAAGCAGCGGGAAGTTCGCTATATAAAGAGTTACTAAACCTGTATATCGACTATGCCTGCTACAAAGAACATTTGATTTCGATTACCAAAAAAGGAATTGATGGAGCTAGCGAAATCAAACAAATGATGATTGATTTCAGGGAAAATCCGTTTACTGAAATTGCCGGACAACGAGTGATGATGTTGGAAGATTACCAAAGCTCTGTCGGTAAAGATTTTATGAATAATGAGGAATATGAAATCACAATTCCAAAGTCAAACGTATTGATTTATTATCTGGAAGACGGTAGTAAAATCTGTGCCAGACCAAGCGGAACAGAACCTAAGATTAAGTTTTATTTCAGTGTAAACGAACCTTTGGAAAGCATCGAAAAAGCAAAAGAAACCGAGCAGTATTTAGACACAAAAATCCAAAAAATTATTGAGGATATGAAGTTGTAAGCATTAAATTTAGTTATGGAGTTGATTTGGATAATCCTAAAGATAGTTGTAATAACCTATCTTTTAATCAAAATAGTAAGATATTCTTATCTGTATTTTTTCGTATTTAAACGAAATATAATTTTGTGGATTGTTTTAATGTTTGTTTTTGGTTTTTTTCTGTTTTTCTTTAGCAGAATGCTCACTTCCGAATTATATTTACCTTTTTGGTGTGCTGTAATAACAATAGGAACACTGTTTTTTAATAGAGATAAATCTCTCTCTACTAATGAAGAAAGGACATTTATGAATAATGAGCTTTACAATAGTTTAAATATAAAAAATGCTTGGGAACAAACCCTTATCGGAAATATAACATTTATTGTGGGGTGTGTTTCAGGATATGTAGTTTTTTATTTCAAATATTTATAAATCAAAATTTAAGCGTATTTGAATTTGGGTTTAAACTTCCCAAAACCTTCATAATAACAACAAATAAATAAAATATGATTAGCCAATACTTTAAAAAAATATTCCGATTTGCAGGGCCATACAAAAAATATATGTGGTTAAACATATTTTTCAACATTTTGTATGCTTTGTTTAGTGCTTTGTCGTTTGTGGCATTGATTCCGATGTTGACGGTGATGTTTGGTGATGCAGATAAAATCCACGAAAAACCACAATATACAGGACTCGGAGAGGTGAAAGACTACCTGCTCGACTATATGAATTATTACATTACGACAACTTCCGAAACCTACGGAACACAATATGCTCTTAATGTAATGATTATCGGGATTATTGCTCTTTTTCTGTTAAAAAATATGTTCAATTATTGGGCAATGTATTTCATCACATTTCTTAGAAACGGAATCCTGAAAGACATCCGAAATGCGATGTATAAAAAATCGGTGGAATTGCCGCTTTCCTATTTTTCCGAAAAGCGAAAAGGCGATATGATTTCCAGAATGACCTCTGATGTGTTGGAGATTCAACACTCCTTTTTGTCGATTTTGGAGCTGATTATCAAAGAACCGCTTACGATTTTGTTTACCATTGTGGCAATGTTTTTCATCAGTGCAGAGCTGACGTTGTTCGTGTTTATTTTTATTCCGATTTCGGGTTTTATCATTTCCAAAGTAGGGAAATCACTAAAGAAAAAATCAGACAGGGCAGCCAGAGAACAAGGTTATTTCCTTTCGATAATTGATGAAACCTTAGGCGGACTCAAGGTTATCAAAAGTTTCAATGGTGAAAAGCGATTTTCAAAAACGTTTGAAGATTCAACGGCTCGATTTTTTAGAATCAACAACAAAATTTTGAATCGTCAGAATCTGTCTTCGCCTTTGAGCGAATTTCTCGGAATCATCACCATTGCCGTTTTGCTTATCTATGGAGGAAATCTGGTTTTGAATGAAGGAACGCTTTCAAGTGCTTCTTTCATCGCCTATATCGGGATGGCTTATAACATTCTCACTCCTGCTAAGGCAATTTCAAAAGCTTCCTATTCCGTGAAAAAAGGAGATGCAGCAGCAGAACGGGTTTTAGAAGTTTTGGAAACCCAAAACCCGATTGTCAGCAAACCCGATTCCATCAGTAAAACTGATTTTAACAACAGTATTTCTATCGAAAATATCAGTTTTGCTTATGAAAACGAAAATGTGTTGAGCAATTTTTCGCTTCAGGTTTCGAAAGGAAAAACGGTAGCTTTGGTAGGGCAATCAGGAAGTGGAAAAAGTACGATTGCCAATTTGCTAACTCGTTTTTATGATGTTCAAAAAGGAAGCATCAAAATCGACGGAATCGACATAAAAGATTTCAATCTTCAAAGCTTGAGAGGCTTGATGGGCTTGGTAACTCAGGACAGTATTTTGTTTAACGACACCATCAAAAACAATCTTTTGCTGGGTAAAGAAAATGCCTCAGACCAAGAAATCATCGAAGCCCTGAAAGTTGCCAATGCTTATGAATTTGTCAAAGATTTGCCAGACGGAATCAACACCAATATCGGAGATAGCGGAAACAAACTCTCGGGAGGACAAAAACAGCGATTGTCGATTGCCAGAGCCGTTCTGAAAAACCCTCCGATTATGGTTTTAGACGAAGCTACTTCTGCTTTGGATACCGAATCAGAAAGATTGGTACAACAGGCTTTGGAGAATATGATGCAAAACCGTACTTCGGTTGTGATTGCTCATAGACTTTCGACCATTCAAAAAGCCGATACGATTGTGGTGATGCAAAAAGGAGAAATCGTAGAGCAAGGAACTCATGAGGAACTTCTTGCCAAAAACGGAATGTATTCAAAATTGGTTCAAATGCAAAGTTTTGAGTAATTATCCTTATGAGATTAGAGACGAAACGACACATTTTTAAATTTTACTTTTCAGTAATATTTGGGTTTTTGTTCTTTTTCCTGATGGGAATATTTTCTATCAGTCAATTTTTTGATGATGAAGAAAAATTAAAAGCAGGAAATAAAATCTATTTGATTCTTCTGTTGGGGATAGTATTTGTGGCACTTGCATTTTATACAATTAGTCAATACATAAAAAGCTCCCCTAAAATTATTATCGAAAGAAACAGAATTTTCTTCAACAAAGAATCTTTTAATCTTAATGATATTCAGTTTTTAAACCTTACTTGTAAAGTACCGTTCCGCTATATTCTTAAATTTCCGATGGAAGGCTTCTATATTGAATTTAAAAACGGAACCGAAAAGTTTATTTATGATGATATGTATTCCAATGTCTGGGAAATCAAAGATTATTTAAAACAAGTTGTGGAAGATAAAAAAGAATATAAATCATCTAATTTTCAGGCTGTTAAGTTAATAGAGATAAAGAATGTACATTTTGCCTATTACAAAGGAATTTTCAATTTGTTGACTTTGCGTGGAATTTTATTATGGGTAATGGTTTTACTTTGCTTGGGCATATTATCTAAGCTTCTGCAAAAGCAACCACTTTCACTACTTGCAATAGCATTTATAACCTTTCCTATCTTGCTTAGGTATTATGTGAGTGCCTGGCTTATGCATTATTACGGAATCTCACGAAATTATTTTATTGTCAAAAACTTTTATTTGCCTTGGAGGGTAAGAGTTTTTAGATTAGAAGAAATTGAAGAAATTGTTTTTGAACAACAACAAAGAAGCCCTAACGGACTTCGGGTTATATCTAAGAATTATCAGACTAAATTGTTTTATGGAGGAACCCTATCAGATAATCACTGGAGAGAACTCAAAAAAGATTTACGGAAAAAAGGTATAAAAGTTCGTGATGAATGTATTGATTACGAATACTAATTACAATATACATCTCTACATTATACAAATAAAAAATGTACATACAAAACCCAAAAATAGCACCTTTAAACCCGGACACTATTGTCTGGAAATATCTGGATTTGTCTAAATTTTTGGATTTGCTGCTTCACAAACAGCTCTTCATGGCTCGGTCGGATAAGTTTGAAGACCAGTATGAAGGTACGTTTAGCGAACCAACGTTTAAAGAAATCAAAAAGCTATCAGAGAACAACCCGAAGTTCTTGGAATACTACAAAGAGCATCGCAAAAATGTGGTGATTAGCAGTTGGCACCAAAGTGATTACGAATCATTTGCGATGTGGCAGGTTTTCACCAAAAGCAAAGAAGGGCTTGCCATTCAATCGACTATCGGGAAAATTAAAAATGCGTTGCGATTGGATTTGCATTTCGAGCAACACATCGGGGAGGTGAATTATATTGATTACAAAACCGAACATATTCCGTTTGATGATACTTTTTTTCCGTTTTTGTATAAACGAAAAAGTTTCCAGTATGAACGGGAAATCAGAATCATAACCGATGCCACTTCCTATGACATTTCCATAAATGACGGACTCAAAATCAATATCGACGTACAGCAACTTATCGAAAAAATCTACATTCACCCCAAATCAGAAAACTGGTATAAAAAACTGGTTTTTGAACTGATGAACCGCCTTGAAATGGATTTCGATATCGGAGTTTCAGACCTGGAAAGTGAGATATTATTGTAGAATTTCTCACAAAATGAGGAATTTTCCGGACTTGTTTTTATCCCAGACCCTTTGTTTTTCCTCAATTTCCGCTTTGGAATAATAATTGTCTGTTTTTGAAGTGTAATATTAAAATCCAACAGAATATGAAAAAACTAATGCTATTAGCACTCGTGCTTACAACTGCTGTAACCAGTGCACAAGACAAATTATTGAGCCTCGGAATTAAAGCAGGTGTCAACTTCTCAAACCTTAAAGGCGATGTGGAAACCATAGATTTTGAAACCCGAAGTAGTTATCATTTCGGAGCTGTCGCAGAAATCCGGCTTTTTGAAAATCTGGCGATACAGCCCGAATTGTTGTATTCTGTTCAGGGAGCTAAAGTCGATTCAGCCATAGGAAATGTTGATGATGTGGACTTCAAATATATAACGGTTCCGGTAATGGTGAAATTTTATCTTACCGATAATCTGAGCCTGGATTTGGGACCTCAATTTGCTTTTCTGACCGATGACAACGTAGAAGAAACCTTTGAAACCGAATCGTTTGACTTTTCCGTTGGAGGCGGAATCACATACAACCTCGGAAGCAGTTTGTTTATTCAGGGTCGTTATATGGCAGGCTTGACAGACGTTTCGAGAGATGCTGAGGTCAAAAACTCGATATTTCAAATATCCGCAGGGCTTAAATTCTAAACAAAACTCGATATAAACACGTAAGAGGCAGGCTTTTTTAAGGTATTGCCTCTTTTTTTGTGCAGCAATTCCGCTATGGATTTCATATACTTTTTTCGTACCTTTGCCTTTCTAAAAAGATTAAGAAATGCAGAGCATTTTAGAACAAAAACAGCCCAAACCGAAATGGCTTCGGGTGAAACTACCTACCGGAAAGAAATATACAGACCTCAGAAATTTGGTTGACAAATATAACCTGAACACCATCTGTACATCGGGAAGTTGCCCGAATATGGGAGAATGTTGGGGCGAAGGAACAGCAACCTTTATGATTCTCGGAAATATCTGTACTCGTTCGTGCGGATTTTGCGGAGTGAAAACCGGTCGTCCGGAAACCGTTGATTGGGACGAACCCGAAAAAGTAGCCCGTTCTATCAAGTTGATGAATATCAAGCATGCAGTTTTGACAAGTGTGGACAGAGATGACCTCAAAGATATGGGAAGCATTATTTGGGCAGAAACCGTTAAGGCTGTCCGGAGAATGAATCCTGAAACGACTCTGGAAACGCTAATTCCTGATTTTCAGGGAGTAGAACGTCATTTAGACCGAATTATCGAAGTCGCTCCCGAAGTGGTTTCTCACAATATGGAAACCGTAAAACGCTTGACCCGTGAAGTGAGAATTCAGGCGAAATACGAAAGAAGTCTTGAAGTGTTGAACTACCTGAAAAAAAGTGGAGTAAACCGAACCAAAACAGGAATTATGCTTGGTTTGGGAGAAACCGAAGACGAAGTGATTGAAACGCTGCACGATTTACGTAAAGTAAACCTTGATGTGGTTACTATCGGGCAATACCTTCAACCAAGTAAAAAACACCTTCCGGTAAAAGAATTCATCACACCCGATCAATTCAAAAAATACGAAGAAATCGGAAAAGAATTAGGCTTCCGACATGTAGAAAGCGGAGCACTCGTACGTTCGTCTTATAAAGCACAGAAACATATTCTTTGATTTAAGATTGGTGATTTGCAATTGATGATTTTCGATTTCGAGTAAAGTCCTTTGTGTCGCATTTTGTCCCTAAAAAATAGACTATGAAAACAAAACACGCTTTATTGGTTTTGGGATTAGGGTTTTTAGTAGATGTTATTGCTATACCTTTTAAAATAATGCATTGGTCTTATGCTAATGAAATAATTATTATTAGAACGTTATTAATTGTCATTGGTGGAGTGTTACTTTTATATAAATTGTTGACTCATCCAAAACTCAAAGATTTTTTAAACTCATAAATCAGTAGCCTGTCCATTATTGTGAGGAAAGAAGCAATCTCTATTATTATGAAAATAAAATATATCTTACTGTTTTTTGTTGTAGTAACAGCTTGTCAAAAACAGGAAACTAAAAATCCTTTTATTGTACAAGTTGATGATAAAAGAATTGAGCTGATTCTTGAAGACAATGCGGATTATTTGGTTTACGATATGCCTACAAAAGCAGAATTTGTTTGGACAAACATTGAGAAAAATTCTTGGATAGTTACAGGGAGAGGTATTAGATTGGTTGAATTTAAAAAAGATAGAGCTGTAATGGAAATCAATTATCCTTCCGAAAAAAGCACATCTGATACTTTGGAAATTCAACTTAAATTCAAAGGTTTAAAAGATCCTGAATTTAGTAATGGAATTATCAAAGTTCCTGTAAAACGACTCAACAAATAACGGTTCAACGATTAAATTATTTAACCATTGAGAACGAAAGTTACAATAGTGTTTCTTTTTTTAGTATGTCTTTCCTTTGCTCAAAACGAAAAAGAATTAAAAGAAATTACTGATAAAGTAATAAAGATTGATGAAAAAGCTTTTGAAGTAAACAGCGATAGTATTTCTACAATTCAAGAAAGCGGAGCAATAACTAAAAAATCATTTTTGTTTTTCAAGAAGACCATAGGTGGTTATCATTTTAATTCATATTCTAAAAAAAATGATACGTTAGTTCTTAAAGTGGAGGAATTCTATTCGTTTAAAAACGGGACAAACATTACAGAAAACTATTATTTTTCGGATAACAGACTGATTAAATATCATTATTTAAAAGAAAAAAATCTTATAAATTTGGATTTTGAAAAGTTAGAAGAAACAAATGTTTTTTTCAAAAATGACAAAGTAATAAAACAAGAAGTTTTTGGAAATACTAATAAGACAAATGAACAGATAATCCAAAAGGCGTACGAAAATAAAAGTACTATTTTGAAAATGATTAAACCTTAAACTTTGAACCTTAAACCAAAAATCAGAATCGCAATAAACGGCTTCGGTCGTATCGGACGAAATCTTTTCCGTTTGCTATTGAATCATCCGGAAATCGAAGTAGTGGCTATCAACGATATTTCAGATAATCGTACGATGGCTCATTTGCTGAAATACGACAGCATACACGGGGTTTTGCCCTACGAAGTTTCTTATGACAGCTTTCATATTTCAGTAGGGGATAAGAAGTTTCGCTTTTTCCACGAAAAAAACATTTCCGATTTATCCTGGAAAGAATTAGATATTGATTTCGTCATTGAATGTACCGGAAAACACAAAACTTTCGGACTTTTATACCAACATATTCTGGCTGGAGCAAAAAAAGTAATTTTGTCTGTTCCGCCTGAGGATGACAAAATCAAAACGGTTGTTTTGGGAGTCAATCACGATATTCTGGACGGAAGCGAAAAAATCGTTTCCAATGCCAGTTGTACCACCAATAATGCAGCTCCGATGCTCAAAGTTTTGGACGAACTTTGCGGAATCGAACAGGCTTACATTACGACTGTTCATTCCTACACGACCGACCAAAGCCTGCACGACCAACCACATAAAGATTTGCGAAGAGCCAGAGGAGCAGCACAATCAATTGTTCCGACAACTACCGGAGCAGCCAAAGCACTGACCAAAATTTTTCCGAGATTGGGAAATAAAATCGGAGGTTGCGGAATCAGAGTTCCCGTTGCTGACGGTTCGCTGACTGATATCACCTGCCACGTCCGAAGAAAAGTAACTATCGAAGAGATAAACCGAACTTTCAAAGAAGCTGCTCAAACAGAGCTCAAAGGAATTTTAGGTTATACCGAAGACCCGATTGTTTCTGTGGATATTGTGGGAAATCGTTTGTCTTGTTTATTTGATGCTGAACTCACTTCGGTGATTGACGATATGGTAAAGGTTGTAGGTTGGTATGACAACGAAATCGGCTACTCTTCAAGGCTGATTGACTTGGTTTTGTATATGGCTAAAGCATCAAGATAAGAGTAAGTACCAAGACTTTTCGTTTTTGCCTTAACACCTCTGATTTACTGCTTCCGTCTTACTACTTAATACTTTCGTCTTAATACTTTTTATTATCTTTGGTACTTAAAAAAAGCAAATTCACAAAAGGCTTATGAAAAATCCGTTTAAAAATAGTGTCGAAAAATATCCGTTTCTGAAACTTTTCGGAAACAGGTATTTTGTGGTATTGCTCTTTTTCGGAATCTGGATTGTGTTTTTGGATGATGCTTCTTTCTTGAGACACAGAGATTTAAACAAAGAAATCAAGACTTTGGAATCTAACAAAAAATACTACAGGGACGAAATCAATAAAGACCGTAAACAAATCAAAGAACTCAATAATATAGAAAAGATTGAGCATTATGCAAGGGAAAAATACTATATGCAAAAATCCAATGAAGATGTTTATATTATTGAGTACGAAAACGATACGATTAAAAAATGAGTAAATTATTTCAAGAATTCGAGGCTGTTTCTTCCAAACAATGGAAACAGCAAATTCAGTTTGAGTTAAAAGGAGCCGATTACAACCAAACCCTTGTCTGGGAAACTCCCGAAGGCATCAAAGTAAAACCCTTTTACCACAACGATGAATTTGAAAATACGGTAAGTGTAAATACCCGGATTTCGGAGTTTAAAATCCTGCAACGAATCTATGTTTTCGATGTAGAAAAATCAAACAAAAGAGCCAAAGAAACCCTGCAAAGAGGTGCTGAAAGTATCTATTTCACTATCGAAAAACCCGAAACTGATTTGTCGGTTTTGTTTGCCGAGCTCCCGAAAGAGGTGATTTATTACGTAAAAACGCTGTTCCTTTCAGAAGAATTTTCGTTGAAACTAAATGAATTTGCCAAAGCGAATGGTTTACAGATAAAACTGCTTTTAGACCCAATCGGGCAATTGGCTAAAGACGGGAACTGGTTCACAAATTTAGATACTGATTTTTCGGTTTTAAATGATATGAACTCTAAAATTGAACTTCCTTTTTTGAGTATTGATTCCGGGTTGTACCAAAATGCAGGAGCAAATATCGTTCAGCAATTGGCTTATACTTTGGCACATATCAACGAATATTTCAACAGACTTCAATCGATAACCGACAACCGACAACCAATAACTATCGAAGTGAGTGTGGGCTCAAATTATTTCTTCGAAATCGCTAAACTTCGGGCTTTGCGAATGTTGTTTGACGTTCTGAAAAAGGAATACAACTACGATTTCGATTGTCATATCATCGCTCAACCGACAAAACGAAACAAAACTTTATACGATTATAACGTCAACATGCTCCGAACGACAACCGAGTGTATGAGTGCCGTTTTGGGTGGAGCCGATGCTGTTTCAAACCTGTCGTATGATGTGTTGTTTCATAAAGAAAACGAATTCGGAGACCGAATTTCGAGAAATCAGCTTTTGGTTTTAAAGCACGAAAGTTATTTCGATAAAGTTGACAATCCGGCAGATGGAGCCTATTATATCGAATCGCTAACCGAACAATTAGCCGAAAAAGCATTGGAATTATTCAAAGATATCGAGAAAAACGGAGGTTTAATTACGCAACTTATCGAAGGAACGATCCAAAGAAAAATAACCGAATCAGCCGAAAAAGAACAAAATCTTTTTGATGATGGAAAAGAAATTTTGTTGGGGACCAACAAATATCCGAACAAAGAAGACCGAATGAAACACGATTTGGAGTTGTTCCCATTCGTAAAACAAAATCCGAGAAAAACATTGATTACTCCGATTATCGAAAAACGTCTGGCTGAAAAATTGGAGCAGGAACGGTTGGAAACTGAAAAATAATTTTTATTATGGAAAAGAAAAACGAAATAAAATTATTTGAGGAAAAGAAAGTCCGTACACTTTGGGACGAAGAGCAGGAAAAGTGGTTCATTTCTATTGTTGATGTGATTGAGGCATTGACAGATAGTCCTAATCCACAAGTATATTGGCGTGTGTTAAAAAAACGGTTAAAAGCAGAGGGAAATGAAACCGTTACAAATTGTAACGGTTTGAAAATGGAGGCCAAAGACGGTAAAATGAGAATGACCGATGTAGCTGATACAGAGCAGATTTTTCGTTTGATACAATCTATTCCGTCACCAAAGGCAGAGCCGTTTAAGTTGTGGTTGGCACAATTGGCATCGGAGCGTTTGGACGAAATGCAAGACCCGGAAATCACTATTGACAGGGCTTTGGAGCAATATTTAAAGTTGGGTTATTCCGAAAATTGGATAAACCAACGTCTGAAAAGTATCGAAATCCGAAAAGAGCTTACAGACGAATGGAAAAAACGGGGAATGAAAGAGGGAATGCAGTTTGCTACTTTAACGGACATTATTACCAAAGCGTGGAGTGGTAAAACAACCAAAGAATACAAAGTTCTCAAAGGGCTGAAAAAAGAAAATCTTCGGGATAATATGACCAATACCGAGCTGATTTTAAATATGTTGGCAGAGGCTTCTACAAAAGATATTTCACAGGCAGTAAACCCTGAAACTTTTGAGGATAATGCAAAAGTTGCTTTTCAGGGAGGAAACGTAGCCAAAGTAGCACGATTGGAATTAGAACAAAAAACAGGCAAAAAAGTAGTTACTTCCCTAAATGCAAAAGCAAGTTTAGAAGGGAAAGATACGGTTAAACAGATTGAGAAGAAATAAGTGCTTACAATTTGTAATCATTTGAAAAATTGGAGCAGGAGAGGTTAGCAACGGAATAAAAAAATGAAAAAAGAAAGTGAGCGAATATGTTATGAATGATAATATTATAGAAGAAAAGTTTGCAGACTCAATATACTTGAAGAATAACTTGATATTTTTGTTGCTAAACAATAAAAAGAAACAATGGATAAACTTAAATTAAAACAAATTTTATTTAATATACATCATATCTGTACACACATTGAAATATCAAACAAAGAAATAAAAAGATTAAAATTACCTTATGACAATCAAGTAAGACTTGACGTTGATAGAGTTTGTGCATTATATATTTGCAATCTTTTAGATGAATTAAAAGTGTTTGATAATTATGTAAAAAGTCAAAATAATGATTATCTGTATGATACTTTTTATGTGTTAGAGCCTTTAATTGAATACTTAAATAAATTTGATTCTTTTAGAATAAAAAGAAATAAAGTATTAGCTCATCATAATCGAGACGGATTTGATAAAAAGTTTACACCTTGGTGGAAGAAACTTATTGGAAAAAGATTTCCTGCTTCTAACGAAGAATTAAATATGGTGTATAACATTGTAAAAATAATACACAAAACAATTGAAAAGAGATTTAAAAGCGAATATGATGAATCTATTGAAGAATTTAATACAGAAATTGATAAATATGAAGAATATGTGAATACAATAAATCCTCCTAATAATGTTTTAGATGATATTTCAATGAACATTAAAGAAACTCAAAAAAGAATGAGAGAAAAAGGGTTTAATTTTTTAATTGTCAATATTCCATAAAATAATTTATAAAATCACAATACTATTATCTATGAAAAAAAATGTTTTATTCCTTTTTATTTTATCAAGCATTACTTGTTTTGGTCAAATAACAACCACGAAAATGGCTACAAAACAAGAGGTTTTAACTTCTTATGATGGGTCAGTTAATTTTTTAGGTGAGAACGTGAGAAGATATATTGGAGAAATATTATGGATAGAACCAAAAAGTGAAATACTACAACAGTACGGATATGATGGTTTTATTATCGATTATAAAAAAAGTATATCAGATAAAAGTAATATATATAAATGCTGTGATGGTGTTGGTTCAAAATACAACGAACTAGCTGGGAAGTATTTTAAGGTTATAGATGTTATTGAACATCCAGAAAAAGACACTCCTAAAGGAAAAATAATGTATGGTGGCATTTATTATCTAAAACTTCAAGAAAAAGAGAGTAACGATATTCTTTTTTATGAATACCACTCAAAATATGAATCATCTTTCCCTTTTGTGGCTGTTAAATTCTACGAAAAACAAAAAGGAGATTATTTAGGAAAAGAATATGTTTTTGCAGATAAATATTTAGAGGAGATTAAAGATGTTTATACAGGGCTTCCAATCACACAAAAAACAGAACAAAAATGGAAATGTATAGATTTAATTATTGAAGAAGAATTCTTTAATTATTTATATATTTTAGAAAATAATAAAGGAGAAAAAATAGGTATGAATCAGTCTGTGTTAAAAGAAAAATGGACTGGAGTATTTTATGTCTCTGAAGTAGAGAAATATAAGAAGAAATTTGGTGTTGAAAACTTTAATACAATCTTCAAGGGAAAAGTAAAAATAGGTATGACGAAAGAAATGTGTAAATTGTCTTGGGGAGAACCAACAGATGTTAATAAAACAGCTGTTGCAGGTAAGCAAACTGAACAATGGGTTTATGGAAATGGAAATTATCTATATTTTGAAAACAATATATTAACTGCAATACAGAATTAGTTAAAAATAGACTATACTTCGATAGTCTCATATTGGTAAAAAGGCGGTTAAATATAAGGCAGAAAGATTTCCTAAAGACTTTATGCAAAATTTGAGGTACCAAAATGACACCTCAAGTTGGTGAGATAAAAGAAAATTAAAAATGCGAAAAAACATACAACACATAACAATAAGTCAAAAGTCAAAAGTCAAAAGCTCCCCTCCTTCGGAGGGGTTGGGGGAGGCTTTTCTAACAGCAGAGGGAGTTGAAGTCAAAAAATCGTATTCCGAAAAGGATTTGGAGAATTTAGAACACATAGGTTTTGCAGCTGGTTTTGCTCCGAATTTAAGAGGTCCTTATTCAACAATGTATGTGAGACGACCTTGGACAATTCGTCAATATGCAGGATTTTCGACAGCGGAAGAAAGTAACGCTTTTTACAGACGAAATTTAGCGGCAGGACAAAAAGGACTTTCGGTAGCGTTTGATTTGGCTACGCACAGAGGTTACGATTCCGACCACGAAAGAGTAGTTGGAGATGTCGGAAAGGCGGGAGTAGCGATTGATTCGGTTGAAGATATGAAAGTATTGTTTGACCAAATTCCACTTGGTGAAATGTCGGTTTCGATGACGATGAACGGAGCGGTTCTTCCGATTATGGCTTTCTATATCGTAGCAGCCGAAGAACAAGGAGTGGACAAAAAGTTACTTTCAGGAACTATCCAAAACGATATTCTGAAAGAATTTATGGTGAGAAACACTTATATCTATCCGCCAACACCTTCTATGAAAATCATTGCAGATATTTTCGAATATACCAGCAAGTTTATGCCAAAGTTCAACTCGATTTCTATTTCGGGTTATCATATGCAAGAGGCTGGAGGAACCAATGATATTGAACTGGCTTATACGTTGGCAGACGGACT
>Ga0172382_10007881_pt1 | contig 14997 bp, 11 predicted proteins | sample Leawel138RmetaG_FD_122245 | JGI IMG/M metagenome (GOLD analysis project Ga0172382, IMG submission 122245) | Leachate microbial communities from a municipal landfill in Southern Ontario, Canada - Leachate well 138R metaG | ecosystem: Engineered > Solid waste > Landfill > Unclassified | place...
GAAGATTGTGAAATTTCGATATGTCTTGTAACTTATTGAAATAATAAGCGCGCCTGTGGTGACTCGAACACCAAACCTACGGATTAGAAGTTTGCAGGTCCTTGTTTCGTCGAATCTCATCTAGTTTTTTATTACCTTATAAATCAATATGTTACGTTTTATACTGTTTCATACAGTATTGACTAATTTCGGCTAATTTGTTACCTATATGTTACCTATGGATTTGGTTCGACTTCCTGCAAGGAGGAAAGCACCCTGAGAAAAATCAAGATTTCAAAGTCAACGGTCGACCGGTTGGCGCTCGCCGATAAGGGGGAACAAACTGATTATTTTGATACAGAACTGAAAGGCTTTGGCTGCAGGGTATCCGCCTCGGCAAAAACCTATTTTGTTCTTAAACGGGTGAACGGTAAACTAACCCGCGTGACAGTCGGAAGGCACGGTGTAATTACGGCCGAGCAGGCCCGTAAGGATGCCATAGACATCCTTTCCGATCTTGGGAAGGGCGTCGACGTCAATCGGGAAAAAGCAAGGGCGAGAGAAAAAGGCATTACCGTAGCCAAGGTGCTTGAAAGATATTTCATCGCGAGGCAGGAATTGAAACCGCGCACCGTTACAACCTACCAGGACTTGTTCAGGCTCTATCTATCGGACTGGATGAACCGACCGATCGAAGAGATTACCCGAGAGGCTGTCGCAGAACGTCATTTGAAGGTTGCTAAACAAGCCGGTAAGGCAGCGGCGAATAATGTGATGAGAACCTTTCGTGCGATCTACAACTTTGCCAACGAACTGTTAGATGACTCTCTTCCTGTCAACCCGGTCAAACGCCTCTCCAACACGCGACAATGGTTTACCATCGAAAGGCGCCAAACCCTTGTGGAAGAATCTGATCTTAGAAAATGGTTTGAAGCCGTCAACACGTTGGATAACCCCACAATACGGGACTATCTGCTTTTATTGCTTTTTACCGGAGCAAGGCGGACAGAGATGGCTACTCTCCCATGGGAAGATGTCGATATGGCGAACAAGACCTTCGTGCTTACCAAGACAAAGAACGGTAAGCCGCTTCCATTACCGATGAGTGACTATATATACCAACTCTTTAAGAGTCGTCTGGCCTTACGGGAAAACGACTGCGTATTCCCCGGTCGCGGAGGAAAGGGCCACCTCGTCGAACCCCGGAAGCAGATGGAAAAGGTGACGGAGCAGACCGGGATTACGTTTACGGTCCATGATATGAGGCGAACCTATACCAGTACTATAGACGGAATTGTAGGTTACTATGAATTAAAACGGCTCTTGAATCATAGCGCCAAAGCTGACGATGTTACCGCCGGGTATGTCGTGAAGAACATCGAAAAACTCCGTCCGCTCATGCAGAAAGTAACAGACCATATTTTGACCCTTGTGCAATCAAGGGAGCCGGGCAAGATACTTCCTTTAAACAGGCTACCAGCCGACTGACTCCGGCCTGCGGGAGTGCGTGGGAATCTAATCTGTCTTCGTGACCCGTAAAACGTTGACAGTCAATGAGTCAGAAATTGCTTCGGCACTAATTCGAACTATTAACCAGTATTTGTTGTGAAACATTGCCATAATTGATTATAGGTGTTATCTTTGGTAACTAGGGGTACTGATCGGAAATAGCTTAATCTTGTTGACAAAGAAGCTGGTTATTTTTTAAATTCTATTAAAAGACAATTAGATGGGTGGATAAAAATGCCACATAAAACGCTTGAAGTTGCCAACGTTGTTATCACGGCTAACGTTTTCAACGTTTCTATTTTTAGCCAGCTTTGGTTGCAAAGACATGAGATTTTTCGGGAAGAAGAATTTATATCGCGCGAAACAATGTTCTTACCACAGTTGGTACAAGTCGGTACTGAGACTTGTCATATGCTCGTTGTTCCCGAACGTTTACAGATGATTTTGAAAACACCAGACAATCCTGATCCGATTCTCGACCGAGTACGCTCGATTGTGAATCTATTGCCCCAAACACCTTATACAGCTCTTGGGTTGAATATGATTTGGTTTTTATCTATGAATGAGGATGAAAGGATTACTGATTTTACGAGAAGAAATTTTTCAGTTCCTAATCATCCGCTGTACAATTATTTTAGCGTAGAAGATGCAAAGTTTGGAGCGTATATAAGCAAGCAATTCGCATATTTCAGGCTTCGTGCAGACATTAAACCTGTGAGATTACCTGATGGTTCTGAAAAAGTCCAACTTAGTTTTAATTTTAACTTTGATCTACCTTCTGTCGACAATGTAGCAGAGGTTATTAACGAGAGCCTGACCAGGTGGACTGAAGCCTTCCAGGAAACTCAGACAATTACTGATATGTTACGTTGAGGAATTTATGAATCACGCGATTATGGAGAAAATTGGTACGGAAACCATGCCGGTCTTTAAAATGCCGCTCAAATATAAGAAGAATGAGGCTTCCACCAAATCTATTGCTCCGGTCGGAGCGATTCAAGATATTTCAACGCCAACGACCTATATTAAGATACGGTATGAGAAACCAGAAGTAGATGTGGGAAACCGATTATGGAATTCACATTTATCAAGTTTAAGAGAGGATTCCTACATAACGGCAAAAATTTACCTATATTTATTAAAATGTTTATACAGAGATCGAGGTGTCGGAACTGCTTGCATTTTAGATCCGACTATCATCAGAGATGCTTTGGCCTCTCGTCAGGCAGTTGAAATATATTTTGATGGACTCGTCACGCAGGGTTTAGTTACGTCAGAGATTCAAAAGATTGCATATCGACTTTGGGAGAGGTTACTAACGCGATATCCTAATTTGCCCGAACCTGATGTTGCGCCAAGCGTTGATAATAGCCTAGTTTTTGCTTTCGATGATGGAATAAATCATTTAGAGTTTGAGATTTTCGAGAGGAAGCCTACGGAAGTTTATTACTTAAAACGAAGCACTAATGAAATGTGGGAAGACGACCTTAATAATTTCGATTCTTTGCCAGAACAACTTCTAAATATTATTGGGCTTTTTGTAAAATAAGGAACCGTGGAAAGAGAGATAGACGGAAGACCCTTAGATGTGGATAGAAATGTTGTCCGGATGTGGTATAGAACTTCGCTCCACAATGGCTCGGGATCCGGAGCGCTTGTTGCCGCATTTGAGTTAAGCAGCGAAGACAAAAATGCGAACCAGCCCTATTTGTCTGTATTTGAAAAATCCAATACAACGCTGGACCAAGCTAAGATTTTTACTGGGAAAAATTTAGCGCTTTCTCTGTCAGTTTCAGAGGTTCGAGAACTCATTAATCCTAATTATCCAGACTATCGGCTTAATATTTGCTGGTATCGAAAGACAGTAACAATTGGGGACCAAATAATCCCAGACGAACGTCCTGGCGCAGCAGGGCATTGTGGCATAATCGGTTTGTTGCGTCCTCCAAACCTGTCACGAACACTATGGAAATGGTTCCGTGTTCGTCTTGCAGATATAGCTTTTTCCAACAATCCCATAACTGTCCTCTAGTCCTTGTTTGTCTATCCCAACGCCCCGACAAACTTGGTTTCTTAGTTTTTTCCCTTACAATTCCGGCGCAGTCTGTGAAACACATTAATTCTCAAGTGTGGCAATCACCGGTCGGTGCTTGCCAACTATTAATCACAATTGCCATTTAGGGAGAGGCGGAACGCCGTTTTCACCTATGAATTTACACCATAGGTAGTTTACTTCGATCGTGAGTTAAACAGTGTATAACGATTTCATACGCTGGCTACTACACATGGGTGACAACGAGATGTTAATGTTTTGCACAAGGCACCAAATCAAGACTCAAGCACAAATTAATAATCAGAGTACAATCGTTTGTTGTCTTAGTGATTTGTTAGGCGGACTCTTTTTCTATTTTTCCTTGATGAGAGTACTTGTAGTATTCACCGACTAACCAATCACAATACGAATCGACACAGTCGCCAAATAGCACAAGATTTCTGTAGGTTTTGCCACAGGTTCCATGCACGCCTGGGACGTACAGACCCTCCCATCCAAATTTTTTGAATGAATTAGCCACGCTTTGGCTTAATAAATATCGTGATTTGCCGGTTTTCTTGAGATCATCTTCAAAATCATATCCTCTCGTAGTCCTGCCTAGTTCTGTCATTTGAAAAATAAGTGAAATGCTATTGTCGAGATCTTTGTTATCGGCAGATAAATTAGCTATCTTCATCGTTGCAAGCACGATTCTATAGTCTTGAACTAAGCAATCATTCGAGCGAATCTCTACTGGGAGATAGCTTAAGTCGTCGATTAGGTAAATATATTTCTCGGTACTGACATTGTATCTATTCTCTTCTCGATAAGGAGACGGCCCAATTGTCTTTTTTCCTTTCAGGTCAGTAGTAAACGGAACACCTCGAAAAAAGTCGCCTGTGAAGGTAGCTTGAGAACCGAAATGCTCCACTAAGTCGTCTAAATATCCCTCAAAGGGGTTAGGGCGCCCAGCAACAAACTCTTTGATGTGACTTTCAATAAGCGATGCGTCTGTGGGAGTCCTTGAATTCCAATAGACCGCAGAACGACCGGTTTCTCCCTGGGTAGAACCAACAGACTGATCTTCTCCGATAATGCAATCGTCCACAACGGATGCTTTGAGTGGAGCACTCGTAGATGTGGGTTCAATCTTGCAATATGAATATTTCATCCCATCATACCCTTTGCACAGACCATATTTTCTTATAGATTTAATGTTGCCTAGATTGGCAAAATAAGTCAACGAGATATTAATCATTAATCATTGTGTATAAGTGTATCTATTGAATACGGGTGGAAAATTTGCATACTTGGTAGCTCCACAAGGCCTCGCTTTCAGGAAGGAAGCAGTCATGAGAGGTTGCCAGTATACTGGCCACTCTCACGCTATAGCGTAATCCTCCCGAGAATGTTCTTGATCGTTTGATGATGCCATCCGGAACCAAAAGGATCATATCGTTTTGCTTCCAGTTCCCGGCATATTGCGCGGTAGGAATATCCCTTGCTGTGGAGATCCCGGATAAGGGCGATGGCTTCCTGCTCCTTCGGATTCGACATGAGAGTTTTCCCGTCTGATGAAAGAACCCATCCATACGGAATTTGTCCAGCTCGTTCGTTTTTGCTTATCTTATGTTGGAGAGCGTCCTTTGTCCTTTCGCTTATAAGGTCGCGTTCCATCTTTGCCAGGGAGGCCATTACATTGAGAAAGAATTTTCCCATCGCGGTCTTCGTGTCGATATTGTCTGTTATGCTATGAAATGCGATGTAGTGTCTTTTCATGAGTTCTATTAGGTTAAGGGTATCAATGACCTTCCTTGATAGCCTATCGAGCTTGTAGACCACTACAGCGTTAATCCGGCGGGCCTTCATGCTGTCCATCAAGGCTTTCACTCCTTCTCGGTTCAGGTCCTTTCCGCTCTTACCGGCATCCTCGATGATACCGATGAGTTCCAAGTCATGAAGTACGCAGTAGGATTGGATCTTGGCTTTCTGATTATCCAGGCTTATCCCTTCCCTTGCTTGCTCATCGGTTGATACCCTTATGTATCCCATTGCTTTCATTCGCGCAACCCCTTATATTGTTTTATAACTATCATTAGATATCACTAACTATCATTTAATATCTTTATATACGATACAATTCAATTCTGTCAACACCTAAATGATAGCTGCTGATATTTATTTAGAGTAATAGTGTGTTTATTTAACGATATGGTGTATAATCTACGCATGGAGAAACTATTTACTATCCCAGAGGTAGCGGAGATATTGAGGTTATCAAAACCATCGGTTTATCGGCTCATGGCTTCGGGCCAATTAAAAAGCGTCAAGGTCGGTGGCCGAACACTTTTTAAAGAATCGGAGATAGAAAGGTTCATCAATAGCTTAGAGCCTCGGGAAAACTAAAAACGAGGAAATATGGGATACGGAAGAAACAGCATTATAAAGGGTTCGTTCCTGGTTACTTGCTCACTACTTATTTGCCTTATACATTTTAATTCTTTTGCTGTTGACTCAAAAATCAATGATCAGCAAATTGCCAATGTGTCGGTAAGTCAGCAGGCTGCAGTCAAATCCAGCGTAAACAGGTTGACAACTGATGTAGACATTTTAGATTCCAAGTTAAATGCCATGTTGAAAATGGAACCGGCGGAACGCCAGAAAGCGTGGATAGACCTGAGAAGTCAAATTGAACGGCTCAAAATAAGCACTCAGAATATGCAAAGAGCTAATGCAAACCTTAAAGAGAAAATTCTCAATAAATCGGATTGGGCCACAACAGGAAATCAATTGAATCAAACAAAACAAAAATTGGACGCAATTACATTAAAATACCGTACACTTCTGCAAAAAGAACGAGAAGAGAATGTGAAAGAGGATATAAAGAAAAAGCGAAGTGAAATCGAGACGAAGTTTAAAGAGGGAGAACAGGCCAGAAATAACGATTACAATATTCTGATATCAATAACAAAGACAATCAACGAGGAACGGGGTGTATTTAATAAGGCTTGGCCGTAATAACTAAGTCAACCAAGTCTACAGTCGAATAAGACTGGCCTTTTTTTGGCTCTGTCTTTTGTCGGGGATTCATCATAAAACTAAACCTTTCCATAAAAAGGATTCTTTTCCCGGACACCCCCCTACACCCCTGAACTCGAAAAGGAACCCGCTCCAGGGGCCTTTACCCCAAACGTGTTCGTATAAACGAGAATATCAGGGCAGTCTTGCCTTTCGTTGATATAGGGACCACAAGGGATGTGATTCCTTCATGACATAAACAATGAATAATCATGCCAGGCCCCCCTACACCCCTTTTTTTATAACCGTATATACGAAAAGCGATGTGCGAAAATCCTTGGAGTATTTATAGAAACTTCTTTTCATGCTTTTAGTCGGGGTCATTGATAAGGCTGGAGGGGCGAATAACGTTCTCAGAAATGGGGCGTTTTGAATCCACCTCTAATATATAAATTGATGCAATAGTTTATAGCCTGACTGCATCTAAGGGCCAATGGGATTCGACCGTGGGATTCATCCTTGCAAATTAATAGGATTTGCGTGAAAATAAAGACAATTAGACCCCCCTGCAATTTTAAGAGGCGATTTCGTATATGGTTACCTTGGAACAATTTAGGGAATACTGCTCAACAAATTCAATAGATGACATTGTCGATAACATTTTGCTTGCGGACGATGCCGTGCATATATCCGCAGAAAACCGTACGTTCCTTTCAGAAGAAATAGCAAGAGTCTTCGGAATAAAGGAATCTGACATTCGTACCTGGATCGTTGGGTCCGCAAAACTGGGATTTTCAATTACTGAGAAAAAGAAAAATGGTCAATTATTACCTCGATATCGTCCTTTTAGCGCTGTTTCCGATATTGATATTGCCATAGTAAGTCCTAAATTGTTTCGTCTTATCTGGGATGAACTCTCTATGTATGTGAACGGCAAATCATGGATCCCTTGGGACTCTGGTCGCCTTGGCGATTATATGGTTTATGGTTGGCTCCGTCCAGATTATTTCCCTACCGGCCATCGAATCAAGAAATGTGATGATTGGTGGGACCAGTTTAGAAAATTCTCAAGCGATCCAAGGTTTAATCGCCGTAGTGTTCGAGGAGGACTCTTCCATTCTGTTGATGACCTTCGGCGATATTTACGTAGATCCGTACTAGATTGCGTTCGTGCAGAACAGGAGCGATTATGAAAACGGCACCAACAAATAAGAAGATTCGAGAAATAATAAGCATGGTTAAAGAGGGTAAATTAATTCCAAGACCAGAATTTCAGAGGCGATTGGTCTGGACACATAAGGACAAGGATCACTTTCTTGATACCATCCTTCGGGGTTATCCATTCCCCGAAATATATCTCGCTGATGGCGATGTTGACTTAGAATCAGGCCAAGGAAGCCAATTGCTAGTTGATGGCCTGCAGCGAGTCAACACTATACTAGAATATTTCGATGCGTCGCCAAATCTCAGACTTCTTACGGTGTCCCCATACAGGGATCTCCAGGAAGACCAGAAACGTAGCTTTCTTCAATATGATATTACCGTGCGTGATTTGGGTACTGTTCATCGCAACGAAATCGTGGAGGTATTCCGACGAATTAATGCGACTAAATATTCCCTGCTCGATATCGAAGTCAATAATGCTGTTTATGTAGGAGAACTCAAACAGTTTGCTGAAAGGCTTGCTGAGGACCCATTTTTCATTGAAAATAATGTATTTAATGCTCACGATTTCAAACGTATGGGTGACCTAAGATACGCACTCACACTTATTATTACGTTAATACGGGGCTATTTCAATAGGGACGATGCCTTTGGCGAGCTTTTAGATCGTTACAACGATGACTTTCCCCTAAAGACCGAAATTGAAGAAAGGCTCAGACGTTGTTTTGATCTTATAGCTGAGTGTGGATTTGATGCTCGGAGTCGTCTATGGAAGAAAGCAGATTTGTTCACGGTAGTTGTAGAGTTAGACACGCTTTTTAGATCAAATGGTTCGGTACCGGAACCGCATGAATTACTCGCATTTCTAACTGATTTTTACGGCCAGATCGAGTCGACAAATATAGATAGTAATGATATTCCCGGTATTTACTACAAAGCGGCTATTCAAGCAACAAATGATAAGGTTAATCGCTTACGTAGGGCCATCATAATTGCTGGGATTCTCCGTCAAGCTACTGAGAATGAGATTTTTCAAGAGCTTCGAAAGAATAATTTGATATGATATACTCTGCGAAACAAGCCGACAAATAATAAAAACACATACATTCTCTTTAGCGAGAACATCTTCCCAAGGTTTAACAGCTTGCGCCACGCACAATAGCATTGAAACCGGCTTCATTGAACCTTCTTTTGGGACATCATACCTTATACATCCTGTTCGTTATCTTCGCCCCATACACGGCCAAGCGCGGCCTGTATCTTTTTTTCAAATCGTTCTATCAGTTCTCGGTTGCCCGCAATAAGGGCTTGCTCGGCTTCAATCTGAGCGACAATGACTTCTTGATCAGAAAGGGGCGGGAGTGGAAGAAGTAGATTCTTAAGAACCTTCAAACTTAAGATACCCATTGTTCCTCCATATGACATCCCATGAACCTGCGCCATGACGAAGTCCTGTAAAAAGGCAAGAGCAAAAAAAGTCGGAATCATTTTCTTCTGGTTAAGTGTCAACTTTACTAGGCGTGGATTAATGATCCCAGGCTCATGGTTTTCCGGTACGATTAATACCTTCCCATAGGTTCCTACGAGGCTTATGAGAACATCGCCAGCCAAAACTTTGCAGCTTTCAAGCTCTTGATATTTCTCTTCGTTAACGTAGTAATCTCCATACTTGGCATCTCCGCGAATAACCTGTTCTTGACCGTAAATCTTATAGCCCGAAGAAACATAGTATTCTTTTTTCAAAGCCGAACCAAATGGACCGGCTTTCATGCTATAGGGCTTATTGGCCACTAAGTTTTCAAGCGCCACCGTTGGCCATTCCGGATCAATAGAGATATGGGGCCTGTAGTTCTCAACCACCGCCCGCGCACCATCAATGACCTTCTTATATCCCTCGATCTCTGCCACAATTTTTTTTTGTTCTTCCAACGGTGGTAGAGGAATTTGAATGTCCACGAAGATATCTGTCGGTATACTTCTTCTCCTACTAACGGCCCCCTGCATCTTGGATTTGTAGACTCGAATCGCCCTTGACGACCTCAAAACCATCTCTAGAAAACTGGTGTCCACAACATCCTTCATGTCGGGACGAATCCTCCAAATACCGTAAGCAGGACTAACCGCCGCCATTTCATATTGAGTCAGAAATCCAATCACGCCTTCGTCGATTGGAAATCCTACAACTAACTCATCCTTGAAAACAACTTTGTATGATGAAATATCTTCACTTGCGATTCGCTTCTTAAATTTCTGAGATTGGTCGATCAATCCATCCTTCATTGTAATGGACATTATAGGCAATAAACGATCATTTGCCTTTTCCTTGCCCGATCGCTCGAAGATTGCGCCGATACCTACGGAATGAAACTCAGATAAATAAACAATATCCTCTTGATAGCGTTCTCCGCTAAGATTGTAATCTCCCTGCGCGGCTACTCGATCCTTCTTTACTATAAACCCAACGAGCGGCTCAAACTGAGTAATAGCCTTTTCTTCACGTATAGTCTGTAGATATTTTGCAATTTGTACTTTGGCTCCTGGCAAGTCGCTGGTTTCTGTTTCGCGACGTCTTGTACCTAAGTCTGTCCCATCACTCTTTATTTTAATGAAGAAAATGGCGTCACTTTTTTTAGCGGCTAATCTATCGAGAATTAAGATTGAGGTCTTGACACCAGAGTATGGATTGAAGACTCCTGCCGGAAGGGAAACTACGGCAACTAGGTATTCTTCAACCAACATCTTGCGCAATCGCCTATATGCGGCTTGGCTCTGAAAGATGATTCCCTCGGGAACGATTATGCCAGCCCTGCCGGATGGTGTCAGGTGCTCGGCCATGTAATCAACGAACAACACTTCGCTACGTTTAGATTGCACCGAGAAACGATTGTGAGGTCTAATACCCCCAGTTGGCGACATGAAGGGGGGATTGGCAAGGATGACATCGGCATATTCGTTCCAACGATCCTGACTGGTCAGGGTATCGTACTCGTAAATATGAGGGTCCGTAAAACCATGAAGATACATATTTACCAACGATAGGCGTACCATATCGGGAGAGATGTCGTAGCCTTTGAAGTTCTGGGCAAGGCGTCCTTTCTCATCAGGTGTGAGGGTATTATGGCCTTGCTTATCGGTATTTGATCTTATGATGTGCTTGTAGGACGATATCAGGAATCCGGCGGTGCCACAGGCAGGGTCAAGAACGCTTTCGTCTTTCTTTGGGTCAACGATATCGACTATAAAATCAATTATGTGCCGCGGCGTCCGGAATTGACCGGCTTCCCCTTGGGAGCCGAGTACGGAGAGCAGATATTCGAACGCATCCCCCAAACGTTCGCTGTGATCATAGACAAACTCGTCGATAATCTTGAGGAAAGCTCTGAGTGTTTCAGGGTCCCGATAGGGCAAATAGGCGTTCTTGAAAATCTCACGGAAGAGTAGTGGGATACCGGGGTTCTCCGGCATCCTGGTAATAGCCTCCGCGTAGAGGTTCAATGTTTCGTGACCACCTAGGCCGGAACGCATCAGCTTTGCCCAGCCGTACCGGGCGAACTCAGCAGCGAAGAACTTTCGTTTGCCTCCGAACTCCTCGCTCTCTGCGTCCATGTCGTCCATGAACTTATAGATCAAAGCAATAGTAATCTGCTCTACCTGACTCTTGGGGTCAGGTACTTTCCCTACAAGAATGTCACGTGCGGTATCAATGCGGCGTTTGGTGTCTGTATCTAGCATCACTCCCTCTATGCAGTAAACTGGTTCAAAGGAACGTAGTCCTTAATATATTCTGGAATGAGTCCGCGGTATTTATCCGGTACGGCGCGATAGTCCCGGGTGGAAAATAACGGGTTGGTGGCAAGGTCTGTAAACTGCCGGTTCTCGATAATATGGCGTATGAGGTCGCTGGTAGCGTAAGCCTTGAAGTAGGTTTTTATTGCCGGGATTGCCTCGGACTCCTCAGGTTTATAGTCCGACACAAACTTGGCAAATTCTTCTTCCAACAATTCATCTTTCGATTTGAATCTCGGTATAAGACCGAACACCTTCTCCAATATCTCCCTCAGGGTCAAGCGTCTATCCACAGAGGCGGCCTTCCGGAGCTTTTCAAGTGTATAGTATTCGTCAGGCTTGTCAAAGACTTCACGGCTGACGTAGTCAACAACCCGGTCCCATTGCCCAGCTTCGACGGCCTCTGCGATCACCTCATCTTTACGTACGGTATCCTCGAACTTCTCAAAGAACATCCGGTCTATCTTCATCCCGTCGCAACCGATCGTTTCGACCTTGATCGTTGAGAGGATATCTGCTCCCATGTGTTCGTAAACACCCCTTGTAGTAACTGGAGCCTCACCTCCACCACTTTCATCACCCTTGCTTGAAGGACGGGGCAGCTTCAGGATTTCGTCATAATTAAACTCTGTTTCAAAATACTCACAGTTGGCAAAGAAATCGAATAGTTTGAAAGCTGTTTTTTGTGGATCCTTTACGCCCTCCTTGAAACTATCATCAAACAGCTGGTCGAGGAAATTGTGCCTCCGGGTCCCTCGCCCTTTGATCTGGATGAAGTCTGTCGGAGAAAAAATGGGACGAAACAAACCAAGGTTGAGGATATCTGGACAGTCATAGCCGGTCGTCATCATGCCGACAGTCACGCAAACACGGGCCTTGCTAGTCTTATAAACAGGCATGAAATTGCCGGAACCGAGAAGATTATTGTTGGTAAAGTTGATGGTAAATTGCTGGGCGTCTGTTATCTGAGATGTGACCTGTACGGCAAAGTCAGAATGGTATTTCCCAGGGAACATCCGGTCACCCATTTGGTTTAAAACCTGTGTCAGTTTGGCGGCATGGTTCTGGCTGACGGCAAAGACGATGGATTTGCCGATTTCGCCGCTAACGGGGTCCCTCAAGGCGTTTTCAAGAAAGGTCTTGCAGAAGACCTGATTGGTAGCCTCCGAGAAGAAGCGCTTCTCAAATTCTCTTTGTTTGTAGGATGCATCTTGGTCCTCTCCGTTATCATCGGTAAATGTGACGAGGAAGCCATCTTCGGACAGCAACTCCGTAGTAACCTCTGTGCGGGCATCGACCACGGTGGGATTAATGAGATAACCGTCCTTTACCCCATCCAAGAGAGAATATCGGAATGTCGGTTGGCTGTTCTCACAGCCAAACGTGCGGTAGGTATCCAGGAGCAGCCTGCGCTCGAATTCTCTGGGATCTTTTATGGACGGGTCTTTCTTGTCGAAGCGTTTGAGGTAATCCTTCGGTGTAGCGGTCAGGCCGAGCTTATATCCGATAAAGTACTCAAAGACAGCGCGGGAATTGCCCCCTATCGAACGGTGTGCTTCATCAGAGATAACGAGGTCGAAGTCTGTCGGAGAGAATAGCTTCTGGTATTTATTATTCGACAGTAAGGACTGGACGGTAGTGACAACGATCTCGGCATGACGCCAGTCATCCCGGTTTTCTTTATAGATCACCGTCTGGAAATCCGCAGAAAGCAGGGATTTGAAGGCCTTCCTTGCCTGCTCTTCGAGTTCAAGCCTGTCTACCAAGAATAATACACGGCTCACATTACCGGATCGAAGAAATAGCTTGATGACTGCCGCTGCCGTCAGGGTTTTGCCGGTACCGGTTGCCATTTCGAAGAGGAATCTATCGCAGCGGTCTTTGATGGCTCTTTGCATGGCATGAACAGCGTTCAATTGATATGGCCGGAGAAAGCGGAGGTTATTTGACTGGATATACTCGGGCCTTTCAGCTTCATTCTTCCAGGCCGCGTCAGACTGGTAATTCGGTCGTTGGGTAAGGACGATATAGTCGTCCTTCACCTGTTCGTTAATCAGGCGTTGCGGGTTGGGGATTACCTTCTGATAGCCGATCACCGAATCCGGGGTCGGGAATGAGGTGATAATGTAAGGATTACCCCTTTCCAGATCCCAGAAGTAGTGGAGGTTCCCGTTAGAGAGAATTATGAACCGGCAGTTCTGGGACTTGGCGTATTTACGGGCCTGTTCCTTACCGGTAAGAGGATTCTTTTCTTCCGATTTTGCCTCAAGGACGATGAAGGGAAATCCTTTAGCATCGAGTAATAGAAAGTCTATAAATCCTTTAGAGGTCTTTTCAAAGTCTTCGCCAAGAACATCGAGGTCGACCGATTTGATTGTAACGGTAGGCTCTAGGCGAATATTAGCAGGTAATCCCTTGTCAGGAAAAAAGCGCCAGCCTGCCGCTTCGAGCAGCTTGTTAATTTTAATGCGTGCCGTGGCTTCCTTATCTGCCATCGGACTGTCCATTGGACATAAAAGACACTATTTTTTTCCTTGTGAGGGCCATTAGCGCGATACAATGCCACATGGCTTCCCTTTTGAGCGAAGGTTCAGATGCTTATCCTAGGCTAAATTAATTGAATTTCTTGTATATATCCTACTAAATGCCTCCGGAAAAATCATCCCTATTATCCGTATTTCTCATCACCTTCGTATTACGCCGCCATATCTATCGCCACATAGAGGGCCTTTTTGTTTACCACGGAACTGTCCCCGTACCATAGGCTGCTCAACGTATTATCCTGGGTCTTTCCGCGGAAATAATTCAGGTATTCGCTAACGGCATTGTATGCACCCCAATAGGTCCGACCTGCCAGATCAGATCCTCTACCGTATTCGAAGAGATGCACAATCTTCGGTATAAGTTCTTTACCTTTGCCATCAGGAAGGGAGAAAACGATCTTGACGTACCTTTCGAGGTCGCCTCTATCTATCTTCCTCTTAATCAGGTTCCGGTATTGGTTTACCGTGGCATAGAATTCCCTGTTGGCAAGATCCATGATTTCACGGATGGATTCGAGGTTCTCTAAAAGCCGTCCGGTATGCCTGACCTTGAGGAGCTTACTTGCCTTGGATTCATGGGCCATGGAAAGGGTATTGTTGCATACCACCCTTATAGGCGTGAATCCTACCTTCACGGATATCGAACCATCGTGGGAATTTGATAAAAGGATATAATTGCCGATCTCGTCGTTGTCACCGACGGTCATCTCCCCTGCCCGGATTTTTGCGAGGACCCAGATTTGTTTGCCCCGCTTGATACTTCCCGCGGTTTCTATAGTGGCATCTCCGGAGTCGAGAAAGGGTTGGAACCATTGGAAAGCATCTCTGTTTTGCAACGGAACATAATCGGGACCGACGATCCCGAGAACTTTATTGTCGGTTAGCCGGCAGACGGCGTATTGGTCGAGGACTTCCAATTTCTCGTTATGGCGCCCTTGTGCAAATACGGGAAAAAGGTCAACATTC
>Ga0172382_10007882_pt1 | contig 14995 bp, 10 predicted proteins | sample Leawel138RmetaG_FD_122245 | JGI IMG/M metagenome (GOLD analysis project Ga0172382, IMG submission 122245) | Leachate microbial communities from a municipal landfill in Southern Ontario, Canada - Leachate well 138R metaG | ecosystem: Engineered > Solid waste > Landfill > Unclassified | place...
ACATTCTTAGAGGTAAAAGGTAGAACTTAGACCAATTCCGGAAACATGTAGACGGTAAAACTAACATTGAAACGACGTAGTTTCAATGTTTAATAACTGTAAGGGCTTCATTTGACGGTTACCTTTTTGGTTGACGTTCACAGTTTATGATTACCTTTGGTATTGCTTTGTAAAAGGTCTAGCATACAAAACCCCACAAGATTGGAATTCCCCTTTACTAAGGAATGTGAATCAAAGTGAGATTGCTTCACTCAAAGCTCAAAGAGCTTTAGCAAAACCGTACACTGAAACGATGCAGTTTCAGAGTAAAGCAATTATTAGAATGTCATTTTGCACTTCTATAAAGCATTTGGATCTTACAATCAATGTTTTATTTTATTTCTAGATAGCTCTTATATGGTGCATTTATTATATAATTATCTTTTCCAGATTCATTAGAATATGTTTTTTGCAATGACTTTTTTATTAAGTCGTTAAATCCATACTGAAAAGTAAATTCATCTTCACCAACCTGTCTCCCTAAAAATGCTAGTTCACATAACATTTCAATAATTTCCATGGAGTCGTACTTATCTCCTAAAGTACTATTTATAATATTATGCAATTGAGCTTTGGATAATATTTGACTTTGACCTACAAATTCATAAAGTAGCGTTTCAATGTCATTATAATTAATTTCACTTTCAACAATAAGTGAGTCTAAAGCGTGTTGAGAGTATCTCTTTTGTGCAATTAAAATATCATTTTCTTCAATTTTTGTGTGATTTTTAGATATAGCGATTCTCAATGCTTCAAGGACTAGAAAAACTATGTCTCTTGGCCTCGGCACAATGTTTGAAATAATATATTTCTTAATTGGAACTCCATCAACTAAATCACAGAAATACTTATCCCATATTTGGTCTTGGCTATATTCAGGAAAGTTATATATTAAGCGATTACCAATAACCTGTAAAAGTAGTTCATCATCATCATCCCACTTAATTTGTTGGTATCTAAGTTTGTCACGCTCCTTTGCTATTCGATAAATTTGGGAAAAAATATCAGATCTAAGAAAAATAGTTAAAGAAAAATCTATGTCTAAAGTTTTGGGCGATAACTCTGCTTTAATTCTGCTCGAAACACTTATCAGCCCAAATAAGAATGATGATAATAATTCAGTCTCTTCTCCAACTTGCCAAGCTTTATCAAGGTTATCAACAAGTACAACTACTTTTTCATACTTGCTTTTAAAAAGCTGAACCAATAATGATTTTAGTTTTGATATTAAGTTGTCGTGCAAATATTCACTTATTTTAATTCGTTTGTCACTATTGGCATTTTTAAAGTTAGAACATTTTTCAATGATGTTATCAAATCTAGCCCAAAAATCAGGCTCAATTATGCTTTTATTAAAATTTAAAAAATCTTTAAGCTCTTTTTCATCATAAGAAAGATCTATATAAGCTGGCCGACTTTCAATTTCTGTATAGATGCTTTTTGCCAATTCTGTGTATATCAAAAATTTCCAAAGGCTTTCCATTAGATAACTTTTCTCCGACTCCTCAGGTAATGTCTTTAGTACTTTAATTAATCCTGTTAGTTCATATGCGATTGGTTTAATAATACATACGTGATTTTTCCTATGTTGGGATAATTCATGTTTTATCATGAATAAAAGTGCGGACTTCCCAGAACCTTTCCTTCCAATTAATAGTGTGTAGTCTGACTTTAATAATTGTTTAGGGTTGATATTCTGGACATAGTATTCTGGTAACGTACTAATTTCTTGTTCAGCAATAAAGTTACCTAAGTCAATATCTGAGTTTAATGAACTGGCATACTCTTTTTTAGCTATGATAGCAGATTCTACTTCAACATAATCTTCTTCTACTCCTGAAAGCCACTTTTTTATAATCTTATCACACTCAGATGCTATATTATACTTTTGCAATAAATTGAGATAGTCTAAAGAGGGCTTGAAGGGCTCTTTCACCAATAAGAGCACTTTTTTTCCAAAAGCATAACCCATCCCCGCAGATAAAGCTATTTTTGGATTATGTAATTCAGAAGACTCCCTCTCATCATCAACTAAATGCCCTACTACTATTGCAACTTGTAAAGTCTGTTTTAAATACCAATCAAGCCCTAGGTTGAATGCCTCATTTGGGTCATCAACAATTAAAGGTTTTATTTTTGTGTTTTCAAGAACCCGAGTTAGTTTAATAGCAGAATCATCCTCATGTATACTTTTCAGGTAAAGTGTCCCTATATTATTTTTAGGTGGTGATGGATAATTACTGTATAGGCGTTTAAGAAAAGTATCACTTAAGGAGTTTTCAACATCTTCTTTTAAAAACTTCGAAGCAAGTTCTTCACTACTTTTAAACCCAATATATCTAATTGCTGATAAATTTAATCTGCTGAAATGTTGTTCATAATGCTTAATAGAAGTGTCTAGGAAAATATAAATTCGTTTGTTTTTTGCTATAGCATAACCCAATTCAAATAATACATTATGATTAACATAAGATAGGTCAGCTAGAAATATATCTGATGAATCAATACTTTTACAAATATCATCTATTATATAAGTTCCTCCACTTTCCATCTCTTCCCATGTTGTGATCTTGAAGATTTTGCTATTATTTATTATCGAAACTGCTGAAGATATACATTCTCTCACTTCTGGTTTGGATGTGTACGCAAAAAACCCACTAATCATTGTCTTCTCCCTTAACCAACTAATTAGTCTATGAACTAAGAATAACATAGCCTTGCTAAGAATTACATCTTATTTTTAAAGCAGTTCAATCTGTGGATGAGAGGAGTATAGTTATTGTAACTACTTATCAAACTCAGCACAGATTTTTAACAAATCAAATAATGGAATTATAAAATTACCAAGGCTAATTCGCTTATAACAAAATAAATATGCTTATACTAAACAAAAATTAACTATTTGTAGAGAGTTTTATATCCTTGATATGATACTCCTAAGTAAAACCAAAACATGAATAATCTTTTACTTGCGTTCAATTGCAAAGGTTACTACAATGATTTTAGGTATGCTTTAAAACTAAAGGCTGAGCTTTTTAGGCGTTCTAAAGTTATTTTATTGAAAGAATTGATGCTTAACCACCTGTGTTGTTTTTCATTCTTTCGGGAGGTTAAATCATTGGCGAAAAAAAGAGAAGAAGAAAAAACACACATATTCAACATCTGGCTCTTAAGGGAAGGAGTTAGCAAAGAAAATGTTTTTGAAAGTTGTCAAAGGTTATATCCAGATGTTGAGCAGAATAAAATTGCTGTGGTAGAAGGTGCTGTAGCATTTAAGTGGCAAAATAAGCAAAGTAGTGGTAAATCTTGGTGGCAGAAGTACTGGAATTTATCTGGGGAAAGAATTTCATCTTTTTATAATGCAATTATAATTATACCCATTAATAATAGGTTGTTTGTAATTACTCATGGCTATACTAATGCAGTAATTAATGACGATATAACTGATTCTGGTTTTGCCTCTTCAGTAATTTTAAATAGTTTAGACCCCAAAAAGCTCTCCACGATGAAAGTATTTCAACCTGATGCATCAATTAAACAACTTACCCAAATTAGTTCTAGTAGAGGGTTAATTTATATTCCTCAATTAGGCTTGGACCCAACATCTATTTTAAATGATCTTTCAGGAAAAGTACTAAAAGAGTATGAAAAACTGTTTTCATCAGTTTCAGGTGGATTTGGAAAAAGCTTAAAAGTAAAGTCAATTTTGCCTTTGTCAAAAATAGTTTCATTCTTTGAAGAACTTTTAGACATAAGCCAAAAGGAGACTTATTTAGAGAACTTCCCAAACGCTTTACAACTTGAAGAAGTTAGAGATAAAAATAAAATAAAAGATTTAGATAATGAATTAGAAACGTCATTATTAAGTAAGGATATGTTTATACAGTTAGACATACCTGATGTTACAGATTCGTTTGATTGGTACTGGTCTTTATCAAGTGATATAAAAACTAAATTCCCAATTGACGATTTTAATTGTGAATCAGTTATGGAGAAACTAAATTCAACAAATATAGGAATAAATATTAGCTCCTTCAAAGATATAAAAATTTCTATTTATGAAAGTGAGGACTCTGAGTACTCAATAGGAGATCGGTACTCACTTTATAGATGCTTATCAGTTCAATTGCCAGATGAAGGTAATGATGACTCTTATCAATTCCACTTAATAAATAGTATCTGGTACCAAATAGATAGAAGCTTAATTAAAAGTATAGACATGGAGCTTGAAACAAACCTAATTAATAAAAATACTTTGGAGGAGTTTCCTGAAAGAAAGTCTTTAAAGACTTTTAGTGAAGAAGCGTACAATGAATTGTTAACTTTAGAATTAAAAGGAGTACTTTTAGATAAAACCAATTTTGCTCCAGATAACCAGACAGCTGTAGAGCCATGTGATGTATTCATCAACAAAGATTCAAATGCTTGGTTTATTCACACAAAGGTTTACAGAGGCTCTTCTTCGCTCAGCCATCTTTTTTTTCAAGCATCTAATTCATTAAAATTACTATTAACTGAACGAGAATCTAATGAGAAACTAAATAAGTTGCTTAAGATGGAGTCTAAAGATGAACAAATAAATACTTTGAACTTTATTGATGATTATTCCACTAAGATAAATATTGTGCTTTGTATATTGGTCCCACAAACAAGAGTAACTAGCTTAAGTATTAGTAACCTACCACTTTTTTCTAAAATTGGATTAAGTGCTGTAATAGCAACTATGAAAAATTTAAGATCTGGTATTGAACTTAGGATTATAAACAATTAGTGAAGATTATTTCTCATGAGAAAGCAATAATTTATGACTACTTGAATATTAAGTGTTAAGGAAATTGAATATAAAATAACTTAAATTTTTAGATGATTTTAAATTTCCTATTAAAACGAAAGCATTATCTTAACAATTTGTTCTAAAAGTGTTTTAAAGGAACCTACATGATTAATAATAGCAAAGAAAAAATAATGCACGTTTATAAATTTATGAAGATTTCTAACAATAATAGTTGTACTTGCAAAGAGGGATATGTGGACTATTATCAAAGATTCCTTAATCTAGTGGTGGATAGGCAACTGTACTTTTCTAAACCTAGTAGCTTTAATGATCCTTTTGATTGTTTTGTGGTCTTTGAGGATAAAATTAAAATTAAAGATTTTGAATATTATTTGAGAAAAAATAGACTAAAGAATTTCCCAGATGGTGCTGAAACTGTAGAAGAAGCCATTGTTATTATGAATAGTATCTTTAAAAAAATAGGGAGAGATATTGCAGATAAGAGTCTAGGAGTTAGCTGTTTTTCTAAAAATTGGGACAATTTTCTTTTATGGTCACATTATGCTGATTCTCATAGTGGCTTGTGTGTTGGATTTAAAACTAAATATTATTCAAAATCATATTGTATTGAAACTGATAATTTTCCATCACTTGTAAAATCAGAATTGGAATATGATGGAATGATGCCATTGGTACATATACAATACACAGACAAAATTCCCAAGGCATTCAATCCATATACTGAGAATCAATATGATTTAGAGCAATTTCTAATTTCAAAAGGTACTCATTGGAGTTATGAAGGGGAAATGAGAGCCATCCTTCCTGACCCAGAAAAACATTCGAGAAAAATTGAGCTTAGCAACACAGCTATTGACGAAATTGTTCTTGGAGCTAACATAAGCATAGAAAACCAAAATAAAGTTTTAGAAGTAGTTGATTACCTTGATTTAGATATTTCTATTTTTAAAGCATCATTAGACAGTCAAACATATTCGATTATTAGAAACCCTATCAATTAAAATATTTGCAATTTCAAAGAAGTCTCATTTATAAGACAATTAATAATCAAAGGCTTTTTGCAGAGTCTGTCATTACTGGGAGAAAATTCTATTTATTTAGACCGATGATCCCACATATCTATGTTGTTTCCTATGGTTGCTTTTACCTTATCTGTTGCTAGGGTGAGTTCATTTAGTAGTGATTGATCTAGTTGAACATCTAGAAGATTCTTTAGTGATTTACTTTGTTCTTTATTTCTAGTTCCAACTAAAACACCTCCAACACCTTGTTGGGCTTTAAGCCATCCAACTGCTAACTCTTCCATTGTGTAGTCTGAATTGTTAGTAATCTCCCAAATCTTATCCAAAGCCTCTTGTCCCTCTTTTTCAGCTCCATGGCCTCCATGGCGTGCTTGGCTGTGCTTTCTATTGTCAAACAAGGTAGTTCGAGCTCTGTTTTCAGGAAAGTCGTCTAACGACTTATATTTTCCTGCCAATAAACCTTGCATTAAAGAAGAGTAACACATTATAGGGATATTATTCTCAATGCACTTAGGTAGAACTTCAAACTCTACTGCTCTATGAAGTAGGTGGTAACCTACTTGGTTAGTTGAAATGTTAGTTATTTTAAGGACCTCTTCAAGATTCTTTACACCAAAGTTTGAAACTCCAAAGTAACGAATTTTCCCTGCCTCTTTTAATTCTATAAGAGCTTCAATTCTTTCTTCAATTGTTACATCGTCAACAGGCCAATGTAATAAATATAAATCGATATAATCTGTTTGTAAATTCTTTAAGCTGCGATTACATGCCTCTATAATCGCATCTTTTTTCATATTCTCTACAGATACTTTAGATGAAATAATTATCTCTTTTCTTCTAGAGGCTAAAGCTCGAGCTAAAAGTTGCTCAGAGTACCCATTGCCATACCCTTCAGCAGTATCAAAAAAGTTAATACCTACATCAAAAGCTGTTTGCATAGCTTCAATTGAATCTTTCTCTTCTTGATGCCCAAAAAAACCAGAACTTCCCATACAACCAAAAACAATTTTACTTGTTTCTAAATCAGTATTACCAAACTTTTTATACATACGGAAAACCCTCCATAATTACACTATTAATATTTTTAACTACTTGTTTATCTCTAGTTTGTCCCTATTTATTTTTACAGGAGTCTTAGGAGGAGCAGCTGAAGATTCTCTAATCGATAAAGAGCAAGGGACAACACACTTTAATTTTAATACACACTCAGGATTATCCATTTTCATCTGCAACCCTTGAAAAGCACTTCTTGCTAAAGCTTTGATATTAGCTCGAACTGTAGTAAGACGAGGAATAGAGTATTTGCTTTGTTCAATATCATCAAAGCCAACAACAGAGATATCTTGAGGAACTCTTAATCCCAACTCATTAGCTGCCCTTAAACACCCAAATGCTATATTGTCGTTAAAAGCTACAATTGCTGTAGGTAATTCATCAGAGTTTAAAAGTAAATCTTTAGTTGCCTCATACGCTGTATCTGGTTCCCAATCAGTTCCTATATACTTAGGTTGAGGTATTGAGTTTTTAACAAAAGCGTAGGTACACCCAATTAACCTCTCCTGGGAAGTTAGATAAGAATCAATACCCCCAATTAAAGCAAACTTTTTATGACCCAAATCTATTAAGTACTCACACATTTGCATCATCCCTTTTGTATTATCAAATAAGAAAGAGATGGTGTGTTCACTAAACTCATTAACTAAGATCGAAGGGATGCCAGCTTTTTGAGCTTGTAAGATAAACTTTTCTGAAGTGTTTGATAAAAAGATAATCCCCTCATAATGGGTAGTTTTTAAGATCTCTTCAAAATCATCACTCTCATCTAAGGTAGAGTAGTGACAAGAATATCCTCTATTTTTAGCCTCTTTCTCTGTGTAAAAAAACAAAGAAGAGTAAAATGGTTGACTAATACGATCAGTGCGATGAATAGAGCGAGGTAGGAAAAACCCAATAGTCCCCCCATTTTTTCTTTCAGAACTATTTACTTCATTTTTTTGATTTGTGTGTACTTGATTTTTACCTAAGACCTTAGTACCAATTCCGGGCATCTTAACAACTAAGTTTTCATCAACAAGCATTTGTAAAGCTTTTCTGACAGTTGTACGATCAACATCAAACAGCTGGCCAATTTCCCTTTCAGATGGCAACATGTCTCCACCCTTGTAGGCTCCTGAGACAATTTTACCGTAAATAGAATCAAAAACTATTTGATATAAAAGTTTAGAATCATTCATCAGTTCGAACCCCTTTAAATACTAATCATAACACACTCTACATAGTTCAATAATAGTATTTCTAATCTAAACTGCCTTACTACCCAATAGGCAAAAGTCTTATTAAGTTTCCCTTATCACACTCTATTAACAGAGATAGGAAGGCAAAAGCTTAAGTGAAAATATAACAAACATGTTGCCTACCTGTTGTATGTACTTTACACCAAATTTTGTAAAAGTCAAATGAATTTATTTATTTGTGTTATTTAATGTAATAATTAAATATCTAGGTATGGTATTGAGGTTTTTCTTTTTTATAATTTTGGTAAATATTTATCTAATAATGTTTTAATTAATTAAGGTGTTGGTTTTACCATTAAAACTATCTTTACTAAACTTTTTAATATAGGCAATAAAAAACGATTGCTATTTCTAAAAGTTGTGTTATTCTTAAGTAGAACATGTTGTACTACATGTTTGTTAGAACGTGGTTTACTTCGTAAATGTAAAGTAGAAGGGAGTCATTGTGCTATGAAATCATCAGATAATAATCACAAACATAATGAGATTTCTACCGATAACATTAAAACAATAGATTCACCATTTTTGAAGATGGTGGATATCAACAAAGTGTTCCCTGGAGTTCAGGCATTAAAAGATTTTTCTATATCAATTAAATCTGGCGAGGTTCGAGCCTTAGTTGGTGAAAATGGGGCAGGTAAATCTACTTTGATTAAAATACTTGCTGGTGTATACCAAATGAGTAGTGGGGAAATATACCTTGATGGTGTTAAGCAAAATATCTTAACTCCCTCTGATGGCCTTAATTTAGGTATTGTCTCTGTTCACCAAGAGACAAACTTACAACCTTATTTATCAATAGCAGAGAACATCTACATTGGAAGACAACCTTTAACTAAATGGGGTTATGTAGATTATCGTAAAATGAATGATGATGCTGCTAAATGGTTAAAAGAACTGGGGATGAATATAGATCCATCTATCCCTTTAGGGGCAATTTCAATTGCCGATAAACAGATGGTAGCAATTGCTAGAGCTGTATCAATCGATGCACGCATTATGATATTTGATGAACCAACATCTTCTCTTACTACTGCTGAAACTAGTAGGTTGTATGAAGCTATTAAAATATTGAAACAAAAAAATATAGTTGTAATTTACATATCTCACAGATTAGAAGAGATATTTCAAATTTGTGACTCTTTAACTGTTATGCGTGATGGTTTACATGTAGCTACTAAAGATATTAGTGAAGTTAATACAGAAGATATCATCCAAATGATGATTGGTCGTAACCTTTCAGATATGTATAAAAAAACAGATACAACAATAGGTGAACCTGTTTTAGAAGTTCAAGATTTATCTGTTAAAGGAATTTTAAAAGATATCTCATTTAATGTTCGTAGTGGAGAAATTGTTGGAGTATCAGGGTTAGTTGGAGCTGGACGAACTGAGATGGGGCGAGTTATCTTTGGAGATTTACCTATGGACTCAGGTAAAATCTTTGTCAATAAAAAACCTCTTGTAAGTAGAAGCCCTTTAGATAGCATTAGTGCAGGGATAGGATTTGTCCCAGAAGATCGAAAAGAGGAAGGGTTAATCTTAACACTTCAAGTTATGCACAATATCTCTATGACTCTTTTTTCTAAGATTTCTAAGTTAGGGATTATAAATAGTAAGAAAGAGAAAGCTAATGCTGAATACTATGTAAAAAAACTCTCAATTAAAACTCCATCAATAAAACAACAAGTGCAATTTCTAAGTGGAGGAAACCAACAACGGGTAGTTATTGCTAAGTGGTTGGGGATCAATCCCAAAGTTCTTATCGTTGATGAACCAACTCGTGGTATTGATGTTGGAGCTAAAGCTGAAATTTATTCATTGTTAAATGAACTTGCTAAACAAGGAGTTGGAATATTGATGATTTCTTCTGATTTACCAGAAATTTTGGCAATGAGCGATCGTATTTTAGTGATCCATCAAGGTCAACTAAAAGCAGAATTAAGTAAGGAAGAAGCAACTGAGAAAAAAGTGATGGGTTACGCAACAGGGCAGATTGCTTAATAGAGAGGATAGTATGGAAGTGTTAACACCAAAGTCAACAATTAAAACAACAAACAATATCCCAGAGATAGAATTTGAGCGACAAGGGAATGTGGCTAAGGTAATTCGATTTCTTAAAGGAAATCCAGCTCTATTTATTCTTGCCTTTATGATTTTTGTTGGAGCAACTCTTTCTCCAGTTTTTCTTACAGTTAATAATATTTTAAACGTGCTATGGATTGTCTCTGTCTTAGGCATTGTTGCAATGGGGCAAACTATTTTACTTATCACTGGTAATTTTGATATGTCAGTTTCATACATAGTTGGATTAGCAGGAATTACCACTGTTTTAACACAGCTACAAGGAGCTGGTTTATTTGTCTCCATTGCTTTAGGTTTAGCTGCTGGTGCTACTGTTGGATTACTCAATGGAATTCTTATCGTACTTACAAAGGCCAATGCATTTCTTATCACATTAGGGACTAGCATTCTCGTCTACTCTCTTAATTTAATTCTTACTCAATCAAAGACCTGGTACTCAACTATTGATTCATTTTTAATCTTAGGACGAGGTAAACTTTTTGGTCTTCTCCATTATTCAGTATTAATATTTTTAACATTGGGAATTCTTTTACAATTTATTTTAAAGAAAACAATAGTGGGGCGACATCTTTTTGCTATTGGTTCAAACCCAAGAGCTGCATATTTATCAGGAGCTCCTTCTAATAAAATTAAATTATTAACTTATGTTTTTTGTGGAGTAACTGCAGCTTTAGCTGGTTTGGTTATGACTTCCCGTACTGGAAGTACAGTTGCTAACGCTGGAGAAGGGATAGACTTTGAGTCGTTGATTGCCTGTGTAATAGGGGGAACAAGTCTTTTTGGTGGTAAAGGTGGAACAGTACGAACAATAGTTGGTGTTTTAATTCTTGGTGTGCTATCTAACCTTTTAGTTCTTTTGAATGTCCCTTATGAAGCACAACAAATAGCAAAAGGCTCAATTTTTATTGCTGTTGTCTTAATAGATGGACAAATTCATAAAAGGTAAAAGGAGATACAATGAAACGCTTAAAACAAATACTTTTACAACATAACGTAATCATACTCCTAACTATATTGATACTGTTTTTCTCTATCACAATTGGAAAATACTTTTTAACAGGAATAAATTTACACAACCTTTCCAGACAAATCTCTTTTGATATCCCTTTAGCTTTAGCTTTAACGTTTGTGATGATAGCAGGGGGATTGGATCTTTCAGTTGGTTCTGTCCTTAGCATGGGGGCAGCACTTACTATGGGATTACAATCTAATGGAACAGTTTTTGCAGTATTAGTTGCCATGGCCTTTGGAGTCGCTATTGGTTTTATCAATGGGATGTTAGTTACTAAAGGGCGAGTAGTCCCTTTCATTGCAACTTTAGGAACTATGACATTCGTTAGAGGGGTAATGCTTACTTACACCAAACAGCGCCCAATAGCTGGAACAAGTGAGGCTTTCACTTTCTGGGGAGCAGGTTCTATTGGTTTTATCCCTGTCCCAATTATTATTGTTTTAATAGTTTGTCTAATTCTCCACATCTTACTGAAATATACAAAGATTGGGCGAAACATGTATGCAGTTGGAGGAAATGCTGATGCTGCTTTCTTAGCTGGAATAAATATATTTCGTACTAAACTTTTTGCTTTTATGGTTGCTGGGGGTTTATCAGCACTTTCAGGAATACTGCTTGCATCAAATTTAAACTCCTCCACTGTTCACTTAGGCCTTCAATCTAACTTATGGGCTATAGCTGCTGCTATTATTGGAGGCGCTAGTATGACAGGGGGGAAGGGGAATGTACTTGGTGCAATTTTGGGAGTGGTAACTTTAAGTATCTTAACAAATGGAATGAACCTAATAGGAGTACGTTCTTATTATCAAATTGGAATACGGGCAATAGTACTGATTTCTGTAGTCTCTATTGATGCTATATCAGCGATGAATATTAGAAAACAGCAACTAATGCAAGCATATGGACTTAGACAGTGAGTTGGCTATCGAGAATTTTTATAGGAGGTAAAAATAAGCAAAAGTAAATATAAAAATAGTGGTTCGGTTTTTTTAGGGAGAAAAAACTGAAATAAAATCGGTTTATTATATCCAATAGAGAGAAAACTAAAAGGGGAATAAAAAATGAAAAAAACAATTTTTGTAATTATTGCAATATTAGCATTTGCTTTTGTAGGTTGTGCCCAACAATCAAAACAAGATCAAGGTGTAGCTGGCAGTGCTCAAGTTCAAAAAGAGAGCTTTGATATCGTCGTAGTTCATAACAACGCTGACCACCCATCAATTACTGCTATTGTAGAGGGAATGGATGATGAGGCTAAATTATTTAATGCCAACGTCACCTATTTTGACCCAATGTATGACCCACAAAAACAAGCAGCCATGATTGGTGATGCAATCGTTCGTAAAGCAGACGTTATTGTAGTAAACGCTGTAGATCCAACTGCAATAATCTCAGCAATAAAAAGAGCTAGTGATGCTGGGATTCCTGTAATTACACAAAATGCTGACGTTGCAGCTGAAGGAAGACAATATGTTACTACATTTGTTGGTTCTCAATCATATGACCAAGGATACGCTGTAGGAACAATGATGGCAAAGAAATTTAAAGGTACTACCCCTAACATTATCTTCCTTGGTGGAATGCCAGGACAAACTGACTATGTTAACCGTGTACAAGGGGCAAAAGATGCAATGAGAGATGCTAACCAAGCTTACAATGTCCTTGCAGACCAACCTGCCGAGTGGTCTAAAGATAAAGCTATGTCGTTGATGCAAGACCTTTTAACTCGCTATCCTTCAAACATTGATGCTGTATACGCAGTTGACGATCCAATGGCTTTAGGGGCAATTGAGGCAATAAAGGCTGTTGGTGGTACTTCTAAGATTGCTGTTTATGGAACTAATGGTAATATTGATGCAGGTAAAGCAATTCAAAATGGTGATATGGCTGGTACTGCATTACAAATGAGTTATTTAGTTGGAGTTTATGCTGTAAGAGCTGCTTATGATGTATACAAGGGTAGATTAGTCCCAGACAATATTCTTGCACCAACAGCACCAGTATCATCTGAAAATATTGCTGAGTGGATAGATAGATTCTGGTAAAATAGCAACTTTAATTAGTAAAATAATAGTTTACACAAGTCCGGGGTTAGATAAATGAAATCCCCGGATTTGTGTTATAAACTGAGATTATAAAACCTTAACAAAGGAGGTTATTATGAAAAAGAAAATGCGAATAGTTACTACATCTATGGCAACATTCGAAGATTTGGCACCCCCGTTTAACCTTAGGCATCCTGATCCTGAAGAGAACGTTGCAACAGTAAAACATATATTGGAAACAGCTGCATCTTCAAAACCAGATATAGTATTGTTACCTGAGGCTATTAAGCGTGCAGGTTTATCAGATAAACATGTGCCATCAATAGTAGAGCCATTAGATGGTCCAACATTCTCAGTTCTTTCAGAAGCGTGTCGCAAAGGAAACTTTAATTTAGTTGCAGGACACATAGTTTCAGAAGGAGAGCATATTTATAATGAAGCTATTGTTCTAAATAGGAAAGGGCAATTAGTTGGACGCTATAAAAAGAACTATTTAGTTCAAAGTGAAATGGATGCCAAAATCATCCCAGGAGATGAAGTTCCTGTTTTTGATTTGGATTGTGGCAGAATTGGGGTTTCTATTTGCTTTGATATTAATTGGCCTGAAATGTGGACTACATTTAAAAAAGAGAATGTAGATTTAGTTTGTTGGGTTTCTGCTTATGAAGGGGGATTTCCGTTAAAAAGTCTAGCTTGGGTAAACCAATACCCCATAGCATCAGCAGTATATCCCTATCATGGTCGAATAATAGACATTACAGGTGAAGTAGTTGCTTCAACATCACGCTGGTCTCGTATAGTTTCCTATGACTTAAACTTAGATCGTGTTTTATGTCACACAGATGGGCAAGCTCACAAGATTGCAGAGATACAACGTAAATATGGAGATCAGGTGACAGTAAAAACATATACTGAAGAGCATTTCATCTTATTAGAGAACAATATAAAAGATAAAACAGTATTAGATATACTAAAAGAGTTTGAAATGATTAGCTATGCCGATTACATTGCAGATTGCACCCGTAATCGAGATGCCCATCTTCTGTAAGAAGAGTTAAAGGGATCTCAATCATTTATTTCTGAAATAATAACCTCTGTCCAAATATTGGCAGAGGTTATTTATTGAAAGGGCCTGTTTTATTAACTTTAGGATAATCATCTAACTGATAAAAACATAATTCTCATCGAATTGTAATGCACCACTACATCACTAGCCACTTCGGCAAAAATAATGTAATTTGCCAAAGCGGCTTAGGAAGGTGGTAAGTATGAAGAAGGATACAATCGTAGATAATTTACCAGACGGTACAAATACAAGAGAGCAGATTTTAAAGGCAGCTCAATTAGTTGAACCTTCTTTCAAAGAGACTCAACTTAGATATCTTATCGAAACTCTCTATGATTCTAACCTATTAGTAAGAGAAGGACGCAATCAATATAAAAAAGTTGATAAAAATAATAAAAAATCTATTTTTAGTGGAGTTTATTCCAATGTAGCTGAAAAAGTTATAAGGCATATGCAACAACAATTTCCTTTACTTTCTTATAGGGTTTGGGAGTTGTCTTGGCTTAATGAATTTTTCAATCACCAACTATCGCATAATTATATCTTTTTAGAAGTAGAGAAAGATGGAGTGGATTTTGTTTTCTCATCCCTAATAGACGAAATGCCAGGCAAAATACTACTAGAACCCAGTATTAAA
>Ga0172382_10007883_pt1 | contig 14994 bp, 14 predicted proteins | sample Leawel138RmetaG_FD_122245 | JGI IMG/M metagenome (GOLD analysis project Ga0172382, IMG submission 122245) | Leachate microbial communities from a municipal landfill in Southern Ontario, Canada - Leachate well 138R metaG | ecosystem: Engineered > Solid waste > Landfill > Unclassified | place...
ATAATTCTCAAATGGATAAGTTGTGGTCTATTTTACCGATAGCTTATGCATGGATTGTTGCAATTAAGGGTGGTATGCATTTAAGGTTAATTGTTATGGCAACACTCATTACTATATGGGGTGTGAGGTTAACTATAAACTTTGCTAAAAAGGGTGCCTATTCACTTAAGTTTTGGGCAGGTGAAGAAGACTACAGGTGGATTGTTTTAAGAAGAGATCCTAAGTTAAGTAAGAAATGGAAATGGGCACTTTTTGATTTATTTTTTATTTCTATATTTCAAAATGCTTTAGTGCTTGCAATTACATTGCCACTACTAGCTGTTATGGAATCACCTGAGGCATTAAATGTATTTGATGCAATTGTTGCAGCATTCGTATTAGGCTTTATCATTTTAGAGACATTTGCTGATAGACAGCAAATGTCATTTCAAACAACCAAATATAGCTTGTTAAAGGAAAAAAAGAACTTAAAAGATTTACCAAGTCCTTATCATTTAGGGTTTAACACGCAAGGCCTATGGGGACATTCTAGACATCCAAATTACTTTGCTGAACAATCTATCTGGTTTGTTTTATATTTCTTTGCTCTTTCTGCTGGTGTTACAAGTTATATTTTCTTTAACTGGACACTTATCGGTTCTATGGTTTTAATTTTATTATTCATGGGTAGCTCCGCGTTTGCAGAAAAAATATCTTTAAGTAAGTATCCAAAGTATCAAGATTACATCAACAGCGTATCTAAATATGTGCCATTAAGAAAATATAATGGAAGCCAATGATATACTTAAGACATATTTTAATACGAACAACTAAATTAATTCTAGATGTAACAATTCGGATAGAAAGTTGACTATAATCTGGAATTACTGTATTATTCATGATGCAGATCAAAATCCCATTTGGGTTTATATGTCTTTTTGCCTTGATTGGGTAAAAAGGCATTTTTTCTATTATAATATCAATGAATCACTTGACTTGAATACACTAAGTGATTCTAATCGATTCAATCAATGAGCAAATGGTATCGGTAGTTAAGCCTAAATTGATTTAGGCACCATTTTAAAAAGGAGGCCCAAATGAGTGTATATTTTTATGGATGTATAACAATGGATGGTTACTTAGCAGACAAGAATCACAACCTAGATTGGTTGCACCAGTCTGGAACAGTTGAAGAGACTAGTTATAATGATTTTTATAAGGCTATGGATATAACAATTATGGGTAAGAAAACATTTGATGCAATCAATCAATTTGAAAATCCCGGTCAATTTTATCCTTCTACCCAAAATTATGTATTTACCCATCAAAAACATTTATCTATTGACGGGTTTCAATTTATTGAAGGTGACATTCAATCATTTGTAAAACAATTTCACAAACAAAAAAATATATGGATTGTCGGTGGAAATACGCTATTAGCGCCACTTTTAGATGACAATTTGGTTGATGTAATTATTTTGCAAATCGCCCCTGTTTTACTAGGTGATGGTATACCTTTGTTTACTCAAAAAGAAACATTAAAGAGATATCATCTATCAGAGGTCAAACAATATGGTCAGTTTGCAGAACTCATTTATGATAAAAATACGACAAAATAAGTTATAGGGTAACTCTTGCGCTTATGTAGGTTTATTGTTTATAAAGTGGTCATCTAAAACTATTGATAGAATTTCTATTGGTGCAAATATTTGTGTATAATATAAATAGATAATAAATAGGGAGCGTATGTATGATTTATGATGTGATCATAATTGGTGGTGGACCCGCCGGATTAATGGCAGCAAATATTTTTGAACAACAGAATATAAACTATTTATTACTAGAGAAAAATGAAAAACTAGGCAAGAAACTTCTTATGACTGGCGGTAGAAGATGTAATGTTACAAACCGTTATGATGTTAAAGAATTTATAGATAATTTAACGATACCCCATAAAAAGTTTTTATATGGTACACTATCTAAATTTGGACCAATGGAAGTTATTAATTTTTTCAAACAAAAAGGATTAAACCTTGTTTTAGAAAATAATTTCAAATATTTTCCTGAAACTGGTAAAAGTTCAAGTGTGCTTGAGGCATTACAGTCTAATATTAAAGCCAAACACGTTTTATGTAAACAGTCTGTCAAAGCACTTGATCAAACCGAGTACGGTTTTTTAGTTAAAACTAGTCAAAACAAGTTTCAAACAAAAAATGTAGTTGTTGCTACCGGATCAAATAGCTTTCCATCGATGGGTAGTAATGGTGATGGTCTCAATTTTGCTAAGTATTTAGGTATTTTATCCAAACCTTTTACACCAGCTGAAACAGTTGTTTATGCTAAAGAAGTTTCAGAGGATTACAGCATGCTTCAAGGCGTCTCTATTCAAGGGACTACAGTAACCATCAAAGGTACTAAAATTAAGTACCAGGGTGATTTACTATTCACGCATTTTGGATTAAGTGGCCCTGTCATTCAACATTTGTCAGAATTTATATATGATGCGTTGCTTAAAGGAAGTACATCTATATCATTTGGGTTAACAATTATCAGTAAAAAAGAACTTATCAAGATATTTGAATTAGAGAAAAATAACAATACTCAAATTTCTAAAGTACTAGAAGATTTAACTACAAAAAGATTAGCAAAAGTTATACTAGATAAACTAGGTATAGCACCTAAGAACATTAACGAAATTGCAAAGAAAGACATCCATGCAATCATTGATATGATGACGAACTTTACGGTAGCTATTGATCGCGTTGAAGATAAAGAAAGGTCATACGTCAACCGTGGTGGCATACTTACTAGTGAACTGGACCCTTCAACCATGGAATCTCTAAAAGTAAAAGGTATCTATTTTATTGGCGAGACTGTGGATATTCATGGACCGATTGGTGGCTTTAATATTACGATTGCTATGTCAACTGGCAACCAATGTGCAAAAGCAATTATAGCTGGTTTGTAAAACAAAGAAGTTTGAAAACCTGAAAGTAATTACACTGTAATGTCATTGTTTTACCAAACGACAAATGCTTAAACGCTTAAATTATGCATTTGTTTTTTTTATGAATGACGCTTAAGATAAGTTAACAAATTTTATAGGACAACTTTGTTTGACTATTAATAACACCAGGTATATAATATAGATAAATATCTATATAGAATATTATCTATATTTGGGAGGTACTATGAATAAAGAGATTGCCTTAATGTTTAAGGCACTAGCTGATGAGAACCGGTTAAAAATATTTGAGCTTTTAATTGAAGGTGAAACATGTGGGTGTACACTTATTGATAAACTACCCATTACACAGCCAACAATGTCTTATCATCTAAAATTTTTAACAGATGCTGGTATGACAACATCTGTTAAAGAAGGCGTATGGAAAAAACATCATGTTGCTATGGATAAGATTGATATGTTAATAAAGTATCTAGAAGATTTAAAAGAAATTAAGGGTCAGTGCTTAGTAGATGAGTAATGTATTTGGTTGGTTAAATGATCTATTATTAAAGATGACTTGGTTAGAAGCGTTTGTTAACTGGTTGTTTAAAGATGTTTTTGGTATGGATAGTGATACGATGCTTTATAAAGGCGCAACCTTTTTTGTTTATGATGTCATAAAGATATTTATTTTATTGTCATGTTTAATCTTTTTAGCATCTTATGTACAATCATATTTCACACCTGAAAAGACAAGAAAGATATTAAGTAAGTTTAAAGGCATATGGGCCAATATAATTGGTGCACTATTAGGAACTGTTACACCATTTTGTTCCTGCAGTTCAATACCTATATTTATTGGTTTTACTAAGGCAGGACTACCGATTGGTGTAACCTTTTCATTTTTAATTTCTTCACCACTGGTTGATTTGGCATCTGTTATATTACTTGCTAGTATTTTCAATTGGGAGATTGCGCTTGCATATGTTATTGTAGGCTTAGTGATTTCAGTATTAGGTGGAACCATTATTTCAGTATTTAAGATGGAGCGTTTTGTAGAAGATTTTGTTAAGTATGATCCCAATGATGTACCGGTTAATTTAGATGCCCTAATAGACGATCAGATGTCACGTAAAGAACGTATTAATTATGCCGCTGATCAAGTCAAACAAATTATTAAAAAAGTTTGGTTATATGTTTTAATTGGTGTTGGTATTGGTGCAGCAATTCACGGGTTTATTCCAAGGTCGTTTATAGAGGCTTTATTAGGATCAAATAATCCATTTTCTGTCATACTTGCAACTTTAGTTGGCATACCGATGTATGCAGATATCTTTGGTACATTACCAATTGCAGAAGCGCTGGTATTAAAAGGTGTCGGTATTGGTACGGTATTAGCATTTATGATGGCTGTGACTGCTTTATCACTACCATCTATCATTATGCTTAAAAAAGTTGTAAAAACAAGGCTTTTAGTGACTTTTGTGGGTGTTGTAACACTAGGTATTATTGTGATGGGCTATGTGTTTAATGCATTTGGCTATTTGTTTATGTAATTTAAATAAGGAGATTAAGTATGGAAATCAAAGTATTGGGAACAGGATGTTCAAACTGTAAGCAGTTATTAGAAAATACTAAAACAGCATGTAAAACATTAGATTTGGATGCTAATATTTTATATGTAACAGATTATGTAGAAATTGTTAAAACAGGGCTTATGCGTACACCTGGTTTAATGATTGATGGTAAAATAGTTTCAACTGGTCGCATACCAAGTAGTGCAGACATTATTAAAATGATTCAACAAAGTAAGTAATAAGTTTGTAAAGACCAGTAAAAATAGTTTAAGGGGTAAGGTCAATGATTAATCGAATTAATCTCATTTGTTTAGGTGTTAAAGATATTGACAAGTCTTTAGCGTTTTATAAGGGGCTAGGATTTCAAACAAGTTTTGATCAAGGTTCACCAATTGTCTTTTTTAACAATCAGGGCACAAAGTTAGAATTATATCCAGTTTTAAACCTAGCTAAAGATATTAACAGTGACAATCCACCAGTCATTCAAACAGGTGGTTTTAATGGTATCACACTCGCATGTAACATGAAGTCAAAAGCAGAAGTTGATCAATTGTTAAACTTGGTACACCATTTAGGTGGCGATGTTGTTAAAAAAGCAATACCTACGAGTTGGGGCGGCTATAGTGGTTACTTTAGAGATTTAGATGGTTACTATTGGGAAGTTGCTTACGGTGAAATGTGGCAGTTTGATGCACAAGATATGTTAATTATTTAGTAATCTAAATTTTTTAAGGTATCGTAATTGATATACATCATTTGTACTAAATTATGATAAAATTAAATAATAATTGTATAATATATAATGATACCTTAAAAGGTACATAAAATTTTTGTATGTTATACATGAATTTAGATTAGGATAAGTAAACGTGAAAAAAGAAACTAAAGTATCCATTATTGTAGTAGTGCTATTCTACCTACTAAATATTTTTAATACATACTTTGTAACAACGGCGGTCTTGAATCGTTATTTAATCGCGTTTAAGCGTAGCCCAATGATTGAATTAAATTCAATCATGGGAAACATTGCAGCACTAACAATACTCTTATTTATTGGACTACTCATATTTAAAACGAAAAAAAGTCGTTTATTATATATTGTTTGGATAACTTTTGGTTTAAACGTTGGTATCTTTGCTGTTGGTATATTTACCAAGTATTACCAAACAATGTTTTCTATTTATGAAATGACTTTATTTTATAATCCAGCACTGGATTTAGCAGGTTCTATTTTTGTTGAAGCGTTAAGAGAGATATTTGTATATTATCGTATTTTAGTATTTATACCTACCATTGTTATGGCAGCTATGTATTTAAAGATTAAAGCAACCCACAAGTTAGATAAAAAATCATTTGTTCAAAAAAATACATTAAAATATGGACCGATGTTGCCAGTAATGATTTTAATTATGGGCTTTATCTTATCACTAACAACACTGGGTGTTGTCAAGGTATCCATGGAAAGCAAATGGCCAATTAGTGCTGAAAGACCACTTTATGGTGTACAATCAGCTGGTCTATATAATTTCTATTTGGGTGAATTCATAGGTATTAACTTACTTGAAAAGTCAACAGATGAAGCGATAGATCATGAACTCTTTATAGAATATAACCGTAATACAGAAAACTATACAAACCTTTATGGTCAAACATATAGTCGTACCTTAGATATAGCAGATGCACCAACGGTTAATATCGATGAAGGGTTACTTCAAGGTCATACATTAAATGGCATATTTAAAGATAAAAACATCGTTGTTGTTCATATTGAAACCTTTAATCACTTTTTATTAGAAACTGATAATCCTTATTTTGATAATGATTATTACGGTAACTTAAAAGCCTTAATGAATGAGTCTTATGTCCTAGATAATTTTTATACCAATGTTGGTTTAGGTAACTCAGCAGATGCAGAGTTTTCTGTGATGACAGGGCTTTACCCAAGAGGGGATACAACCATTTACTGGAACTACAATGAAACACCTTATGTGTTTGATGCCCTACCTAAGTTATTTGATAACTATAAAAAAACATCGCTACATGCCGATGTACCAATATTTTATAATAGACAAAATGTCCATGAAAACATGTTTGAGTTTGATGAGTATATATACTATGATGCAGAAGATAAAAACCCATCGAATAAAAATGCAGTTAAGCGGTTCCCAGACCATTTAGAAAAAACTGATGAGAAGAGTCCTTGGATTAGTGATCTATCATTGCTAGACTGGACAATTATTGAAGCAGAAAAAGCTGTGGGTGCAAATAGTCAATACTTTCTATATCCAATTATGATTCAACCACATACACCATATTTATATGATCCGAATTTAGATACACCACAGTTTACATCAGATACATTAAGTATAGATCAAACAGCGCTAAAGTTCTTAAACTATGAGACTTATACCGATGCATTTTATGAGAAGTTCTTTGAGGTTGCTAAAACATTAAAAGATACAGTTTATATCTTTTATGGAGATCATGGATCAGGTATTTCTAAAGTCGATTTAGAAACTATTTTAGACCGTGAACTCACCCAACTTGAATATCGAACTGAAATGTTAAAAACAACTGCATTTATTTATGCACCAGATGACACAGATACGACATCCATGGTACCAAAAGGGTTGATAAAGGGTAGACAATCACTGGTACGTAGTCAAGTTGATTTGTATCGAACAATCGTTGAATTATTTGGTGTATCTACAAATCAATTCTATTATGGTGTGAATGCTTTATCTAATGAAAGCACCTTTACGATTGATACAAGAACATTTGATATTATTACAGATGACTTCTATTTACTATCCAAACATTTAGCAACTGATAATGAAGTCACACCTGAAAATGTGTTCTATTATGATAGAAATCAGACAACCGAGTTAGATCCATATGAAGTATATGAGTATGTTATCGTCTTTAAGAAGCGCATGGATCAAATGATTACAAATAATGTTCAACAATATTTATTAATTGATTAAAAATATACAAACTTAAATATAAGGTTTTAAAATGGGGAGGTGAAACGTTAACTATGAAAAAAATAGGATACAACACTTTGTGGGCTGCAATCATAGTTGAGATTATCATGTTACTCATCATAATCTGGACACTCATTAGCTATTGGATAAATGGCACAGTTGCTGGTGCTTTAATTGTAAACTTGTTTACAACAATAATTATCATTTTATTTGAAGCACTTGCTGTATATTTATCCAAAGAATCTAAGATATGGTTATATGTATTACTAGTTTTAGGTGTCATTACATTTATTATGGCAGTTACGAGTGGATCTTTACCTATAGCAGCAGTATTATTTATTGTAGGTAGTGCATTGATGTTAAAAGATTTTAGATCAGCAATGAATAAGCCTAGGGTTCGTAACTAATCACCGAGCATAGAAATCAGATTCATGAATTTAATAACTAATAAAAAGATGGACAATATGCAAAATTAATTTTGATGCATTGTCCATCTTTTTCATAAGCAGGTGAACAATTAGTTATAGCAATAAATAGCTTTGTTTGGATGAGGGAATTAGCGATATCTTTTTAACAAGTTAAGCATAACTTAATTTAAATCTATATACATTTTAAGCGTTTAGTATATCAAATATGCAAGTTAAGTGGCAGTTAAGTACAAACGTTATTTACATTATTTACTTTTACTTTATAATATGAGTAGGGGAGGGAAAGTCTATGGCAGAAGTAATTGACAACATTAAAGTTGGCGAGAAAATCAAAAAGTTATTAAAAGAACACAACATGACACAAGATGCTTTAGCTCAAAAATTATCAATATCTAAATCAGCTGTGTCACAAAATCTAAGGGGAAAATCAACATTTGATATTCAAAATTTGATTTTAATTGCAGAGCTATTTGATACAACATTGGATGCGCTCTTAAGTTTAAACCAAGATACATCCAATCAAGTATTTTCAGAATATCAAAAAGTAGTGTCAAAAGGTTTGGCCGCGTTTAAAGGTGTTCCACCTGAGAATCTTTCGATTAAGGCACCAGATCTATATGGTAAGGTCTTAATTGAGTACGTCATTGATAAAGATGCACTTGAAATGTTTAATTACTTGCATGAGCATCGCGTTGAAATGGTTGAAGCCTATTATCACCGTGCAAGAGATATATATTTAAAGGTCATCGAATATGGTTTAAAAAATAAAGTATTGGATATCTATAGATATATAGAAAAATATAGTCAAATACATGGTTGTTTTATCATAGATAATAAAACAACAGAAGGTATTATTTGGATATTGTTGGATCAACAAAAAAATAAAGATGTTATTAAAAATATAATAGATACAAAAGCAAACCATAAAGGGTTATTTAAATTCAAACAAAAACAGCACCGTTTACTATCTAAACGAGAACTCATAGATATTATTGCAAAATATAAGCTAGATAACGTCCTAAAAATATGGTTAGAGAATGGTGCTTTGTTAGAAGACTTTACAGATGTTGTTGAAATTATGCTTGAAAGTGGTTATGAAGCAGGAATTATTGCCTATGTAGATCATTTTGTTGATAAACCACTATCTTGGATTAAGCGTATTGTATTAGAGGTACAAAGATTATATTATGAAGTCGTACTACGCGGTTCGCTAAATTTGATACAGAAATTTGCTGATAAGAAGCTATATACAGATTTAACAGCAATCACTAAAAAAATGATAGTTGATGAAAGGCTTGCTCATGCTGGTGAACTCATAGCAAGTTATCCAGATGCCTTAAACTTTAGAGAGTTGGCACTTGAGGCTTTAAACTTAAAGCATATAACTTTTGTTGATAGTTTTATGCACCATTTAAATAAAGATGATTTAAATTATTTATTTGCTGCTGTAAAAAAGGATGAAACTGATATATTATTGTACCTATTAAAAAATGGTTCATTGGTTCAAGAAAAGTACTACAACATTGAAACATTTAATAAAGTTAATTTAATTTTAGAACGACTCATAGATGAGGGGGATAAATCATGAGTGATATTATTATAAACAATTTAGAAATTATATTTACACTGGCATTTGTACTTATCATCTTATTGGTTATTGTGGCTATATGGCGTATTGGGGCACTATTTAAGTTTTTTAGCCAAACAAAGTTTCATATTGTACCAACAGCAACAACCGATCCGATAACTAAAAAAAGAACATTTCAACTAAATGTCTATAATAGACATATGAATGATCTAAGGATATCTAGTTTAGGATATGTCTATCAAAAAAACAATATTGACTTTTATAACAAGTATTTGGAAGATCACGGTTTAAAGCCAACCGATAAACTCATTGTTTTATCTAGAGATTTTGTAACCTTCAAATTAGCACACTCAGATTTAAAGCATTTAATTAGTGACATTAATAAAGGCAAACTTAAGATTAAGCAGATTTATGCGTATGTTACAGATACACAGGGTATTACAAGCATTGTTAAAGCAACAGAAACTAAAAAAGTTATACAACAAATCATTAATGACGAAAAAAAAGAGATGAAACGAAGTATTAAAGCATCAAAAATAGCTGATCAAAATGCATTAAATCAAATAAATAAACAAAAACGTTTAGAAAAGAAACTTTTAAGGAAAGAAAAACGAGCAAAATTCTTTTTCAAACTTAAAAATATATTTAGAAAGAAAAGTAAGTGATATAGCGCATATATTAAGTTTAGGCTTGAGTCATTGTTCACCAATAAATCATCTATATAATAAGCGTTCGATGTTTTTTATACAATATTTGATGTATAATTAAACTATAATGATAGTTTTTTAAATAGAAAGGAGAACTAAAATTATGAAAAAAATTACAATGATACTTTTAGTATTTATGTTAACTTTATTAGTAGGGTGTACAACACCTGAAGATAGACTACCAGAACTTAATGAAGATGATAAAGTCGAGATGACTGCAACAGAAAAAGCAGAATTCCTACAAACCGTTGCTCAATTAACCACTGAGGATACCAATAATTTCAGGTTAGATACGTTTTTAGATTTAGAATTTGCGATGACATCTGAATTAGAATTTAGCTTTGAAGACTTGTCAACTGTTAATGATATGACAATGACCTTTAGTGCAGATTTTGATATGACAAACTATATTGAAATTGGTGAATCAGCCGAAGATACATACATGTATTCTAGATTTAACGCGTTTGAACTTAACATGTTAAATGATGTCTATATGTCTTCAACAAATGGTGAAGAAACAACAACTGAAGATGTAGTTCAAACTGTTGACTTCTCACTATCTGACACATACTTTTTAGCAAGAAACGATTACGCATATTACCACCTAAATGGTTCTGCAAGTGTTGAAGTAAAAGTAGATAATCAAGTTGATCAAGATCTATCAACAGCCCAAACCTTTACAAATCTTAAAGAAAAGACCTTAGAAGAAAGAATTACTCAAGAAATGTATTTAGAATTAATGGCATCGATGGTTGAACTCCAAGAGATGTTAAGGGTTGATTTTGATGCAGAAATGACAGAAGCTGAAAAAGATGACATGCTAGATATGTTAGATACACATGTGAGTATCTATTCAAATGGTAATGAACATACGATACAATTCTTAGTAAATACTCAAATGATTGATGATGTAATTAATCAATTATTTGAATCAATTGAAACAGAATTAGGTGAATTTAGTGATATGGAAAACTTTGATACCGTTAAAACATCTATTATTGCAGCATTTAAATCATTTAATTTTGATTTTAGGATTATACTGGATGGAGAACTTGAAGGTGCTAAAACGCTCAGCCGTATAGAAATGTTAATCACAGGAGAATTCAGTGGATTTTCATTAAACATGGCAGAGGTAGATGAAAATTCAATACCAATGATTATAGAAATGACTGTGAAACTTAATAGACTAGGCTTCACTTTAGACTTTAATGCAGATGATTTAACGCTACCAACAGAAAGTGAGTTAGCAGAATTTGCTTTAGTAGATACACCATCCTTTGGTGATGTATTCGATGGTATGTTTCAATAATTAGTCAGTTTATATATAAAGCCCATAACCGTTTGGATATGGGCTTTATCTTTATGATTGATTAAAGGACTAAATTATGATAACATGACATCAATAATTTAAAAGGGAAGTGAACGTAAAAATGTCTAAAACAATCGTACCTAAAAACTACCAATCCAAACTAAATTTATACGATACACAAACCGCAATTGGTTTCATTAAAAATGTCTTTCAACATAATCTTGGGTTGGAACTTAATTTAAAACGTGTCACAGCACCTTTATTTGTTTTAACAGAAACTGGTATAAACGATGGTTTAAATGGCGAAAATCCAGTTAGCTTTATGGTTCCCAGTTTAAATAAACAAGCAGAAATTGTTCACTCACTTGCTAAATGGAAACGCATGGCATTGTATCAAAATGATTTTTACATTGGTAATGGCTTATATACAGATATGAATGCAGTCAGAAAAGAAGAAGTATTAGACAATCTTCATTCTATATATGTTGATCAATGGGACTGGGAAAAAGTCATTGAAAACAAAGACAGAAATATAGAATTTTTAAAAGAGACAGTACGTAGTATTGTTGGGGCAATTTCTAATACATCAAATGCGATTGCTTTAAAGTATCCGAATATCACCTATCAAGCGCCTAAAGATGTATTTTTTATAGATAGCCAAGCTTTAGAACACCTATACCCTAATTTAGAACCTAAAGATAGAGAACACCAAATTGTAAAAGATAAAAAGATTGTCTTTGTTATGCGTATTGGACACACCTTAAAATCAGGTGTAGCACATGATTTACGTGCACCAGATTATGATGACTGGACACTAAATGGGGACTTACTTTATTATCATGAAGTGCTGGATATGGCAATCGAAGTATCAAGCATGGGTATTCGAGTTAATAAAGATAGCTTATTAAAACAACTAAACATTAAGAATAGATTAGAAGACTTAAAATATCCGTATCATCAAATGATCCAAAACGACATTTTGCCACTAACAATTGGTGGTGGTATTGGCCAGTCTAGATTATGTATGATACTCCTTGAAAAAGCACATATTGGTGAGGTTCAAGCATCCATTTGGGATAATGAAACATATGAAGCTTGTAAAGATAAAATTATATTACTATAAGATAAAAGGCATGCCAAGTGGCATGCCTTTTATGAATTCATCTGTTTAATCTTTAGGTTGGGTGAGTGCTGTAAATAGATACATAAAACCCGTCAGTGTAAATAATGATACATAAATACCAAATAATACTGGATGTACATTAATCTCACCTAAATTAAGTAACATAAATAATATAAACATTAATAGGGGTACTATAAAGAGAAGAGACATCTTTAAAGAAGTTGACTTTTCATATGTAGACACTTTATATTGATATATTGTAATGATTGTTAACGCTGTCTGGTAAACAGACCAATATATATAGCTTTCAAAGCCTAGATAGTTGTTTGTTTGGGTTAAAAATACACCAAAACAAACCATGAATAAAACAAATAAACCTGATGAAAAAAGCGCACTTATTAAATATAGTTTTTTTGGTTTCATAAGTATCCTCCCAAATCCTTATGATAAATCAGATATACTTGTTGATTAAAAACACCAAGACATACATGTGTGTCTTGGTGTCTTTTAGTTTATATTAAAGTAATCCATAAATAAAGTAATGTGACTTCTAAAGAGTGATTCGTAATTTGTTAAGAAGCCGTCTGGTTCTTCTAATAGGTATTTTTCATAGAAATGATAGACAAAGAATGAATGATACATTTTAGCTGCAAGCATTGGATCTGCTTGTTTCATTTGGCCTTTACGCATTAATGTTTGAAAGTAGTAACTAAAACTTGTACGTGGTTTTTGAATGAACTCCACATGTAGTAAGTTTTTGAGTCTTGGTATTTCAAATTCTAATGGAATTAATAACTTAGTTAATTTATTAATTCTAGGTAATTCAAAGAAGTTGTTTGTTTCTATAGATAAATTCACAAAAAATGCTCTAGGTGATAAGTCTAGACGTTTATAAAGCGGATAGACATGATTGGATAATTCTGTCATTAATTCATGTGCGATTTCCATTAAGATGTCTTCTTTGGACTTATAATGATTATAAATCGAAGATGCACGTATACCAACACTTTTAGCTAAATCGCGCATACCTAAGTTGTGGTAACCATTTTTAGCAAAAAGTTCGATTGCATTGGCATAGATTTTTTCTTTTGTTGTCATATAAATCCCCTTTCACGAACATTGTTTCACTTTAATTCTAACCACTGTTAGTGATTTTGTCAATTGAATTGGCTGGTACACGCATTATTTGTTAACATTTTTTATATAATTTTAATCAAAATATGATATGATAGTAACAATTTTACAAGAGAGGTAAGCAAAATGAAGAAAATAATTAGTTTAAGCTTGATGTTTTTATCTATTCTATTATTAGTTGCGTGTACACCAAATAGTCAAACAGATACGTACACAGTGACTTTTGATTCAAAAGGTGGCAGTCAAGTCGAAGCGGTAGAAGTCAAAAATGGCGAATTTTTGAATGAACCAGATGAACCAACATATGAAGGCTATATCTTTATGTATTGGTATTTATTAGATGAAAGTGATGAATTTGGTTTTGATACACCAATTACATCCGATTTAACTTTAAATGCACTTTGGGAGGCAGAAGCTGATCCTGTTGATGTTGATGCAATTAAAGATAAGATTGATGAAGACTATGAGGCAGTACTTGCACAGTTTGTTTTAGGTGATTATGAGTTATCTATGTTAAGTAGAGGTCCAATTCATAATTCTGTAGTTACTTGGTCAACATCTAACAAGTATGTGTCTACAAACGGTATCGTTTTACCACTAGTTGGTGATGATGCAGATGAAAGCGCAGAAGTTAATGCACGCTTTAGATTAGAAGGTGTAAGTGTTGACTACACATTTGATGTTGGATTAAATAGTCCATCAGAGGTGGTGTTAGCAGAAAAACGCACTGTACCGTTTTACAATCTAACAGATGAGTATGAAGTAGCTGATAGTGAAATCGAACTTTTATTTGAAGCTGGTGGCAGTGTACCTTATGTACGTGTCGTTGATTTCTTTGGTCTATTAGACGGATTTATTGATCCTGAAGTAGATATTACATTTACAACAGACGAGACATCACTATTTATGCAATATTTCTATTATGATGCAGATGAAGATCATGAATATGATTTAAATGTAACGATTGATACTGTAATGAATACCTTGGTTGCACCAGATCCTGGTTTTTATTGGGCTTATGTATACTCAACAGCAACCAACTTTGGTAGAAACATTAATTATGATAGAGAAAATCCAAATGCTTATTATAAAGAAGGTGTTGATGTTATATATGATTTAGGTCAGTATAATATGGACGCTGTAATGTATGAGGATGATGTTGTACTACCTTATTATGTAGCGAATCAATTATTCGCAGGATCTAGTTACTATAATGTG
>Ga0172382_10007884_pt1 | contig 14994 bp, 10 predicted proteins | sample Leawel138RmetaG_FD_122245 | JGI IMG/M metagenome (GOLD analysis project Ga0172382, IMG submission 122245) | Leachate microbial communities from a municipal landfill in Southern Ontario, Canada - Leachate well 138R metaG | ecosystem: Engineered > Solid waste > Landfill > Unclassified | place...
CAGACCTACGAACAGGGCGCACAGTCCGGCCAACTGGAGCAAGTACCCGGAGCGGTCCGCCAGACCGCGGAGTCTCTGCTCGGTATTAATAAGGGTGAAGAAGGACAGAAAGGCGGTGGAGGCTGCGGTGGCGGTGGAGGAGGTCCCAAAGAGGGTGGCGGTGCCGAGGAAGCCGGCGACAAGCAGGGCGACTCCAAAGGTAAATTTGATGAAGAAACCCTGAAGAAGTTGGAAGAATTGCTAGGTGCAGACAAAGCCGAGAAGTGCAAAAAAGACGGCAAATGCTGCGACAAGAAGGATGGCGAGGATGCCAAGACCGATAGCAAAGCCGGTGATACAAAGACCGATTCCAAAATAGATACCAAATCGGACACCAAGACCGACTCCAAAGTCGAGTCTACCGCGGGGTCGAAACCTGCCACCTCTCAGGCCACGAAAGCTCCGAAGTCCACCGGTGGCGGACCCAAGCCGGGGGGTACCGGCAAGAAAGCAGCCTGAGTTCAAATTCAGATCGTTAAAGAGAATGAGACCCCCATCGGGTCTCTTTCTTTTTGCCTTTTGGCAACATCTTTGTCACAACTTTTACAAAAACGTGTGAAATTCCCAGCTCAAGTATCGTTCGATTTCAGTACTCTGAATCCAGACAAAACGTCCAACTAAGATACGAAATAAGAACAACGGAGTGTGTAAATAAGATGGCTGCAATCGGTGGAATCGGGATAAATCAGAACCAAATTCGCCCTCAGGGTGGGGTCCAGCCCAACCAGAATATTCAACAACAGGGCCCTCAACAGCAACAGCAGCAAGGTCCCCAGGACCAGACCCAGTTCGGACGAGAAGTTCAGGAAGCCGGGGGTGCTCAACAAGCGTCTCAGCAAGGTCAAAACCCTGGCGCCCAACTCACCCAGGCACTCTCCCAGGGCTTGCAGCAAGTCGGCCAGGCCGAACAGTCCGGCGATCAAAACGCCGTTCAGCAGTCCACCCAACAACTCGGCCAAACCTACCAACAGGGCTCTCAATCCGGGGCCGTTCAGCAAGCCGACCAGAACGTGGTCAAAGCCGTTGAGCAAAAACTTGGAATCGGCCAGGAAGGCGGCGGCGAACAGGGCGGCGCCCAGCAAGCCGGCGGTGGCGGCGAGCAAGGTGGCGGACCCCAACAAGCCGGTGGCGAGCAAGGCGGACCTCAGCAGGCCGGTGAAAGCCAGCAAAGTGGCGACAAGAATCAAAACGGGGACAAGCAAAACGACAAGAACGTCGATGAGAAGGTCAAAGATCCGTTGGACAAAGTCCTCGGTCCGGAAAAGTGCAAAAAGTGCGAAGAAGCCAAAAAATGCGACAAGAATCATGACAAGAAGGTCGACGGCATAGAGAAGGCTGACAAGTCGAAGACGACCGACAAGGCCGGTGAGGCTGCTGCCGCAGAAGGCGCCGACAAACCCAAGGAAGTCGCCGGCACCGCCGCCACCTCCGAGGTGAAGGCCGATGCCAAGGTCACCGAAACCAAAGATGCTGCCCCCGCTAAGAAAGTAGAAAAACCGGTGGAAAGCAAACAGCCCGCGAAAGCCGCGGCCGCACCCGACGAGAAAAAGTAAGATCGATAACTCACTCCGGAAAGAGAGGCGGCAACGCCTCTTTTTTCGTTGCATGAAAGAAAGCGGTTACGAAACTGTAACATACCCGAAGTCTGACTTTGAGAGGATAGGCTCATGAACATTCGTCCTCAGCAAACCGCCGTCAGACCCTTCCACCGTCACCAGCCTCCCGAGGCACCTCAGGATCCCGGACGTTCTGTGCCTTCCGATCGACTGGACCCACCGGTCAATCAGGATCGCCTGGTCAACGACTTTCTGGAGTTGGTGGTGGTGCGCGGCGAAACGCGAAACGAGCGTCTGATCGCTGAAAAGATCAAGTCGGAACTAGCCGAGATGAATCTGGAGGCTTCCGAAGACGATGCCGGCTCGAAGATCGGCGGCAACACCGGGAATCTACTGGTCAATATTCCTGGCAACGTAGAGGGGGCCCCTTCACTTCTTTTCGCGGCCCACATGGATACGGTGCCTCTGGCGGTGGGCTCTAAGCCCCAGATCAAGGACGGTTATATCACCAGCGACGGCACGACCGCCCTGGGCGGAGACAACCGGGCCGGGGTGGCCGAGATCCTGGAAGCGGTCCGGGAAATCAAAGAGCACAACCTGCCGCACGGGGACCTGCAACTTCTCTTCACGGTGGCCGAAGAAGGCGGACTGTTGGGCGCCCGAGCGCTCGACCCGAAAGTCTTGACGGCCGACTACGGTTTCGCCGTGGACGTGTTCGAGGCCAACCAGTTATACACCCAGGGCCGCCATCTGCTGGTCAACGGTGAGGAATCCATCGGCGAAGAGCACTTCACTCCCGAGGGTGTACAGGCTGCCAAGGAAGCAGCCCGCCACGCCCCGGTTGTCCCACCCGAGCATCTGCGCCTGACTGAAGACGAGAAAAAGATCATGAACCTGGCTGCCGACTCCATGCAAGATCTTGGTTTTGAACCGGAATTCCGGCGTATCGAATGGGCCGGTACCGACGCCATTGCACTCCGCCGCCACGGTATGAACGCCATCAGCCTGGGAGCCGGTGAAGATAACCCTCACACCAAGAGCGAACGGGTTGAGATCGCCGACCTGGTCCGCAGCACTCAATTGATCCGGTCCATCATCGCCAATGCAGCAGAAGCGGCAACCTGACAGACTTATCAATAATTCGGCAACAGATTTTTAACAAGTTTACAGCGGGTTAACCTCTTTCCCAACACCGCCGACCTGTCTTTTTCTATACTCAAGATAGAGATGCAAAACGGCGCTGCAAATAACGCGAAGATCACCTGGGAGCGCGCCCGCGCCTCGGATGCCAAGCATCAGGAGCGCTGGAATCGTCCCGCGTTGCAAAACGGTAGCTCCATTTTCTGGAGGGCGGTGGAAGCTCGCCGGGCGCCCCGTTCAGAGCTAGAGTTTGAATTTCTGCTGCAGAGCACCCCGGTCCTTAGTCCTTAGCCTCTTCCCAACTGGGCCCCAGGCCCACCGAAACAACCAGAGGCACCTTCAACTCCCAGGCCGATTCCATCTCCCCGGTCACCAGCTCCCGCATCTCTTCAATTTCAGCATTCGGACACTCAAACACCAGTTCATCGTGGATCTGCAAAAGCATTCGGCTCTTCAGGTGCGGCCGTTGCTGCATCTTCTGATCGATGGTGAGCATCACGCGCTTGCAGATATCAGCCGCGGATCCCTGGACCGGGGTATTGACGGCCATTCTTTCACCGGCCTGGCGGACCGCGAAGTTCTTGGAAAAGAGCTCCGGGATGAACCGAGTGCGCCCGGCGATGGTCTGCACCCGACCCAGGACCCGGGCCTCTTCCATGGTCTGATCGATCCAGACCTTCACCCCGCTGTAAACCTCGAAATATCGCTTGATGATACCTTCGGCTTCCTTCTTCGGAATATCCAAATTTTGCCCCAGCGCACTGGCCCCCTGGCCGTAGATGGTGGCGAAGTTCGCGGTCTTGGCGATGTCCCGCTCCTCTCGGGTGACTTCCTGCTCAGGCTTACTAAACAGCTCCCCGGCCGTCCGCTTGTGGATATCGGCACCTTCTTTAAAGGCCTCCAGCAGTACTGGGTCTTCACAAAGGTGAGCCAGGATGCGCAACTCGATCTGTGACCAGTCAGCCACCAGGAGCTGGTGCCCCGAGGGAGCGGTGAACAACCTGCGGATCCGTCTCCCTTCGTCGGTGCGGACCGGCGTGCGCTGCAGGTCCGGGTCGGAGGTGATCAGACGACCGGTGGTGCTGGCGGTCTGGTTGAAGTGGCAGTGGACCCGGCCGTCCTCTTCATCGACCTCTCGCAGCAAGACATCGACATAGGTGGTGATCAGTTTCTCGAACTTGCGATACTCCAAGAGCAAGCGAGCGATCTCGTGCTGGGGGGCCAGTCTCTCCAGCACTTCTGCGTTGGTGCTATAACCGGTCTTGGTCTTCTTGATGACCGGCAGGCCCATCTCCTCGAAGAGAACCTCAGCCAACTGTTTCGGGCTCCCCACATTGAACGGGTGCCCGGCCAGGGCGAAGATCTTCTGTTCCAGGCCGCTGAGCTCTTTGCGAAACTCCTCTGAGAGGAGCTCCAATCCCGGCTTATTCACTTCGATCCCGGCTCGTTCCATGGCGGCCAGTACCTGGCTGAGGCGAACCTCGTCGGCGGCCAACTCCTCCAATCCGGCCTCTTGGAGTCCCGCTTCAAAAAGAGCGTACAGCTCGGAAATCGCGATAGCCAGGTGAGCCCCATATTCGGCCAGCTCGGAGAGCTCCACTGCCGAGTAGTCGATGCGATTTCGAGCCTTTCCCAGGAGATCGTCCTCGCTCTTCAAGACCCGCTGCAAATGGATCTTGGCCAGTTTTGCCAGGTCGTGAGGCATGCCTTTGGCCGGATCGATCAGATAGGAGGAAGTCTGGGTGTCGAAGACCTCTGCTGCAGGCTTAATCCCGTAGTGCAAGCACCACCGGAAGTACTCCCGGGCGTCGTGGGTTATCACCTTGCCGGTGAAGCTCTCAAAGAAACTGCGAAGCCTGGCCCCGTCTCCCATCGGCACATAAGTCGTCTGACCGCTCGCCGATTCCAGCAGAGCCACTCCCACGGTTTGAAAACGGTGTCGCAACGAACTCCCCACCGGCACCACCGTCAGGGTAGAAGTCGGCAGACCCTCGGGGATGGCCTGGCCCGTCTCCAGCAGGCTCAAACCGTCTCTGGTGCTTTGGGCTACCGGACTTGCCCCGGTGGACTTCAGCAAGCTGAAAAACTCAAGTTCGCTGAAGAGAGCGTTGAGGGCCTCGTCCTCGGGAGGTTCAAAGGAAAAGCTCCCGAGATCCAGACCGTGAGCCACCGAAGTGTCCAGGCGGGCAAGCTTTCTGCTCAAGAGGGCGTCATCCCGATGCTCCTGGAGCTTCTTGCCGACGCTCCCACCGATGCTCTGGGCGGCTTCCAAAATAGCGTCCAGGTCTCCGTGCTCCTCAAGCAGCTTGGAAGCGGTCTTCTTGCCGATCCCCGGTACCCCGGGGATGTTGTCGATCTTATCGCCGCAAAGGGCCTGAAAGTCTACGAAACGCTCGGGAAGTACTCCGAACTTTTTCTTCACGAGATCGGGGGTGTAGGTCAGGTCTCGCATGCCGTCCAGCATGCTGACTCGCTCGTTGAGGAGTTGGGAAAAGTCTTTGTCCGAGCTCACGATCAGAACCTGATCACCCCGCGCCTCGACTTGTCTGGCCAGGGTGGCGATCACGTCATCGGCCTCGAAATCGGTGACCCGAAGGGCGGGGATGCGGAACGCCTCGACCACCTGGTCGATCAGTGGAAGCTGGCTTGCCAGATCCCCCGGCATCTGTTCTCGGTTGGCTTTGTAGTCGACGCTTTCCCGATTTCGAAAGGAACCCCCGGGAGGGTCGAAGATCACCACGGCATAATCTGGTTTCTTCTTGGCCAGAAGTTTATTGAGCATAGTCACAAACCCGAAGACGGCGTTAGTGGGTTGGCCTGAAGAGGTGCTCAGGTGAGCGGGGATGGCAAAGTATGCACGAAACAGCATATTGCTGCCGTCGATCAACACGAATCTTTTCATGGTCTGGGCCCTTCCCTGGCTCCTCTCCAAGGCCTGCAACCTTCCGGGGGAGAATCCGGGGACACAGCATGACGCCTATTTTGACTCTCAAAAACGTATCCAAGATCTACCCCATGGGAGAGCTCGAAGTGCGAGCCCTCGATGATGTCGATCTGCTGGTCTATCGGGGGGAACTGCTGATGGTCCTGGGACAATCCGGCTCTGGGAAAAGCACTCTGCTCAACGTGATCGGCGGCATGGACAGGCCTACCCGAGGCAAAGTGACTTACCACGACCACAATGGCAAGGCGCTCTCCCTGGACACGGCGAGCGATGCCCAACTCACCCGCTTTCGCCGGACCTACGTGGGCTTCGTCTTTCAGTTCTTCAACCTCATCCCGACCCTCACAGCCCTGGAGAATGTGCAGGTCGCCACGGCGCTAAACGATCGACCGGGCCCCTTTAATGCCAGATCCTCCCTGGAAGTCGTGGGATTGGGCCAGCGAGGCGATCACTTTCCTTCCCAGCTCTCCGGGGGCCAACAACAGCGCGTGGCCATCGCCCGGGCACTGGCTTCCAACCCGGAACTCTTGCTGTGCGACGAACCCACCGGCAACCTGGATTCCGAGACCGGCGACCAGGTTCTCTCCCTCCTGACCAGAGTGCATCAGGAGTACGGCAAGACCGTGATCATGATCACCCACAACCCGGAGTCCATGCGGATCGCCGATCGGGTCATTGAACTGCGGGATGGAAAGATCGAAAAAACCACGGTCGTCAAGGCTTGAACCGGCAACTTCTAAAAAAACTATTGAGGGACTTATGGCTACGCAAAGGTTCTCTAGGTGCCCTTTCCTTTGTCTGCACCATCGGAGTAGCTTTTCTGGTGAGCATGTTCGGGGTTTATTACGACCTTCGAGACGCCCGGGATCGCTTTTACACCGACTACGCTCTGGCCGACTTCCATATCCAGGTCAAAGCTGCTCCGGAAAATGTCTTAGCTCGCCTCTCCACGCTCCCCGGCGTCGGTCGATTGGAAGGGGGCGTGCAATTGGAAGGGCGCACCGAGGTACCTGGTTTTCTCGATCCTGTCCAGACCACACTGGTGGGGATTCCCCGAGGAGGTAAGGTCTTCAATCGATTGCTGCCGCTCGCGGGTGGCGAGGTTCAAGAACTGGAGACGGGGGAAGCCTACACTTCAGCCGCCTTTTACGAGGCCCACGAACTACGCCCCGGTGACACCCTGGCCATCACCCTGCTGGGCCAACAAGAACGCATCCGCATCGCCGGTGCGGTGCAATCTCCAGAGTGGGTCTACGTGTTGGCACCCGGTGGAGGGTTGGCACCTGACCCACTGCGCACCGCGGTTTTGTTTCTGCCGATCCGCCAACTCCAACAGGCGGGCGAATTGGAAAACAGCTACAACATCCTCATGGGGCGATTCTCCGAGGACGTCCGGGGTTATCCAGAAAGAGAGCACCTGGTTTTGGAGCGGCTGGAAGAGGAGCTTTCCACCTACGGAGTCATCAATGCAAGCCCCCGCTCCCAGTTCTTGAGCGTCCAGTTCTTGGAGAGCGACATCCTGGGCTTGAAGGTGAGTGCCTCCATCATGCCCACCCTCTGCCTCTTGATCGTGGCGGTCGTCCTCAATGTGGTCATCGGCAGGTTGGTGGCCGGCCAACGCACCGTCGTGGGCACCCTCAAAGCTCTGGGATATCCAAGTCCCGCCATTACCTTCCACTACCTGGGATTCGGTATCGCTGTCGGATTGATCGGAGCGGCCCTGGGTTCGACTCTGGGCCTGTGGCTCCAGCGGGGTCTGCTCAGCCTCTACCGTACGATTTATGAGCTTCCCATCAAGGAGCCTGGATTCTATCCTGAACTCATCGGGGTTTCAGTGGGATTGTCGTTGTTGTTCGCCATCCTGGGCACCGGCTTTGGTGTACGCACCGCCACTCGGCTCTCGCCGGCTGTGGCCATGCGGCCTCCTCCTCCGGAAAAGGGCGGGCGCATCCTCCTGGAGCGAGGCCTCTTCAAGTATCTGTGGAGACTCCTCCCCTTCACCTTGAAGCTGATCTTGCGAGCCATCTTTCGAAATCCGTTCCGGAGCTTCGTCACTTTCGGGTCCTCCTTCATCGCCACCACCATCATGGTGGAGTCTCTGGCCACCGGCAGTGCCATTCAGGTGCTCATCGACCGAGAATTCCGCACCGCCCAGAAGCAAGATGTCACGGTTTTGCTGAGAGAAGCCCGGGATACGATTTCAGTCACTCGGGAATTTCAAACCCTGCCCGGAGTCGAGCGGGTGGAGTGTCATTTGAACAGTCCGGCTCGGCTCTCGGCTCTTAACGGTAGCGGTGCTCAGCGCGAGGTGCTGCTCTCCGGACTGGCCCCCGATCCGATCCTGGAAAACCCCCTGCGCTTGACGCCCGCCATCGCCGAAGGATTCGACAATTCCGGCGAAGGGCTGTATCTAGCCCGCAAGCTCGGGGAAGTTCTGCAGGTCGACCGGGGGGCGCGCCTGGAGGTGGAACTTCGGAGCGGTTCTCGACGAACATACGAAGTACCGGTGGCCGGACTGGTCGACACCTCTCTGGGTCTGGGAGCTTATCTCCCGGCCCGTGAACTCTCCCGACTGATGGGAGAGACCGCGGTCACCAACAAGATCCTTTTGCTGGTGGCTCCAGACCGGCGCGATGCGCTGGTGGCAGAGTTGCGGCGGCGACCGGAGGTGCTCAACGTCACCTGGCGCAACGATTCGCTCCAGCAGATGGAGCAGACCCTGCAGCAGAACCTGGGCACCATGCTCTCGGTCATCATCGTTTTTTCCGGAGGTTTGGCCTTCGGAGCGGTCTTGAACACCGCGCTGGTCGCTCTATCCGAACGGGAAAGGGAAGTGGGTACCCTGAGAGTACTGGGCTACACACCGATGGCCGTCACCTCCATCTTCAGCGGAGAGAGTCTACTCCTCAACAGTCTAGGGGTGTCGGTGGGGTGGGCCGGAGGCGCCGCTCTCACCTACTTCGTGACTCGAGCTTACGACACCGAGATCTTTCGCTTCCCTTTTGCCATGGAGCCTCAGAACTTCGTCGTGGCCACCCTGGTGATGATGGTCTTTCTAGCCGCCTCCCAGGCCGCTCTCTACGTTTTCGTGAGGGGTCTCAACTGGCTGGATGTGCTGAAGATCAGAGAGTGACAGATCCGTGGACGCCTCCACGTGCCGTGGTATATACTGCCGACTGTGTTGATTCCTCGAAATACCTGGCCGGTGTTGCTGGCTCTATGGCTGCTGGCCGGCTGTTCGGAGAAGTTGCTGGTGACCACCACCAAAGCCGAAACCCATCGCCTGGAGGTGAGCTTTACCGAGCGAGCGGAAACCGTGCTCCGGCGGGAGTACCCAGTGACCATGCCGGTCAACGGCCGGATCGACCGGATCGAACTGGAAGTGGGGGATCGAGTCAGTCGCGGGGAAACGCTGGTCCATATCGATCAACTGCCCGTGCGCCAGGAAGTAGAGGCCCGGGAAGCCGCCGTGGAGGCCACCAGATCGAGACAGCAACTCGGCTACGACACTAGCGTGGAAAGGGCCGAGGTGGCCCGGGCCCAGCGCGCAGTTCAAACCATCCAGGCTCGTTCCCAGCAGATGGACCCCCTAGTAGAAGCTGCCCAAACCGCTCTGGACAACGCGCGACGAGAACAAAATAGGGTCACCAATCTGGTCCAGGGGGGAGCGCTCCCCGCCCAGGAAGCAGAACGGGCGCTGCTGGCCGTGGACCAGGCGCGAGCCACCCTTTCTGCCAGACAAAGTGAACGCCAGGCCATTTCCCAGGAACTGGCCCAGGCTCGAGCCGTCGTCTCGGCCGCCCAGGCGATCCTGCAGCGTAAACTCGAAGAGGCTCGGGCCCAGACTTCGACCATCGCCGAGGCCCAGGTGAGAAAAGAGCAGGCGACCTATACCCTGGAAAAGAGCCGCATCACCTCCCCCATCGATGGACTGGTGCTTTCCCGAACGGAACGAGGTCCCAAGGAACTACCGGCCGGGTCTCCCCTGCTCACCCTGGGACGACTCGAAGATCTGGAGGTCCGGTGTGAAGTGCTGAGTCAGGATGCCCTCCGAATTTCCCGAGGAACCGCGGTTTTTCTAGACGCAGGCAGCGCCTACTCGGAAACGCTGAAGGGGGAGGTGCGTCTGAAGGAACCCCAGGGATTCACCAAGCGCTCCAGCCTGGGGGTTGAGCAGCAGCGAGTGGTGGTCCTGGTCAGCCTTCAAGACCCGCCCGAAAGTCTGGGAGCCGGATACGAGTTATGGGCACGTTTTTTGGTCGATCAGAAGACTGCTCTCACCCTGCCTCAATCGTGTTTCGTGCGGGACAAACAGGATTATTTTGTATGGAAGATCACCCCCCAGAACACCCTGAAAAAAACCACCGTGGAGGTGGGAACCCGGGGTGATGAACTGTGGGAGATTCTCGGTGACACGATCAATGAGGGCGATCGGGTGGTACTGACCCCCAGCGATGAACTGGTAGAAGGCGTGGAGATTGAAGTTTAAGGTGCCTCTCAGAGAGTCGAACTATCTTTACGTAAAGAAAGGAACCCCAGGGAAGCGCTCGTATAGGGCGGCATGGTTTCAAGACGTAATTTACTCAAAGGTATCTTTTCATCGGCTATTCTGGGCCCGCTAGCAGTCACTGCAGCTGGCTGCGGAGACAATCTTCCCGAGCTGGTCTTCACCAACAACGGTGGTGGAAGCAATAGGCGCCCCAACATCTTGTTGGTGATGTGCGATCAGTTGCGACTGATCTCGCCGGGGTACCCCAGCGACAAAGGTGAGGTCCCGGCCGTACGTGAAATCACAAGCTTCGCCAAAGAACTTAGCCCAGGCAATCCATTCGCCGAATTATTCAAAGGCTTCACCCGCCTCCGCAAAAACGCGGTCGTGGCCCGAACTCACTACATCGCCTCAGCCGCTTGTTCGCCCAGTCGTACCAGCATGATGACCGGGCAGTACCCCAGCCTCCACGGGGTGACTCAGGTTTATGGGACGTTCAAAGATGCAACGGAAGTGCAGTTCTTGGACCCAAATGGTGTACCCACCATCGGCGACTGGTTTGAAGCAGCCGGATACGAATCTTACTATATGGGCAAATGGCACGTTTCCGAGCCGCCGGCCCCGTACGACCTGACCCCCTGGGGGTTCCGCGGCTACGAGAGCTCCGGACCAGAGCCTCACGGTTCAGACCCCGACAATCTGGGCACCTTTCGCGATCCGGGTTTCGGCGACATCGTCACTGACTTTCTAAACGATCGGGATCCCAACTCCGATCAGCCCTGGTTTGCCGTGGCCTCGTTCGTCAACCCCCACGACATCGTGGCATATCCGCTCCCTTTCTTTAGTCCTCAGTTCGGAACCGGCCAGGGCTTTGTAACCCCGGGTACCCCGCCGGTCACCCAACCTCAGCCGATCCCTGGCCCGAATCAAGACTCCTTCCCCAACAGCGAAGGGCTGGTCTTGGACCTGAACCCCGAGGGTTTCCCCCAAGACACGTTCAACGAACCCCCCAACCTGGATGAGGATCTCAGCACCAAACCTGAGTGCCAGTTCGACTACGCCTTCAAGATGCAACTGGCCCTGGAAGCCCTGTTCCCTCAAATCGTCGGACAAACTCTGCCCTTCCCTTTTCAGTTGGACCCCGATTTTCGAGATTGGGTCAAGCGCTACGGACAGTTCTATGTCTATCTCCAGTATCTGGCCGACCTGGAAGTCCGACGGGTCATGGAGACACTGGACGCTAAAGGGCTGACCGACAACACCATCGTGGTCTTCACCTCCGACCACGGAGAGTACCTGTGCTCCCACGGGACCATGATCGAAAAATGGCATGCCGCCTACGATGAAGTAACGCGTGTGGCCATGGTGGTCTCCTCTCCCCTGGTCAATCAAGATCCCGACAACATCATCGAAGTGACCACCCCTACCAGTCATATCGATCTCGTGCCTACCCTGCTCGGTCTGGCCGGGATCCACGGAGAAGAGTTGGAGAAAGCCGCCCAGGTCATTCGAGAAAACGGACATACTCAGGTCCGAGAGTTGCCCGGCGCCGACCTCACCGGCGTGCTTTTGGGCCGAGAGACCCTCGATCGAAAAGCTGTCCTGTTTACCACCGACGACCAGATCACCGAACTACCGGAAGGGATCGACACTCCTCTCAAACAGGAAGAATACGATCGTTACCTCAACAAGGTCCAACACACGATCAACATACGAAATGTGCCCCTAACCCCAGGGCCCGTACGCCAGCCAAACTCCGTTCGTAGCCTGGTGGATGGAGTTTGGAAGCTCAATCGCTACCTGGATCCACGAGGCGTGGAGGCAGACCAATGGGAGATGTACCACCTTACCAGCGACCCTCTGGAAAACATAAACCTGGTAGACTTCCGTACCGGTGAACTTCGAACCGGGATCAGTGTACCCGGGCTCACTCTGACAGAACTTGAAGCAAAACGAGTAGAGCTGAGCGCCGAACTCGCAGCTCAAGAAAATCAGATGCAGTTGACGCCGGTGTAACGATTTCAGACATATTTCAGGCATCTCTGAGACTATAATGGTGTCACTCACCGCGAACTCACCGACGCAAAACACTGCTGTTGGAGATAGTCATGATCAAAGAAGTTCGCATATCGCTACCCGGAAGTGGCTCCTTTCTCCCGAACTTCGGGTCTAAAGCCCCGGTAAAGCGCCTGCTCGGCGATCCCCTCGAGAAGCTGAAGGATACCGTGAGAGACGTGATCACCAACATCGTGCCCAAAGAGACGCCCTCCATTCCGTCCATTGATTTCGGCAAGAAAGGACGCGATATCTTGGAGGGCTCTCTTTTCATCAGAGAGTTTCTGGGAAGTCTTGCCTCCGGCCGGAAATCGGGCGGACCCCGGCCGCAAGCCAAAAACGAAAGCGGCAGCAAAATCCCGGGTGGTCCCGAACTTTACCGCAAAGGCGAAGGAATGTATCACAAGGGTGCACCCGGGGCCCCGGACACCTACGCTTTTGAAAATAGCCCGGCCGGTATCAAGTTTGCTGCTGAAAACGGTTACGAATCCATCGACATCGACATGCTCATCACCAAAGATGGGGTGCCGGTGGCCACCCATTACGCCAGACCAATGGAGAAGGACGGTTTTTACGACCCCCAGGGCAAACTCGCTCCCAACACCCGGGTCAGCGAAATGACCCTGGCCGAAGTAAGGCGACTTCGCAATAAGGATGGTGAATCCCAGATCTATTCGCTCTCGACTATGGTCGAACTCTTGAAAAAACACGGAATCGCCGGTGACCTGGAAGCCAAGAACGACCCCCGATTCGCCGACGACCAAATGATGGGCCAGATCGCCGACCTGGTCCGGAACGCCGGGATCAGCGCCAACCTGAAGACTATCGACTACGGACCCCAGGCCTATCAGGTCCTGGAAGCCGCCCAAAGACAAGGCTTCTGGGTCCGTACCGCCGCCGGCAACGAACATAAAGCCAGACACTTTGGCTACGGAGCATAGCCCCTCGGAGCGTGTCGGAGTAGTCTCCCATCGCAGAGGCTCGTTCATTATTGTCCATGCGAATAGCTCATTTCACCCGAATATAGCCCCATATTAGGGCAAAAATTCACTATCCGCCTGAACAAAATGTCCTTCGCTCTGCTCGGTCCGACTACTCCGACACGCTCCTTGAAGATAAGATCAACGTCTCAAGGAGCGACCTGGAGCCCACGCGAAATCAACCGCCATGAAACCACCCGGGCCGACAGGCTTGGATATGCTAGAGACCATCTGGACCTTCAAGCGGGACCCTCTGTCCACCTTAACGCGCGTCACCCAGCGCTACGGAAACATCGTCAGCTATCGCTATGGGCCATTTCCAGTTGTCCTGCTCAATCAGCCTGAGGCCGTCTATCGCGTTCTGGTCGAAAACCACCCTAACTACGGCAAACGCCACAGCCCTTTTTACAAGATGTTGCGTTACTTTCTCGGCGACGGACTGCTAACCAGCGACGGAGAGTTCTGGCTACGGCAGCGGCGATTGGCCCAACCGGCTTTTCAGAAAAAGAAAGTCGAGGCGATGAGCCCGGTCATCGTTCGTTGCACCCAGGAGATGCTGGATCAGTGGCGGCTCCGGCCAGCGGGAGCACGGATCGACCTGGCGGCCGAGATGATGCATCTTACCCTTCGTATCGCAGGCCTCTTGCTCTTCTCCCAAGACCTCGACCAATCAAGTCATTCGGTGGGCCGGGCTCTCGACGAATTGCAGGTCCAAATGCGAGAGCGCTTCTCGGCGCTGCTCCCACTACCGCCGATTCTACCCACCCCCAGAGACCGCCGCTTTCAGCAAGCCAAAAAGGATCTCGATGAACTGGCCCTGGAGATCGTGCGAAAGCGGCGCAGTGACCCGGATCCTCCCCAGGATCTCCTCAACTCTCTGATCGAGGCGCGGGACCCCGAAACCGGCGAAAGCATGAGCGACGAACAACTCTGCGCCGAACTCGTGACTTTTATGCTGGCAGGGCACGAGACCACGGCCAACGCTTTGACCTGGACCTTCTATCTACTCAGCCTGCACCCGCCTACACGCCGCTCCCTGGAAGAAGAACTCAGCCTCGAGGCTACAGGTCCCGGCAGCCTGGTTGACCGAGTCATCCTGGAGAGCCTGCGCCTATATCCTCCCGCCTGGGTCTTCGGTCGCCGCAGCTATGGCCCGGATAAACTGGGCGACTTTCACATCGGCAGCAACCAGATCGTGACCATCTCGCCTTACATCCTGCACCGTAATCCGGAGTTCTGGCCCAATCCCGAAGGCTTCGATCCTGACCGCTTCCTGCAAGACATTCCCAGGGGTGCCTTCGTTCCTTTTGCCGCCGGCCCGCGCCAGTGCATCGGCAACCATTTCGCTCTTTTGGAAGCGCGACTGATCCTGGCGACCATCGCCCGTCAGGTTCGAGTGAACCTGCAACCGGGCACGAGACCAAAGTTGCAAGCAGCAATCACTCTGCGACCACGCCGAGGCTTACCGGTCAACCTGGAATTCCGATAGCTTCTCTTCGGGCCCTAAACTCGAATCAGCTCCCGACGCGGGCTGGTATAAAACCAAAATAGAATTGATCGACGTCGATCATTCCGCTGGCCTTATCGACTCTAACCGTTGTGGTTTCCTCACACCTTGTGGGATCTTAGTAAGAAAAAAGCCGGCTCCTAGCTAAAGGAACCGGCTATAATTAAAACCTGGCAGTGTCCTACTCTCCCACACCGTCACCAGTGCAGTACCATCGGCGCTAGAGGGCTTAACTTCTGTGTTCGAGATGGGAACAGGTGTGACCCCTCTGCCATCGCCACCAG
>Ga0172382_10007885_pt1 | contig 14993 bp, 8 predicted proteins | sample Leawel138RmetaG_FD_122245 | JGI IMG/M metagenome (GOLD analysis project Ga0172382, IMG submission 122245) | Leachate microbial communities from a municipal landfill in Southern Ontario, Canada - Leachate well 138R metaG | ecosystem: Engineered > Solid waste > Landfill > Unclassified | place...
ATCTTCACCGCCAAACATATCGTTGAAGAGAATGGGGCTGGGGGCATATCTCCAGCTTCCATCCGAGCTGATTTCTTGTTCTGTACCATCCTTATAGGTTATACGGAGTTTGAAAAAGAGGGTAGGAGGCCCAAAACTCACTTGGAACTTCACATACCGTCCACCCTGCTGGTTAAAAAATCCGTTCCCCAGAAGTACCCCGATCGCATTGTTGCGTTGCAGGGCATTGGTAATATCGTAGGCGTTGTAATAGATGGTCTTGTCGTAATCACTCCACATCGGGTCAAATTGTGAATTTCCCACTTTTTCACCGTTCACCGTCAGCTCATAATGGCCCAATCCGCTGATATAGATGATCGCATCCTTAATCTTCCTGTCGGTTGAGAACTCTTTCCTCAGGTAGATACTCCTCCTGGAAAGTGGATGGCTGTTTTGCCACTTTTCCCCTGCCGCCGAGGAGATGGACAATCCATGGTAATTCCTCCCTTCCGGGATACTGGCATCTTTTCTGTCGATCGCCCCGATCCATTTGGCTTGTAATTGCGGATACGATGGCGCTATTCGGAATTTGTTCATTTCACTCCATTGTGAAGCGTTATTATCGGAGTCCCATACCTTGACTCTCCATAGATATTCTGCTCCAGGTTCCAGTATTTGAGACCCTCTATATTGCAACCGTTGGTTCTGATTGGATTCTACTTTTCCCGAATCCCATATTTTCACGTTTTTTCTTTTGACACGGGCATACACCTCTATGGCATAAGCAGACTGATCTACTCCCTGCTTGTCGGATTGCAGTTGCCATCCGAAGTGAGGTTTTTCGGAAACCAATAGGGATTCTTGTTGATAGTCACAGGTAAGTTTTACGACCCTGAGAGAATGGGGATTATTTCCGTATACTATATTACAACTACACATCACAGAAATGAGTAGGATAATTAAAATTCCCGGCTTTAGAAACTTGTGTGGAATGGTTGACAGGTTTAATAATGACATGTTGTTTTTGTATATAATGATATTGTTATTTAATTTCGGCACATGAAGTCGCACTCAATCTTACAAAGTTAAAACATTATTTCTATTTTGTAAGTTATTTGTAATGATATAAGGACTAAGATATTTGACATGGCGCAGTCGTATTGGCTATTGTAATTTGTCTTAGTTAAAGCACTTCTTTTTTGAGCCACAATTCCAATGCGGGATCAACCAATTCTATTTTTCTGTTATACCGTTCTATAAAATCCTGATTCTACTTCTTTTATGTACCTCATAGTAAATTAATCATTAAGTTGGGATTTCACCTTTTGGTGATTTACCAAAAGGTGAAATGCAATGGATATTATAGTATCTGATATTTTCACAAAGAATAATTCACGAAATATTTTCCGCTATCCAGAAAAAGAGGATCGTTTGAAACCGGAATAGGTTTATTATCCACCTGTATAGCTATGGTGCCTTTGGGAGGAATAAGCCTTGCGGTTGAACCGACCGGAACCTCTACTTCCATGGTCATTTTCTTGTCATGGAGTTCCCAATGAACCGCTATCTTCCCGTAGGGTGTCATCTGGGTTGTTTTAGCCCAGGTAATCCCTTCCGGGATTTGCGGGTCGACCAGAAATTCGCTGTATGCCGTCATTCCCGGATTCATCCGAATACCGCCGATAGCTTGGTAAAACCATTGTCCCACACCGTTGAAACAGTTATGGATCCGGCTTCTCTCCCCGTTCCAATGCTCCCATGTGGCGGTAGCACCCTGATCCAGCATATATAAATAACCGGGATAGCTTCTTTTTTTCAACATGGAGTAGATAAAATCAGCTTGATGATTCCATACAGCCCATTCCATCATGACCGGGATTCCGACAAGGCCTGTATTGAGATGACCTCCAAATTCGTTGGTGGTACGCTCTATCAGTTTGTCTGTCACCTTTTCCCTCAATTCTTCGGGAATGGCTCCGACAAGCATCGGGAAGATCATGTCGATTTGGGAGCCGGTGGCATAGATACCCTCTTCCTCATCATAAAAAGTCTCGTATATTTTACCTCTGAGCGCATCTCTCTTCTGGAGGTAATAACTTGCTTCCTCCGATCCTTTACCCAGTACCAAGGCTATGTTCATCATCTGGTTGAAACAGTAGGAGAGGTAACAGTTGTTGACCAGGTCTACCGACCGTTCATCGATATGGTCGGGGTTGCCGACTCCTTCCGGAGTGGCCCAGTCCCCGAGATACCAGTTCCTGTAGTTGGTGTTAGGCCATTTTTTTAATAATCCATCCACACTGTGCGCATCCACGTATCCGAGCCATTGTTGCATCACGGGATAATATTTTTCCAATATGTGTTGATCTCCGTAATGCTGGTATGTGTTCCATGATGCCGAGATAATGAATCCACACCAGTAAGGGCCTCCACCTGCGGAGAACGGATTCGGGGCGGTATGGGGCATGCCCCCGTCTTCGCGTATTACATCCGCCCATGCCTGAAGCCAGTTGTTGTAGAGTGGCGCCAGATTAAACATTGTTTGAGCCGTTGGGGTAGACGCGTTCCCGTCTCCTCCGTACCCCAATCTTTCCAGATGGGAGCAATCTACCAGGTATCCGCCAATACTCAGGCAACGGAGAGTGTAAGCCACCATGTTGTGGATGCGATTCATATCCTCATCCGAACATTCGAATGAGGACGCAGTTTCAAAATCGGTATGGATAAGGTGTCCTTTTATATCTGTTAACCGGGGTGCCTGCTTCAGGTTGGATATCTTTACATATTGGAATGACCGGTAATTGAACTTGTTGATAAATGATTCGGTTCCGCTACCTGATGCGATATATTTGTCTACTTGATTCTGATTGGGAAGATCCCCATTTGTATTCAGATGATCGGCGTACACCATGGTGATTTGTGTTCCCTCCTCAAGGGGCGGGAAGGTGATGTCGAACCATCCGGTGATTCCTTTACCCATATCCACCAGCAGGACAGAGTCGTTGAGTTTCTCTATCTTTGCCGGATGTATCGTCTCCCTGATCCTGTTCGGTTCTACGGCCTGGGGGGTTGCCTGATGCATTGGAATTTCCACGGTCACGACGCTTTCCCAACTTAATTCATCCGGCTTCTTAAAAACCTTACCGCGTGTTTCCTGGTTGGCGGTAATTGTCTCTCCACCGTAACCCCAATGGTGGTCGTTGAAAGAGGCATATTCACTCTCTCTCCCTTTCCATGAACTGTCAGTATATACTATTGTCTCTTTGGTTCCCTGATAAAGCTGCTCCATCTGTGCCCTCACCACAGGGCCATTCCCTACCACTCCCGGCAACCCTTCGGTGTACCAGCCGCTCCCCAGCCAGATGACCAGGTCGTTGTTACCCGCTTTCAGGAAAGGAGTCACATCGTATGTCACAATCTGAGAGCGTTTATTGAACTGGGATACTGCCGGCGAGAGCACATCATCACTCACTTTTTTTCCGTTCATATATATTTCGTGGTATCCCAGTGAGTTGACATGCAAGAGGTATATTCCTTTTTTATACGCCCTATCGAGAGAAAATGTTTTTCTCAGCTGGGGAGAGCTGTGAAAACGCTTTTCAGACGGATATCCGATATAGGAAGCAGTCCAATCGCTTTTATCAAGTAGCCCTATACCGGACCGGGCAGGAGAGCTCCATGAAGATAGATCCCCCTTCTCGTCCCAGGCCCGTACTTTCCAGAAAAGGAGTTGTCCTGACTGGAGCGGTTCTCCGGCATATTCAACCCATATATTGGAGGATGAAGCCGTTTTCCCGGAATTCCATAGATTGGCCTCTTTTTCATTCAGTTTTTTTATGTCGTCAGCCACTAAAATCTGGAAGGCTGTTTGGGTTGTTCCCTGCCGGCCGGAGCTGTTTTTCCAACTGAACCGGGGGTGGAGGGTATTAACTCCCAGGGGATCTTTTAAGCTTTCACAGGTCAGATCCGATATGGATAATTTTAGGGAATGCGTGCATCCTGCAATAAGTATCAGGATGATACTGACGATTGTCAATGGAAAATATTTTCCTTTTGATATCATGATGATGAGTTTTTATTGAGTTATCATTCAGTGGTTTATGTTTGTTCTTGCGGTAATGGTTACCGGTCCTAACAATCCATATTCTTTTAGGGGCGATTCGGCTTTAGGGCCATTGATCGTCCAGGTTTTTCTCTGTGGCTCTGGTAATCCGGCATCATAGACTAGCCGGTTGAACCATGTGCTGGTCACGGTTACTTCCAGCTTGTTTTCTCCCGGTTGCAGGTATGGGGTGATATCCATCCGGTAAGGATAGGTCCATTGGGTGGCTACCTCCGAGCCGTTCAGGCCGACTTTGGCGATCATCTCCACTTGACCCAGATCAAGTAAGTACCGGGTATTATCTGCTATACCATCCATATGAAACGTAGTATGATAAACAGCCGTACCCGAGAAGGCTTTACCCTCTGTACTTAGTGACGGGATATCCTTCCATGCCATCAACCCGTCGATCTTGACAGGCGACGGCTCTATCCCCCATCCGGCAGGGAAAGAGAGTTCCCAGCCATTTTGAATTTCCATCTTCACTGTGGTATTCAACGGATTCTCCGCAGGAGTGGGATTTCCGTTAAAAACTACAAAGCAGGAGGTGCCGGCCGAAAGATCCAACTCAACCTGCGTGTATCCCTCTTCCGTCATCTTGGATACCACACCTGCAGTCTCACCCGTCAGCGGGTTCCATACCTCTGCATTCCCCTTGGCACGGAATGAGACAGTACCCTTATATCCTTTTTCTACCGGGGTGGAGAGGAAATAAAAGTCGGATTCGTCTGTTTTCCGGTGCAACCAGCGCACATCGGAGTATTTGACATCAATATCGGGTTGAATTTTTTCTGAAAACAACACGTTTTCGATTTGTCCGGAATAGACCTTTCCTTTCCCCACATTACGAACGCTTTGGCTACCATCTCCCCACAGCGCTTTGACTGCCTTTTGAAAACGGGTCTCTCTCGTTTTTCCTCCACTCAGAGTCGCGATACCTGTAGGCGGTTCGCCTACAACGGTTACACCTTGTCGTACAAAGGAGAGAATTTTTTCCAATGTTTCGGGTAACATCCTCTTGCAGTCATATAACCACAGTACACGGTATGCAATCCCTTCGGGTGTGACCAGTTGTCCGTTTTTGACCGACAAGCGGTTCAGTAACACGTCCGGGTTGCAATAGTCATACGCATATCCTTCCGGAAATTCCAGCGACTGTTGCGGCTTGTGGTTCTGTTCGTCCCCCAGATACATCAACACGTCCGATACCGGATTTCCGTTTTCGAGCATGTAGTTGCATCTTGCCAGGTAATCCGTAAAATGCGGCATATCTCCCCACCATGTCTGCAAACGAAGGAAAGGAGTTCCTATTCCAGAACCGAAAGAAGTGCTGGGAGGCAAAAAGTCTGTGCGGGGATTATGGGTGTAGGTATGGAATACCAGATGGGTTACTCCCTGCGCCAGATGTTCATCTGCTATTTCTTTCAGGAACCGTGGATGTTCATTCCATGTCAGATTGAAGGAGGTAAATGCTTCGGCGGCTGTCCTCCCCTTACCATATATACGACTTGCCGACACGCAGGGTTTTACAGGCTTGAATTCGAAGCTGCCGACATAGGAATCTTGCCTCGGGTGCCAAAATTCACACATCGGTACATCGGCATATTTGTAATATTCGAGGATATCCCCTGGGAAAACATCTCCGGATGCTGTTTCGAAGGATATTTTCAAGCCGTTTTCACGTGCGATTCTGCCCATCTCGCCGAAAAAATTCTTTACCAGCAGGTCATTCAGGGTAACCCTCCAGTCCCTCAGAAAACGGGCGGTGGTTTCAGGATCCTCTACCACATAGCCGAAGATGGCGGGAAACATAGAGAAGAGGGAGTAATCCCATTTTTTTCGGAAGGTGTCGTCCAGCCCGGCCGTCCATGTCTGGGTCTTGCACTCCCAACTGTCTATCAGTATGCCGTCCAGTAATCCGTTTTTCAGGCTGCTGTTGTCTGCCAGCAACCGGCCTATGTATCCCTCGAAGTTAGCCCTGGCTCCTGATACATCGAGTTTGTTGGCTTCCCACCCGGTGGCCTCGGGAGGAGCCGGTCCGTTTTTCATCCCGGTGTTTACATGTCCTATCCGGAGGAGAGTCCATTTCCCTTGGGGAGCATCCCATGTTAATTCCCCCAAAGGGTCCATCTTGTCGGTGATATTCATGATTGCGGAGGGATCCACCCAAGTAGAGGGTGACTGTTTGGGGTAATCTTCCCGTACAATCCTTCTGAGTGTCCATGCTGCTTCCGACTCCCAGTTCTGCTGTCGGGAGGCGGAGTAGAAGTTGATATAGGAGATTGCCATGTCGTGCAGGTTGGAGATCTCTACCCGGTAGGATTTTGCTGTCTCCTCCTCGCAGGCAATGGAGATGGGCTTGTCGTCCTGCCAGCTTCCGGGCGGCATCTCTAACCGGGCAACCTGCTTCATCCCATCACCGGTTCTGGCATAAATGGCCACCTTAATATCCGGTGAATAGCTCCATGCATGGGAGAATGAGTTCACCGGAGGAAACTCCACGGTGCGGATGGTTGTCTCTTTGTCGAATTCGATATCGATGCTGGTGGGTTCCTGCAAGGAGGGAGATAACACCAGTCGCTTTTGTTCCACCAGACACTCTTTCCATGACAAATCAGTCCGGTTGCTCTGTACGTGAGCAGGGATTAACCTTGCACCAGTGTCCCCTTCCGGTGTGGGGAAGGCGATCACAAAAAGATCCTGATAATTGCGCCAATCCTCTTTGCTGGGTTGAGGCATTTCCAGTTGGATGTTTACCATTTGTCCGCCCTCTATGTCAGTACGTGAACGTACCAGATGCCGCATGGAGTTCTCCGGCTCTATCCATGGTCCTCCGGCATACGACCAGCCGGGACAGTTTTGCATGGTAAATTTCAGGTCTAACCGCTTACATTCTTCGGCCGTCCAGACGATAAGGTCGTCCCACGATTCACTCAATGCCTTGATTTGAGGGGATACCCCCGGCCATTCACCCCCGAACTGTCCATGGAACAGCTGGATACCTGAGATGCCGGCTGCGGCAATGGCTTCCAGATCCGCCGTTATACCTTCCTTTGATACATTACCCCCGATAAAGTGGAACCATGTCTCGGGATAATGTACTTTACCGGGTTTCCTGAATATCTCTTTGTCCGGATTGCTGTTTCTATCCCTTTGAGAATGTGAGACGGAGCAATCCAGGAGAAGAGAAGCACTGGCCAATAGAAGTAGGATTGACAATAAATTTTTCATAGCGATCTCTTATGAATTGATCAATACCGGTCATATTTTTTGTCGATGAAAACATCTTTCACCGCTTCTAAGTAATCAAAACCATGTAGCATATCCGGTAACAGGTAGCTACCTTCTACCCATTCGTTCCAGGCATTGATTGTGATCAGTTTTGTCTGTCCGGGATGTTGGTCGGCATATTCTTTTGCTTTTGCAAGCAAGGTGGCAAAACTTCGGGGTGTATTATGGTGATGTACTGTATCTTTTATCCCTTTTGCCGGAAATCGAGGCGTGTCGTCCCATCCGATTGAGACACATGGGAAGACGGGGACATCCAGAATTTGGTCCATTTGCTCCCTTATCTTGATTGAATTGGCCCCGTACACCAGGTAATCTTCATTCATCCCTCCCATATTATACATGGCGATGCTATTAAATCCCATTGTCTCTACACTTTTTTTAAATTCTTGGGCCCTCTCCGCCGACATAAGCGATCCTCCACCCTGATTCCACTGGATATGAAGCCCGGGGAACCCGGCTTTTTTCACCTCCTCCCTGAAATAATCGAGCGCTTTCCGTGTCTCTTCCAGACTGCCACCGAAACTTTCTTTCAATTTGTCGATGCTGAAAATGGAGAAGACAGGCTCACCATTAATCTTAAAGTAGTTGGGTTGCTTAAAATATTGATTGATCACCCTCTCTACGATGATCTTATAATTTTTCCAATCGACCTTGGCATCCCATAAGATGGAGCCGTCGTCACCATAACGGTGATAATTCCAATAGTTGTGTTTTACATCATGGTTGGCCCACATGATGTAGAACTGCATTTTGTTATTGTTCCGGGCTTTCAGAAACCCATCATTCAAGGCGCTCTCCAGATAGGGTCCCTCCTCATACCAATACCAGTCATACACAAACAGATTCACACCATGATCAACGGCCACATCTATCCAGCGTTCAACTACCTTCGGATCGTTATCCAACTCATATCCCCACAACGGTTGTCGTGGTTGATAATGGCCTTCATACCTGGGATTTCCCTTTTTTATCACTTCCCATTCACCGATCCCTTCCGACCATAACTTCTTCCTTGCCAATGGATCGTCGTGACACGATGGCCAGATGTATGCCGCCACGTAATAGTCATCTTTCACTCCCTTTTCTACTACCTGTGATTGTGTTTCGAAGATATTTCCCCAAATAAAACCGATCACCATCAGTAATCCAATACGAATTTCAATTTTCCTCATAAGATTAAAATTATTGATTTTCAAATGTTTCATATGCAACTCGCTTTTAATCATCTTCACTGAAGTTAGTCGTTTTCTACGCTCAACATAGTAAAAACAAGTTTTTCATCTGTATTCGCTTAACGAAAACGTTCTTGTGTGATAACAATTATCATGCTCGTTTCATAATTAATGGAATTATATGTATACCTATTTATCCTCATTATCTTGGACATGCTAATCTATTCGTTTACGCCCCGAACTCTCTAAGTTGTAAAGTGTTTCAAAGACCACCGGTTCTACAGGAGCTCCATAACAAGTAAAATATAATTGATTGAACAATTAAGCTACAACAGGTCGATGACCATAACCCAATCTTCTTGTCCGGCTTTTGGAGGCTTTAAGTCAATGACTCCATTGCTGTACCTCCTGGAGATTTTTTTATATTTACCGGTTACCGGGTTAAACCATGATATTCTCTTTTTTCCTTCTCCCAGTCTGTCTAAATCGACTTTTATTTCTCTGGGTTGTGGCAGATAAATCATGGCATAGGTTCCTTTCCGATTGCGTGTGGCAACAATCCTGTCGGTATAATCATTTCCGGGGTTTGATACTACCAGACTGTTGTCTTCGATTCGATCGAAATCGGGTCGGGAGAGCATCAGTGCTTTCAGGTGGTGGATATGGTTTGCCGCTTCGGCAGTGAGTGCTTTCTGCCACCCGATAATGGTATCGCCCACCCAGATGGGGGGATTTCTGGCTGTATCAAGAAACTGCCATACTTGATGGTGCCCGTACACCGCTCCGCAACCTCCTGCGAATACCCCCCTGTATATGCGTGCCCTCACATCGTAATCGTTAAAGTAGCCCCGTTCCGCGCGTGTCCATTTATGGTCCCATGGGTTCACCGGATGGTCCTCGTAGCACGGTTCCAAATCCATGACCGGTCGCTTGGGGTTTTTCTTCAGGTCATTCGCTATAATTTCCCATGGCTTTGCGTGGCGACTGCCGTGTCCGCTTTGTAAAGCATGCATATCGAGCCACTCCTCATCATTCAGATAGGTGGATGTTTCAGGCCAACTTGGATGATAGGTGATAAAGGCATCTTTTCCACAGACATCTTCAATAGCATGCGCCATGGCTCTCCATATGGGGCGGTCATCGATATGCTTCCCTTCTTTTTCGTATACGGGAGGTCTGTCTCCACCCAAAATCCAGATAATATGGTCATTGTTTTTGTATCGTTCCGCTAATTTTCTAGTGTATCTATATGCCTTTTCTTCATTGGAAAAAAGTACAGGACTTGCTCCTAATTGAGCCACATTGCTTCCCCACGTGGGTAACAGCGCCATATAGAGGTTTCTTTTTTTTGCCTCCGATAGTGCAAAATCAATATGATCCCAGTAGTCATATTCATCGGGATGGTTCGGGTCGTTTCCCTTTGTCACGTCCCATTCCAGTGCTTCGAGGTCTCGGAACGGTATATCGCCATAGTAGTTTGGTTGTTTAATCCCGTTATGTTCGGCTAACACAACCGCCATGATGACATTGAATCCTTGCTTTTTCCGGGTTTTCAGATAATGGGTTATCTCTTCACGGTTCAATCTGTGAAACAGCTCCCACGCCGTGTCACCCAGCCAGAAAAAAGGTTTGTCATCTTCTTTCGTGATCAGGTATCTACCTGTTTTGTCCACGCCTATTTGCGCGTGCAACATTACTGCGGAGCAAACGCAAGCTATGATCCAACCGATTTTTTTTCTCATTGTCTTTGAATGAAATCACTGTTGTCTGATAAAAACTTTTTAAAAGAAGTATGCGAGCAAATTTGAGTTTGCCCGTCGTACTAATAATTGTAGCTTTGTATTGATGACAATCAAAAGACTACCATGAACAAAAGTACACATTTTTTCGGACAATCGGTTTTCACCACAGCTTATCTCTATGATTGATACAAGAATAATTGCCCGGAACAGCAATTGGTTCATCTTATTTTTTTAGTTATAGAACCAAGCGCTTTTATGATGTCAAAATCTACTTGGTCATCCCCAAATCCATAATGCACGAATCCCCTTTGCCCAGTATATACTTTTGCCGCATAACTTGAAACTTTTATCGGATCATAAGGGCCGAAAACATTCTTGCCGTTTTTGCTCAATTCCCTTAAGATTTGTCCGTGATCCACCACTATAATTCCTCCTTCCACTCCGATATCGGATGTTGATGAAGGATGGTATGCAAAATATGTACATCCGTTTGAGTTTGTGGGACGTGAATTATTATTCCAACATGTTTTAAATCCTTTTTGATGGGCAAGATCAATCGTTTCAGATTCAAAAACTTCTCCTTCTTTTGTTTGAGTCTCTGCAACTGGCTGAATTACGACTCCCTCGGGGCCTTCTTCCAATACAATCTCTCGCCCTCTTCTTATTTGTGATTTGTAATATGACAACCCCTTTCTGTCATCGCCATATTTTCCGGAGCCTTTATTATCGTTGACGATGGAAACCATGAGAACGATATTACGTTTCCGACATTCCTTCACCAGCTTTTGGTAGGGTTTCTTCAGGTCATCCGGATTCTCATAGTAATGGCTTCGGTCTTCCTGGTGAGAATTCCAACAGAAAAATTCAATTGTAACCCAATTAACATTGTTCCTTACTTGAGCATCCAGCCACTTTTCAAAATCTTGTGAAGCCCAATGGTTTACCGGGCCATATCCAAGAATATTCTTAATGTTATATTCGTATTCCTTAAAAGATGGAGAGTTCATTCTGTCAAGAACAGAACATGCGCAAATAGTATGGCATAAAAGAATCAAAATCGGGAAAATAAAAATCCCGGTTTTTTGCCTGTTTTTTATTTTATTCATCCCTTTTTACTATTATCAATGTCGCCTTTTCTTTTACCTGTTTAATCCTAAATATAACTGAAAACGAGGTTGTAAGCTTCTAGTATTTCACCTATTTTTTTGTTATTCTCACCTCTTCGTATCACAAACGATACTTTTCTTACATTATTGGCCACATTTTTCGTTTTGACTAATTTTTCGTCCTTAAAAATCATTTGAATATAGTCCTTTTCCATTCAATCAAATTGATCTTCTTTCCAGAACCCGGTTTTTAATGTGATCCCGATTGCAAGATAATAAAATCTTCCATTAATCCATAATCGAGTAAATTGTAATCCTTCCCTGCGTTTTGTTTGTGTACGCCATTCCAATGCCCTGGGCCGGCAATACCTTTGTCGCGGTTATAATGAGGCCCTAATAAATTCTTCAGGCTGCCGACCACCCTGACTTCTACCTTGTTATTACCTTTCTTCAGATAAGGCGTCAGGTCGAATTGATAGGGCTTGTAGGCAATTATTCCGGCTTTCTTTCCGTTCACATACACCTCCGACAATGTTCCGTTCCATTCTTTCAACTGAAGTGTATAACGGGCGGAAGTGTCATCTATTTTGTAGCTTCTGCCGTAAGACACATCCCATGAATAATAAGGCTGCCCCTGTGTTTTCCAACTACCCAGTTTCAGTTTGTCCGCAGGTCTTTGTATAATCCATCCCTTATCTGCCGATTGCAGTGAGAAATTACCCAATAGGTATACCGGTGCGATCTCTGCATATATACTCATCGGACTCACACTTAGTTCCACGGTGTTCATGCCCGTTTCGACATATCTCCCTATTTCGTACACCCCAAAGCGGGAATCCAACCATCTTTGTTGCGGATCGGTCGACATTGGACGACCGTTTATCTTTACTTTCCAGATATCCGGCTGCTCCGCCACTAACCTGATATTTCTTTTATCGATATTCCCGGCCACAGTGAAGTGGTACTGTACTTTTATATCGCCGGTTTTGAAAGTGTCTCTCTCTACGATTGTCTGGCGGTATTGAATAGCGGAATTCCAGGGGTTATTCATGCCGAAATGCCTGTAAAGAAGGATCGCTGCTTCCACGGTATAGAGATCTTTATCACCGTTACCGTTCTTTATGGAGTCGCCATCGATGATCAGGTTGCAAAAATCGATATTGAGCACATTGTCCTGTTCCCTTTGGATCTCCAACTGTCCGCTGGCCTTGAGGGGTATCCCTTCAACAGCTTGATATCTTGACGGATAATTGGATTCCTTTGATGTTGCACTGAACAAGATAAGGCTTGCGGCAGGTGGCAAAACAAATTCGGCTTCCATAGACTCTCCTTGTAGTGTATATGGATAAGTGAAAATGTCACCCGACATTCCATCAACTTCAATCAATGATTTGCCTTCCACCGATATCTTTCCCTGGGCGGTTTCTGTCAGGGATGAATTCACGAGAAAGAGCAATTCACCGTCATCGTAACTTCGCCTGTGATGATAGAGGTCGTTGCCCGATATGTTATTAAAACGGACCTTATTGCTTTGTAACGATTCTGCTATAGCCTGTGTTGTCATATCTTCCGTGTATGTTTGTATCAACGATGCGTTTCCAGTGAAGAACTGCTTCAATTCCGGGCTTTCTTTTCCATCTATTAGAGAGGGGGTAGAAAATGCAATTAATATTCCGCCTGTATCCACAAACTGTTGTAATAACCGGAAGGTTACAGCATTCAGGTTTTCGGTCATGGGTGGAATGACCACCTTTTTGTAGGCTCTTTTCCCTACAACAAAATTATTTTGACTGATTTTACCCTGGTCTTTTATGATATTCTCTGAAGCGAGATCATACTCCACCTGGCTTTTTTCAAGTTGGGTGACGAAATGCTGGAAATTGACGCCGATCTCCATTGTTTTGGGATGTCCCTTGATATATGAGTAGTAGAGCCAGGCGGTAGTGGTTGGCTCTAATACAAGGATATCATAGCGCTGCTCTCCCTGGCTCAATAGCATCGACAGGCGTGCGAAATAATCATTTTGTGATTTGTAGTTCGACCACCAGGGTGAAATGGAGGTAAATACTGGTGGATAGTCATATTTTCGCGCACCGGTGATGGTCATATGCGACAAGTGCTGGTTCATGAAATTCACGCCAAGGACATATTCCCAATCGCCCAACCTTTTCAGGTCCTCGAATGTAACATCCCATCCTCCACCGCCGTAGGTTTCACTGAGTGTGCGTACATATCCCATTTGGTTGGCCACACTGCTCAGTTCCTTCACCGACCTTATATTACCGAACTGAGCCTGGGGATGAGAATCATTGAACTGGTTGAATAACATGTCAATGGCTGGCATCTGGTGCCATGCATACATAGCCATGTTATCGCCTCCGTGCGACATGTCCGGCCATCCGTGTTCCCAATAATGGCCTGTCCAGTACATTCCCCTCTCTTCACAGTAATCGTGCCAGGGCTTAGACCAACGGTCGATAAACATCTGGGTCAATGTTTCCATATAGTTATGGCGAACCTGTTTCCAGTTCTCTTCCGTTTCACCGAGCAAAGGGAGTACATTTTTCAGGTCATAGCCCCATTGTTTTTGAAAGAGATCGAAGAGATCGGGAGTCCAACGCATGCCGCCGGGACTTGACACATTGGGTTCATCGGTAAAGATGCCCTTGATTTCCGAACCCAGTTTTTCGCCCAGATGTTTTTCGTATCCCGACATGGTTACTTCTATAAATTTTTCAGTGACTCCGGGATATAACAAATCTACGTATGAATAACCTCCATACCAGGCGGTACGTCCGTAAAAAGTCTTTTTATAGAGCCAATATTCTCCTTTGGTGTTTTTGTATTGATCCAGATTCGAACCAATGTCAATAAATGAGTTGTCTTCTTTTTTCAGGCAAAGGAAATATTCATCCGCATTTTCAGGGAGTATTTCTTTTTTTTCGGGATTCAACCCTTGCCCCTGATTATATGATTCTGGCATTTGCGCCGGCACATGTCCACCGGCAAACCCGCTGGGATAGGAATTCTCGTCATAAATCCAGATATCCAACCCCAGTTTCTTCCCTATCTCAAGGCTGTATTTGTAGAGATCGAACCACTCGTGCGAAAGATAGTCGCTGATCAAACCCGGGCGAGGATGAACAAACGCACCTCCAAAGCCCTGCTCTTTGAGTTCTTGTAACATCCTGTCGATATCATTCCGTGTTACCTTTGTGTTCCACACCCATAAAGGTGCGGAACGGAATGATCCCGGAGGGTCTTTTAGTTTCTTCTTCAATACTTCGAATTTCATCTCCCTCATTTGCGAAGGTGATGAATGTGCCGCTAAAGCGCTATTTCCCTGTGCGCTTTTGCCGGTTGAAGAACTTGTCAAACAACACAAGGCAAAAAAAGAGATTATGCATACGATGGAGATTTTTTTAAAGAGTAACATTTGCATCTGGTTTACGGTGTTAAATATTACAGGGAGATACTTGGTGTGTGCTCCTGCAAAGTAACTAAATTTTATCGGATTTTACTACCAATTTGAAATTTCAAAATCCAACCATTGTACCCGAGCCTCTAAAAACTCTTTTGCATAATTCACCTCTTCTTCCCA
>Ga0172382_10007886_pt1 | contig 14991 bp, 9 predicted proteins | sample Leawel138RmetaG_FD_122245 | JGI IMG/M metagenome (GOLD analysis project Ga0172382, IMG submission 122245) | Leachate microbial communities from a municipal landfill in Southern Ontario, Canada - Leachate well 138R metaG | ecosystem: Engineered > Solid waste > Landfill > Unclassified | place...
TGAGGACAAGCAATGTCATAGAGAGGCTGAACAAGGAGTTCAAGAGAAGAACGAAGCCGATGGAGATCGTTGCCGGAAGAGAACGCCTGCTATCTTCTCCTGGCGTTCATATCACTGAAGATGGAGATGAACTGGAGGACAACGAAAATAGGGAAGGTATGTCCGAATTTGCCCCTCTACAGGAAATTTACACAATTGGGTTGACAGTACCGATTTTTCCTGGAGCGCGGGGAGGCCGACAGGAAATTCAATCTGGACCTGTAAGAGGCGCTACGGGATGAGATGTCCTTGCATATTGAATATGAGTTACTGTACTTCGGTAACGTGATGCAACAGGAAGGAAATCGGCCATGAGAAATCCCTTCTATTCAACTGAACTTCCAGAATGGCCATATTGCTTTCATATCCCGGAGCGGCGGTTCGGGCAGCACCATCCTTGACCGGGCCGTCGATGAGCATGTCGGCTTCAGCATGTTCGCTTCTATCGGCGCTACGAATAAGGCGGACAGGGATCTGCCCGCATCAACTCGGCTTGGTATTTTGACAGCTTTCATGTTACAGTTATCGTGACAATTTTTTACATAGTAGTTCGGAAAAGAAGCATGTTTATTTGATAAGGAGCAAGGCATGAACCTGAGAACGATCATGCTCGGAGGAATGATCATCTCACTGTTGGGATGTTCGCTTGCCCCGGTCTACAGACAGCCTCCCCTACCGACAGCAACAGTGTATCCAGGTGTCGACGATGTGGTGACGGAAGCCAGCCCCGGTGCCGAGCAGCTTGGCTGGCGCGAGTTTTTCGCCGATACCCGGCTCAAGGAATTGATCCTCCAGGCCCTTGAGAACAATCGGGATTTACTGATAGCGATACAGCGGGTGGAAGAAGCCCGTGCCCTTTATCGCATCCAGCGCGCTAATCTGGTACCCAACATCAGCGCCGAGGGCGTGGGTGTCCGGTCCCGAGTACCCGGCGATTTGTCCGTAACCGGGAGCGCTATGACTTCAAGCCAATACCAGGCCGACCTGGGCCTCAGCGCCTGGGAACTCGATTTCTGGGGAAGGGTTCGGAGTCTTACGGCGGCGGCCCTGGAATCCTTTCTTGCTTCCGAACAAGCGCGACGGGCAGTATCGATCAGCCTCATAGCACAGGTTGCCAATACGTACCTTCTTGAACGGGAGCTGGATGAGAGGCTGGGTATTGCACGGTACACGATCGGTATCCGGGAGGAATCATATCGCATTGCAAGGAGACGGTACGAGGTAGGGTCTGCATCGAAGCTGGATGCAGTCCAGGCTGAAACACTGCTGCATCAGGCCCGGGCAGATCTTAGTGCATTGCTGCGGCAGCGGGATCAAAACCGCAACGCCCTGTCCCTTCTCGTGGGCGTGCATATCGTTGATTCGGAGGACCAGCCTCTGTCCCGTATCGAACCTGGCTTTGTGGGAGAAATCCCCGTTGGACTGCCCTCGGATTTGCTGGTGAACCGACCCGATGTACTTGCCGCAGAGCACCGGCTGAAGGCGGCCAATGCCAATATCGGCGCCGCGAGGGCAGCCTTTTTCCCGCGCATTGCGCTAACCGGCGCCTATGGCACTGCCAGCGCCGAACTGAGCGGCCTTTTTGGCACGGGCAGTAATGCCTGGAACTTTATTCCGAGCGTGACCCTGCCGATTTTTGAAGGCGGCCGCAATATCGCCAATCTGGATGCGGCGGAGGCCCTTCGCAATCAGGCCGTCGCCGACTATGAGCGAACGATTCAGACGGCTTTCCGGGAGGTAGCCGACGCCCTGGCCGGCCGTCGCTGGCTCGCTGAACAAGTCGTGGACCTACGGGCGGCCCTGGCAGCCCAAACAGAACGGTCCAGGCTGGCCAGGCTGCGTTACCAGAGCGGTGCGGCGCCGTATCTCGAGGTGCTCGATGCTGAGCGGGACCGTTTTGTAGCGGAACAGGCGCTGGTGCAAACACGACGGGCGCTGTTGTCAAGCAGCGTGAATCTCTACGCGGCCCTGGGGGGAGGAATATATCATGAGGCGCAGTGACCAAAATGGTACGAGGCTGTGTTAACCAGGAAGGAGGGCCATGACTCAACGACAGAAGAAGTGGGCGATCATTGTCATAGGGATACTGGTTATCGGTTTTCTGGGGGCAACTGCCTGGAAAAAATTTTTCGGAGTTGCTCAAAATAAAGGTCTCGCCAGTGGCAACGGCCGCATAGAAGCGGTGGAAATAGATATTGCCACCAAGACAGCCGGTCGTTTGAAGGATATTCTCGTGCGGGAGGGGGATTTGGTCGCAGCCGGTCAGGTCGTGGCGGTGATGGATACCGAAGTTCTCGACGCTCAGCTCCGACAGGCAGAGGCGCAAATGAGACAGGCGCAAACCGGGATCGAGACGTCACGAAGCCAATTGGCGCAGCGTGAGAGTGAAAAAACGGCAGCAAAGGCCGTGGTAGGCCAGCGGGAGGCCGAGCTCGACGTTGCCCGAAAGCGTGCCATCCGGTCATCAACCCTGGCTGCAGAGGGTGCGACTTCGCAGCAGGAGGCCGACGATGACGCTGCAAGGGTCCGGAGTGCCGATGCCGCCCTGAGCGCCGCCCGTGCCCAACTCTCGGCAGCAGAGGCGACGGTCGCCACGGCCCGTACCCAGATTCTTGGCTCGCAGTCAGCTGTCGAGGCAGCCAGAGCTACCGTCGAACGCATCCAGGCTGATATCAAGGATAGCGCCCTCAAGTCTCCCCGCTTAGGGCGGGTCCAGTACCGCGTGGCGCAGCCGGGTGAAGTACTTGGCGCCGGCGGCCGGGTGTTGAACCTGGTCGACCTGAGCGATGTGTATATGACCTTCTTTCTGCCCACGGCTGCAGCAGGACGGGTAGCCATGGGCACCGAGGTGCGGCTGGTACTGGACGCAGCCCCCCAGTACGTGATTCCGGCCAGGGTGTCCTTTGTTGCCGATGTGGCCCAATTCACTCCGAAGAGCGTGGAGACGGCCAGCGAGCGTGAGAAGCTGATGTTTCGCATTCGGGCCCAGATCCCGGCGGAACTCCTGAGAAAGCACATTACCTACGTCAAGACCGGGTTACCGGGTATGGCCTATATACGGCTCGATCCCAAGGCGCCGTGGCCGGCCCGCCTGCAGACGGGGCTATTGGAATGAGCGGCCGTGTCCACGCAGCCGGTTCCGGACCACCTGTGGTGCGACCTGTAGTCCGGCTGCAAGAAGTCGATCTGCGCTATGGAAAGACGGTGGCCCTCGATGGCGTGAGTCTCGAAGTCCCGACCGCCTGCATGGTCGGCCTCATCGGCCCGGATGGCGTCGGCAAGTCGAGCCTCATGTCACTGGTGGCAGGGGCCCGTGCGGTGCAGACAGGCCGTGTGGAGGCCCTGGAGGGCGACATGGCGAGCGCTGGCCACCGCAACGAAGTCTGTCCCAACATCGCTTACATGCCCCAGGGGCTTGGCAAGAATCTATATCCTACCCTTTCGGTTGAGGAAAACTTGCAGTTTTTCGGCCGCCTCTTCGGTCATGGAGCGTCGGAGCGCCGGCGCCGCATTGACGAGTTGACCGCTGCCACGGGCCTCAATCCCTTTCTTAACCGGCCCGCCGGCAAGCTGTCCGGCGGCATGAAACAGAAGCTCGGTCTGTGCTGTGCCTTGATCCATGATCCGGACCTGCTCATTCTTGACGAGCCCACCACGGGTGTCGATCCCTTGGCGCGGAGCCAGTTCTGGGATCTGATCGACCATATTCGCACCGGCCGCCCCGGTATGAGCGTGATCGTGGCTACGGCCTACATGGACGAAGCCGAACGGTTCGACTGGCTCGTGGCCATGGACGGGGGCCGAATTCTTGCTACCGGCACACCCCACGAGTTGTGCGAGCGGACCGGCGCCGATTCGCTGGAGGCAGCGTTCATCGAGCTGCTGCCCGAAGAGAAGAAGCGCGGCCACCGGGCCGTGGTGGTTCCGCCTCTCACCATTGGCGAGGACGTAGAGATGGCAATCGAGGCCCGGGGCCTGACCATGCGCTTCGGCGACTTCACTGCAGTGGATCACGTGAGCTTCCGCATCCGTCGCGGCGAGATCTTCGGTTTCCTCGGGTCCAACGGCTGCGGTAAGACCACCACCATGAAGATGCTCACCGGTCTTCTGCCCGCGAGTGAGGGCCAGGCCTGGCTTTTTGGCCACGAGGTGGATCCACGCGACATTACCACCCGCCGGCGGGTAGGATACATGTCGCAGGCCTTTTCGCTGTACTCGGAGCTCACCGTACATCAAAACCTGGTGCTCCACGCACGCCTCTTCAATGTGCCTGAACAGGACATTCCTATACGGGTCCAGGTAATGGTGTCCCGTTTCGGCTTGGGGAATGTACTCGATGCTTTGCCGGACAGCCTGCCCCTGGGTGTCCGCCAGCGCCTGTCCCTGGCCGTCGCAATGGTCCATGAGCCGGAGCTCCTGATCCTCGATGAACCGACCTCGGGGGTAGACCCGATTGCCCGCGACAACTTCTGGCAGTTGATGATCGACCTGGCACGGAAGGATCAGGTCACGATCTTCATCTCAACCCACTTCATGAACGAGGCCGAGCGCTGCGACCGCATCTCACTGATGCACGCGGGAAAAGTGCTGGTCAGTGGCGCCCCGGCGGAACTGGTGAAGAAGCGCGGGGTCGCAACGCTGGAACTGGCCTTCATTGCTTACCTGGAAGACGCCGGGGCCCAGGGCACGGAACCGAAAGCGCCAGCAGGCGCTATGGTTACCACTCCCGACAAGACTGCACGTGCGGGCCTAAAAGTGTCAGGCAAATGGCAGCGTCCCAGTTTCAGCGTAGCCCGCATGTTGAGTTATACCCGCCGGGAGGCGCTGGAACTGCGGCGTGACCCGGTACGGGGGAGCCTGGCTCTCCTCGGGAGCATATTTCTGATGTTCATCATAGGCTACGGCATCAGCCTCGACGTGGAAAATCTCAGTTTTGCCGTGCTTGATCGCGATCAGACCACACTGAGTCAAAATTATGCGCTGAACCTTTCCGGGTCGCGCTATTTTATCGAGCACCCGCCAATCAGGGACTATAATGATCTTGACCGGCGCATGCGGAACGGCGAATTGTCTCTCGCCATCGAGATACCTCCCAACTTTGCACGCGATGTGAAGCGTGGAGCGCCGGTCCAGATCGGTGCGTGGATCGACGGCGCCATGCCATCCCGGGCTGAAACCGTGCAAGCTTATGTGCTGGGGATGCACCAGGGCTGGCTCGTTGATGTGGCGAAGCACCAGCTTGGTCAGGACGTCTCATCGGCCGCCAAGATAGAGACACGCTTTCGGTACAACCCGGACGTAAAAAGCCTGCCGGCCATGGTACCGGCGGTGATCCCGATCCTGCTTCTCATGATTCCGGCCATGCTGACGGCATTGTCGGTGGTGCGGGAGAAGGAACTGGGCTCCATCGTCAACCTCTACGTTACCCCGGTTACCCGAAGCGAGTTCCTCTTTGGCAAACAACTGCCTTATGTCCTTCTGACAATGGTGAATTTCCTGCTCATGACCGTCCTGGCCATTACCGTCTTCGGCGTGCCATTAAAGGGCAGTTTCCCCACCCTGACGCTGGCTGCATTCATCTTCATCCTCTTCTCAACAGGTTTCGGTCTCTTTGCCTCCACCTTCACCCGCAGCCAGATTGCTGCCATGTTCGTTTCCATGATCGGCACCCTGCTTCCGGCGATCCAGTTTGCGGGCCTGCTGAATCCGGTGTCCTCCCTCGAGGGGGCCGGGAAGCTCATCGGTCGGATCTATCCGGCCGGCTACTTCCTCACCATCAGCCGTGGTGTGTTCAGTAAGGCCCTGACATTATCCGACCTGCACACCTCCTTTGGCCCCATGATGCTCGCGGTGCCGGTCATCATCGTGCTATCCATAACTTTACTGAAGAAACAGGATACCTGACCATGTGCCGCGCATCTACCATCTATCGCCTGGGTGTGAAGGAATTGTGGAGCCTTATACGCGATCCCATGATGCTGGTGCTCATCGCCTATAGCTTCACGGCGGCGGTCTATATCGCCGCCACTGCCATGCCGGATTCACTGCACAAGGCCACGATCGCGATTGTGGATGAGGACCGGTCCCCCCTGTCGGAGCGCATCGTCTCTGCCTTTTACCCGCCTCACTTTATGGCGCCGGCCATAGTGTCGTTGCCTGAGGTCGATCCGGGGATGAATGAGGGCCTCTTTACCTTCGGCCTCGATATCCCGCCGAACTTCCAACGGGACGTACTGACCGGGCGCAGCCCTGTGATACAGCTCAATGTCGACGCTACCCGCATGAGCCAGGCTTTTACCGGTAGCAGCTATATCCAGCAAATCACCCTCGGTCAGGTCACCGAGTTTGTCCAGCGTTACCGTAGCGCGGCCAGGCCGCCGGTTGATCTTGACCTGCGGGCACGCTTCAATCCGAGCCTTAATCGTGCCTGGTTCGGCTCGATTATGGAGATCATTAACCAAGTCACCATGCTGTCTATCATCCTCGCAGGCGCAGCGCTTATCCGCGAACGGGAGCACGGTACGGTGGAACACCTGCTCGTTATGCCGGTGACTCCGGGCGAGATCATGCTCGCCAAGGTCTGGTCCATGGGGTTCGTGGTTCTCGCGGCAACGGCCTTTTCGCTGGCCCTTGTCGTTCAGGGCGCGCTCCGTGTGCCCATCGAAGGTTCCATAATGCTCTTCCTGTTATGTGGTGCGCTCCACCTGTTTGCTACCACATCCATGGGCATCTTCATGGCGACCCTGGCTCGCTCCATGCCGCAATTCGGTCTGCTGATGCTGCTGACCCTCCTCCCGTTGCAGCTGCTGTCGGGCGGTGTAACGCCGCGGGAGAGTATGCCGGCCTTTGCCCAAAATGTGATGCTGGTTGCACCGACAACCCACTTCGTGTCCGCGGCCCAGGCCATTCTCTATCGGGGCGCCGGCCTGGACGTGGTGTGGCCACAGTTCCTCGCCCTTCTCGTGATCGGTACGGTGTTTTTCCTTGTTGCTCTGGCCCGCTTCCGCAAAACCATAACCTTGATGACATGAAGCGATCCCGAACTACAATCTTCAATGGAGGTATCAAATGGGAAACCTAAACAACCTATTTAATCCCAAGAACATAGCCCTCATCGGTGCAAGCGACAGGGGGGGATCGGTGGGCAGGATCGCCCTTACCAACCTCCTCCAGGCAAAAGACAGAAAGATATTCCCGGTGAATCCCAACAGGAAGTCGGTCCTTGGCCTCGAATGTTTCAGGGACGTTGCAAGTATCAGCGGGCGGGTTGATTGCGCCGTTATCGCAACTCCGGCCCGTGAAGTCCCGGGTCTCGTCGAAGCATGCGGCAAGGCAGGTATCGGCGGGGCTGTGATTTTCTCTGCCGGGTTCAAGGAAACAGGGGAGGAAGGAAGACTGCTGGAGGAACAGGTGGCAGCCTTGAGGAAGCAATACGGCATGCGCATCCTCGGGCCGAACTGCCTGGGTTTTGTGAGACCCAATGCAGGGTTGAACGCTACATTCATGAGGACCAGTCCACCTTCCGGGCATATTGCCTTCATATCCCAGAGCGGCGCCCTGGGTAGCGCCATCCTCGACTGGGCTGTCGATGAACATGTCGGCTTCAGCATGTTCGCCTCTATCGGCGCTATGATGGATGTAGACTTTGGTGATCTCATAGACTTCCTCGGAGATGACAGCGATACGCGAAGCATCTTGATCTACATGGAAGGGGTCGGCAACGCAAAAAAGTTTATGAGCGCTGCCCGGGCGTTCTCCATGCGCAAACCCATCATAATCATCAAGCCTGGAAGATTTACCGAGAGCGCAAAGGCAGCCCGCTCGCATACAGGCTCTATGGCCGGGGATGATGTGATCTATGAGGCGGCTTTCGAAAGGGTAGGCGTGGTGCGGGTGAAAGAGATCGCGGACCTCTTCAACGTCGCTGCAATTCTCGATTCCCGGAAACTTCCCAGGGGACCGAAGCTTGCGATCGTGACGGCGGCCGGCGGGCCGGGCGTTATGGCCACAGACGCCCTTCTCGATAACGGGGGAAAACTTGCCAGGCTTTCCAACACAACTATTGAGCGGCTGGATCAGGAGTTGCCGCCCTTCTGGAGCAAAGGTAACCCCGTCGATGTGCTGGGTGACGCAGATCCCGGTCGATATGGAAAGGCGATGAAGATTTGCCTTGAAGATTCCGAAGTAGACGGTGTCCTCGTGATCTACGTACCTACGGATCTCGCACCATCTGATAAAGTGGCGCAAGCCGTCATCGAGAGTGCAAAAAATACCGGGAAACCGGTCATTGCTTCCTGGATTGGAGGGCAGAAGATACGTGCTGCACTTAAGACATTTGCAGAAAATAGTGTCCCGGGTTATGAAACCCCGGAAGAGGCAGTCAAGGCATATGTCAATATGCACTGGTATCAAAGAAATCTCGAACTGCTCTACGAGACCCCGGCAGAATTACCGGTTCGGGAAACGCTTCAAATGGACATCACGGATTTCTTCAAGAAGATGATGAGGGAAAATAAACACCTTAAAGACATCATCAAAAAGGCCATCGAAGAGGGCAGGACCATTCTCAACGAGGACGAATCAAAAGCATTCCTCGCAGCCTACTGGATCCCGACAACGATACCCTCGATCACCCATGACACAGAAGGGGCGCTCATCGCTGCCCGGAAGATCGGATATCCTGTGGTCATCAAAATTGTCTCACCGGATATCACCCACAAGACCGATGTCGGCGGCGTTACGGTGGGGATTAATTCGGACGAACAGTTGAGGCAGGCTTACGAGCACATGATGACTACAGTGAGAGCTCGTGCCCCGGAGGCAGTGATAGAAGGCATCGCCGTTCAAAAGATGGTCGAGGACATCGATTATGAAGTAATTCTCGGTTCGAAAAAGGATAAGGATTTTGGCTCGGTTATTCTCTTCGGGATGGGAGGCATTACTGCGGAGCTTATCAAAGATTTTTCAATCGGTTTCCCGCCCCTCAACCGGTCGCTGGCAAGAAGACTGATGGAAGAGACCAGGGCTTACAAGCTTATTAAGGGGTGGCGGGGCAAGACGCCTGCAAACCTTGATGAACTGGAGACAATCCTAGTTCTCTTCTCCTATCTCATCACCGGTTTCCCGGAAATAGCAGAAATTGACATTAACCCCCTGGCAATATCGCTGGGCAAGGCCTGTGCCATCGATGCACGTATTATCCTTGACAAGGACTGCCTTGAGCCTGTCCAACCCTATCCCCATCTTGTGATCGCCCCGTACCCGATACGATTCGTAACGACATCGGAATTACCAGATGGAACGAGGGTGGTGATCCGACCTATCATGCCCGAGGATGAGCCGTTAGAGCGTGAGTTTCTGGCGACCCTATCCGACGAGTCCCGCCGAACAAGGTTCTTTTCATCTTTTCGGAACATATCCCACGACTGGCTCGTCATGTTTTGTAACATAGATTATGACAGACACATCGCCATGGTCGCCGAAATCAATGAGGATGGACAGAGAAAGATCATCGGTGTTGTCAGACTGATCCTGGACCCTGATTTCGATTCCGGTGAAATTGCAGCCCTTGTCCACGACAGATTTCAGAGGAGAGGTCTCGGGCAGAAGCTTATGGAGGTGGTCGCCAGGATAGCGAAGTGGAAAGGGTTGAAGGAAATACATGGCCAGGTCCTTATGGACAACGAGAAAATGCTCGGGCTCTGTAAAAAGCTCGGATACACTACCAATATGCTCCCCGGCGGCATAACAAGGATAACCCTGCAGTTGAAGCAGGACGGCCGCGCATAATCTGGGGCCTGACAACAAGCCCGGATCCCCGGCGGGTACCTCACCGGCCAGGTTCCCGTCGGGCAAAGCTTGACCGTGGCTTGTGCTACCTCTCTCGTGAACTTCCCGGTGGGGACGGTGCTGGCACGCGACGGAGCACTTAATATAATTGTGTTGGATACTTCTTGTGTTGGTCGATCAAACGGTCTCTTAAGGTCTTCAGCATGCTGCTGATACCCACTTTATAAATGTGAGGGTTTTCGAAACGCTTGTAGGCCGCAGGAAGCATCTTCAGGCGCTCCCGGGCGTACTGTGCGGTTTGGGGCAGTGAAGGCGGGTCATACACGATCTTTCCCCGAACCATCACGGGATGAAGCAGCGGTTCGGTCTCTTTGGTTTTTATGACACAGGACTGATGGGGAAAGAATGGGTGGTGCATTTCGACAGGGCCCGTTTCGTCTTCGAGTCCCACCACGTCTGCACCGAGAAATAGCCCCTCGTTATCTATGGCACGCCATACCTGTTTTTTATCAGGCAGGGTGATCTTGGAGATGTTTTCCGAAAGTTTGATAACCGGATGGCCCCCCGCTTTTGCCAATTTGTATACACCGTCGAGCGCGGCATCCGGCTGTCCGGTGACGACACTCGTGCCCACGCCGAACGCATCGATGGGGGCCCCCTGGTCCATCAAGCTTCGGATGACATACTCATCGAGCTGATTGGACGCTGCGATCCTGACATAGCTGAGACCGGCTTCATCGAGCATTGCGCGGCATTTTTGGGCGAGGTAGGATAGGTCTCCGCTATCCAGGCGGATGCCCTTCAGCCGTTGTCCTTTTCGCTCCATTTCTTTTGCGACAATGATGGCGTTGGGCACGCCGCTATACAAGGTATTGTAAGTATCCACGAGCAAAACGCAATCATTGGGGCGGGCGGCGGCAAAGCTCCGGAAGGCATCGATTTCACTTTCGTAGCTTTCGATATAGGAGTGCGCCATGGTGCCGGACGGCTGTAGGTTATAATCTCTTGCCGCTCGCGCATTGCTGGTCGCATCGAATCCTCCGATGACGGCGGCGCGGCTGGCGTAGTATCCCCCCGGTCCCTGCGCGCGGCGCAACCCGAAATCAATAAGCATGCGGTCTTTAGCCACAAGGCGCATACGGCTGGCCTTGGTCGCTATAAGCGACTGAAAATTGAGAATGTTGAGGAGCACCGTTTCGATCAACTGGGTTTCGATCAAATTCCCCTCGACTCTAAGGACCGGACGCGTCGGAAATACCAGGTCCCCTTCCGGAGGAGAATAGACCGTGCCTTTAAATCTGAAATTTTCCAAATAAGTCAGATAATCGGGATCAAAAGATTGTTCTTTCAGAAAGCGCAGATCTTCTTTGTCGAAACGAAATGCTTCAAGAACCGCCAGCAGGTCCAGCAAACCCGCGAAAATGGCATATCCGCCCTCAAACGGATTTTTACGGAAAAAGTAATCGAATACGGCCAACACATCTTTCTGACCGGCCAAAAAATAGGCCTGGCCCATGGTCAGTTCGTAATGATCGGTATATGTTGCCGAAAATTCAAACATGGTCCCCCTTTCCCCCACGCGTTCTTTAGACTACACGTATCTGAGAATGCTGCCGGACCTCAAGAACGTAATGCCTTTCTGTTGCATGTCGCCGACCGCCTTCTTGACGCTATCGGACGGGGACCCGACGGGGTTTGTCAGGTCGCTGATGTAAAAAACCTCGTATCCTTTCGTGGCGCCATCCACCGACGTGAAATAAACGCAATAATCAGCGGCAAGACCGCATATAAAGAATCGTTTTACGTCTCGACTGCGCAGATAACCGTCCAGGCCTGTTTCCGTTACATGGTTGTTTTCCAAAAATCCGGAATAGCTGTCAGTCTGCCTGTGAAAACCCTTGCGGATGATGGCTTCGGCAAATCTGACATCCAGGCCGGAATAGAATTCCGCGCCGCTGGTGCCTTGTACCACGTGGTCCGGCCATAGAACAGGGCCGATCCCGGGCGCCTCAAAGGGGTTGAACGGATGTTTTCCGGGATGCTGGCTCGCAAAACTTTCATGGTCCGGAGGATGCCAGTCTTGAGTGAATATAATGGGAAAACCTAATCTTTTGAATAATGCCATCAACTCGTTGACCTGCGCCACGAACGCATTCCCCTGTGAAACAGCGAGGGCGCCTCCGGGCATGAAGTCGTTTTGCATGTCTACTACGAGGAGAGCGTCCCCCTTTCGCAGTTGAACCGTATCAAGGTGATGAACATCCCTCAATTCCATGATCTGCCTCCATGAACATGCCGGGCAGGCACTGATGATTTACCAGCCTGTTAATTATTATAATTATACCAGAGAAAAAGCGGCCTCCTCTCCCGTCGGCGGTCTTTCCTGATACGGCAAAACCGGGCCTGCTATTCTTGCAGGACCTCCCCCTCGGCCTTATATTACCTCCATGGCCAGGCGCAAGACGCGAGCGAATGAATGAATTTACCGGAGGATGTCCAATCCGCCCGGAACGCCATGATAGGGAAGCCAGGTGCGATGAACCCAGGACAGGTAAACCTCTCTCGGATGGCCCTGCAACAGGTCGAGATCGCAGCCCGATACTTGCCTTACGTGGAGCCCGGCATTCTCGAAAAGATCAAGCATGCAAAACGTGAGATCGTTATTCATTTCCCGGTGAAGATGAACGATGGGACCGTTCAGATCTTCGAGGGATACCGTGTGCAGCATAACGACACGCGGGGCCCGTTCAAAGGTGGGCTGCGGTTCCATGCCGACGTACACCTGGATGAAATGAAGGCTCTGGCCATGTGGATGACGTTCAAGGCCGCGATAGTCAACGTTCCTTTCGGCGGTGCAAAAGGAGGCGTGAAATGTGACCCGCGCACCATGACGTCCGGGGAGTTGGAGAAGGTGACCCGTCGGTACACCTGGGACATAGCGCCCTTTATCGGTCCCGAGGTGGATATACTGGCCCCTGACCTGGCTACCAATCCCCGGGTCATGGCCTGGGTAATGGATACGTACAGCATAAGGGAGGGCCACCCGGTGCCGGGTGTCGTGACAGGAAAACCTTTGGAACTCGGTGGGTCCCGGGGGAGATTGGAAGCAACTGCCCGGGGCCTCTTGATCGTCGCCGAGCGAGCGGCACGCCTGAAGGGTATGGCAATGAAGGATGCAAAGGTAGCGATACAGGGTGCGGGCAACGTTGGCGGAACGGCAGCCCGTTTGTTCAGCCGGGCCGGGGCCAGGGTGATCGCCATCTCCGATATCAAGGGCGGGATCCATAATTCCCGGGGCCTCGACATAGCAAAGGCCCTTCAGTGCAAGGTAAGCAACAATTGTTTCACGAAAGGCGAGATCGACGGTGATGAGATAAGCAATGAGGAACTGCTTGAACTGGAATGCGATATTCTCGTGCCGGCTGCCATAGAGAATCAGATCACGGAGGAGAACGCAGGCAAACTCCGGTGCCGCATGATCGTCGAGGGGGCTAACGGGCCGACGACCCCCGCTGCCGACGAGGTGCTCAGGCAGAAGGACATTTACCTTGTTCCCGACATTCTGGCGAATGCCGGCGGGATCGTCGTGTCCTATTTCGAGTGGGTGCAAAATCTTCAGGAATTGCTCTGGAGCGAGGAGGAGGTCTACCAGAAGTTAAGGAGAATACTCGTGAGGGCCTTCGACGAGACCGGGGCATTGTCGGAAAGACATAAGGTAGATATGCGAACGGCGGCAACTATCCTCAGCATCGGTCGCGTCGCAGAGGCCACCAGGCTGCGTGGGATATTTCCTTGAGAGGCAGACCGATGGATTTGACAGCAACACCCCGAAGCATTAAGTTCGGCTTAGCACCTCGAATAGGGAAAGCTAAAGGTCACATGAGCAGCTTCGGAGGTCCTCATGGATCTGACTGATGCCCGGGAAAAAGCAAGAGAACGGATGAAAGGGGCCTGTGCCGTTTACAAGGTCTGTGATGGCCGTGCGGACCGTCTCTGTCAGGGCATCAAATACGGAAAGGCGCTGGGGATGGGAGGGGCCGGGAAAGGCGCTTCTTTCACCGCCAACGTCGAGGCGCTGGACCGCCTTCATCTGAAAACCCGTCTGATCTGTGAGCACGCTGAGCCGCAGATGAAAACTTCTTTTCTCGGGCAGGAGGTTGGCTTCCCGATCTTTTGTTCCTCCGTGAGCGGGGTGAAGATCAGCATGGGGGGTGCGATCGGCGAGCTGGAGTTTTTTCGGGCCGTAATACAGGGATGCAAGTCGGCGGGAACCATCGCTTTCGTCGGAGATACCGCCGAAACTTTTGAAGACCGGCCTGGAGTACAGGCAATCCGGGAAGCCGGCGGCTGGGGAGTGCAGATCTTCAAGCCCCGGGAACAAAAGGTTTTGTTGCGCGTCATTCAGGAGGCTCAAGCAGCCGGGGCGATCGCAGTGGGGGTCGATCTCGACGGCGCAGGCTCCGTGGCCATGGGCCTCAAGGGGCAGCCCGTGTTCCGGAAGTCTTTGAACGAGCTGAAAGAACTCGTCGAATCCACATCACTGCCCTTTATACTCAAGGGGATCACGAGCGAAGAAGACGCCGCAGCCGCACTTGAGACCGGCTGCAAAGTGGTCTGTGTTTCCAACCACGGCGGGCGCACCCTCGATTCCATGCCGGGGGTCGCCGAAGTACTGCCGCGGTTGGTCCCCATTCTGAAGGGAAAGGTGGTCGTCACTGCGGACGGAGGCGTCCGTACCGGTTTCGATGCGTTCAAAATGCTCGCCCTGGGAGCGGACTTCGTTATGGCCGGGCGCGAATTCATACGCGCGGCCATTGGCGGTGGAGCGGAAGGGGTGGTGGCTGAAGCGGACTTCCTTTTCCAGGACTTGAGGAAAGCGATGATCATGACGGGCTGCAACTCTTTATCTGATATAGACGGCCATGTCTTCACGTAAGGGGTATTCAGGGTACCTACCATGAAACGAAACCTTGTCGAGAGAATACTCGTCGATCACCTCGTTGAGGGTGAGCTCAAGGCCGGCGGGGAGATCGGCCTTAAGATCGACCACACCCTGCTTCAAGATGCCACAGGCACCCTCGCCATGCTCGAGTTCGAAGCTCTGGGGCTTCCCGCGGTCAGGGCGGAGCTGAGCGTCCAGTACGTGGACCACAACATCCTGCA
>Ga0172382_10007888_pt1 | contig 14990 bp, 13 predicted proteins | sample Leawel138RmetaG_FD_122245 | JGI IMG/M metagenome (GOLD analysis project Ga0172382, IMG submission 122245) | Leachate microbial communities from a municipal landfill in Southern Ontario, Canada - Leachate well 138R metaG | ecosystem: Engineered > Solid waste > Landfill > Unclassified | place...
ATTTTAAAAGCAAAAGCCCAAGAAAAAGAAGTTTCTTTTTCTGAAGAAATTTATCAATATATAGCAGAATCAATAAAAACAAATATAAGGGAACTGGAAGGAGCTCTTAATAGAATTATTATTTTTCAGAAAATAGATAATAAAGATATAACTCTTGAAATTGCCCAAAAGCTTTTAAAAACATTAATAAATTCTCCCCAAAAAATACTTACTCCTAAAAAAATAATACAATCAGTGGCAGAGTTTTTTGACTTAAAAGAAAGAGAAATTTTAGCGCCATCAAGAAAAAAAGAAGTTGTTAAACCAAGACAAATAGCAATGTATTTATTAAGAGAAGAATTAAAAAGTTCCTTTCCTTTTATTGGAAGAAAATTCAATGGAAAAGATCATACAACCGCTCTTCATTCTTATAAAAAAATATCCCTTGAAATTCAGAAAAATAAAAAACTAGAGGAAGAAATTATACTAATAAAAGAAAGAATTCTTTCTAGTTGATAAGCTGTGGAAAAGAGGTTTATTTTTTGTAAATAAAAACAAAAGGAAAATAATTCACAACTTAATAGTATTTTAAAGAACAAGATAAAAAGCCCTTAAATAAGCTTAAAAAAATATTATTAACAGCTATAATAACAATAAATAAATTAAATTATTAAAACTAATATGAAAGCAACAATTCTGCAAGAAAAATTAAAACAAGGATTAGGGATAGTTGAAAGAGTATCAGGAAAATCTCTTACTCTTCCTATTTTAAATAATATTTTAATTACAGCCGAGAAAAGCTTTATTAATCTATCTGCAACGGATCTGGAAATAGGGATTAATTGGTGGGCGCTTGCTAAAATTGAAAAAGAAGGAAGCGCAACAATTCCAGCTAAAATATTATCAAGTTTTATAGGGTTTTTACCAAATGAAAAAATAGAAATAGAAGAAAAAAAGAATAATCTTTCTGTCACTTGTAATAACCGTCAAACTCAAATATTAGGAATGTCTACTGATGATTTTCCAATAATACCAAAAATATCCGAAGGAGAATTTATATCCATATCTCCTTCTTCTTTCTGCGAAGGATTGGAATATGTTTTTGATATTGCAAGCCAAAGTACAGCAAGGCCAGAAATATCGGGAATCTTTATTTCTTTTGATAAAAATAAAATTACAATGGCTTCTACTGACAGTTTCCGCCTTGGAGAAAAAGTAATAAACTGTAAAAAAGGGACTAATTTAAAAAAAGATTATTCTTTGATTATACCTCAAAAGACAGCAAGGGAAATTGTAAATATTTTTTCTCAATTTGAGCAAGATTTAAAAATATATTTTTCATCTAATCAGATTATGGTTGAAGGACAAATGACAGAAACAAATCATCCTCAGGTTCAATTAACTTCCCGGCTTATTGACGGAGAATATCCTAATTATAAAGAAATTATTCCTTCAAAATCTTCTACAAAATTAACGATTTCAAAAGGAGAAATTTTGAATCAAATCAAAGGAGCTGGGATTTTCAGCGGAAAAACAGGAGAAGTTAAAATAAAAATAAGTAAGAAAAAAAAGCAAATTGAGATTTTAAGCCAAAACAGCGATACTGGTGAATATGTTTCTCAAATAAATGCAGATGTTCAAGGAGAAGATGTGGAAATATCATTCAATCATAAATTTTTAATACATGGAATTTCTCTTATCAAAAGTTCTGAAATTATTTTTGAATTTAGCGGTGATTCAGGGCCGGGCGTAATAAGGCCAGTGGGAGATCAAAGTTTTGTTTATATTCTAATGCCTATAAAGTTGGCATAATTTTCCTTTTTAAAATGATTTTTTACCTTTAAAGAGGGTTTTTGTTTTGAATTTTAGAATTTGACAAAAATAAAAAGAAGTGCTATATTTTTAATTAGAACTTTTTTAGTTGGAACCTTGAAAATTCAATGGAGAAAAGGAATGGAAAATTATAATAAGATTCGCCTTTTAGGGTATCTTCTTAATAAAAGAAAAAAAACAGCATTTAAAAGAAAGTGTTGATTTTATTAAAATTTCCCTTTTATTGCTGTTATTCTTATTATTTTATTTCTCTGTTATTACCAATTTAAAATTTAGTGAACACAACAAAGTCGAAAGAAAAGGAGATAGAAATGAGTAGAACCATTTTTCTTTTTTTAGTTCCGGCTTTTATAGTCGCGATAACTATAATATCCTCTTTTTTTATTGGATGGTGGGCTTTGAGCTTTTTAATTCTTTTACTGTTGTTTTTTTACAATAGTATAGTAATGATACAGGTAGATCCTCCTCATAAAGGAGTTCTTGTTTTTCTTGGACAAAGACAAGAAGAAATTCTTAATGAGGGATGGAGATTTGTTCCACTTAACCCTGTTATTTTCAATGTTTTTTTAGTAAAAATATTAGCTACTAGACAAACTATTTCTATTCAAATTTATTCTTCTGATAATGTAAAACATATTATTGAAATATCAATTACTTGGACTCCTTGTTATGATCCTCCTTTGTTGATTAATTTTTTAAACAGTGGAGGAGAAAAAGGAGTTAAAAAAGAAATTGAGAGCATTATTCATGGAAATATAACATCCTGGTCAAGGTCATTTAATTATAAAAAATTAGGGGATGCTGGAAATAGTGCTATTAGTTCTATACTAAAGATTATCTGTGGCAATGAAGTTGGAGATAAAGAGGTTAGAAATGTAATTCAAGGGAAGGGATGTATTATTCATGAAGGACTTGGAGTTAAAATTAATCAGATAAATATCACGGGATTGCGCTTTGTTGGAGAATTTGCAAAAGTGGCGGAATTATCAGTAGTCAAAGGGATTAAAATAGATATTGAAAAAAAAGAATTAAAACAGATTGCTGACTTTATTAAAAAATATAAGGAAGAAGGAAATTTATCTACTTCTGAAGCTATTGAGCTTATTCAAACAGAAAAAGGAACTGTTTCTAAAAAAATAAAAGAGGTAAGTATTTCTCCTAAAATTATAGAAGTTCTTGCAGATCCTAAAATAGTTGATGCTATTAATAAAATTTTAGGCAAATAAAAAAGAAAAAATTATGCCCTCCTCTTTTAGAGAAGGGCTTTTAAAATATATATAAAGCTATATTTTTTATTTAATATAATAATTACAATAAAAATTTGACAAAAACAAAAAGAAGTGCTATATTTTTAATTAGAACTTTTTTAGTTGGAACCTTGAAAATTAAGGAGGTTGGAATGATGATTCTTTTGAAAATTTTTCTTTCCCTTTTTGGGTTGATTGCAATTATTTTTTCTTCTATTTTTTTAGGAATTATGGTTGGAAATTTTTTAGGTTGGGCTATAATCTTAAGTATTTTCTTAAGTTGCCCTACCTATATCTTTCTTGTTATTTTTTTCTTTTTAGCACCAAATAATCTTTTTTTTACTTTTGTTAATGAAGGAACGGCAAAAGTTATTGTCAAAGCGGACAAATTTGAAAAAGCTCTTATTCAATGGGAAGGTAGAACTTTTTCCTATTTTGATTCAGGAGATGATAAATGGAATGTTAAAGAAGGATCAGAAAGTCATCTCTTTGGTGGATTGCGATTTTATGGATTTTGGCCACTATGGGATATTTATGGCTATGGTTTTGAGTGGTCAGGGATAAACCAACAAGAAAAAGTAGTTTATCATCCAAAAAGAACACTAGATTACGTTCTTCTTAAGGAAGATGTTTACTGGGCGGGTTTAGACAGAGCAGAAGATAAAAATCTTCTTCCTCTTAAAGTAGAGCTTAAATTAACAGTTAAAATAATTAATCCTTATCGTGCTCTTTTTAGAGTCCAAAATTGGCTCGAAACATTAATTAATCGTCTTAAGCCGGAAGTGAGAAATTTTATTACCCAAAAAGAGTATGGAGAATGGATAACGGAAATAAGTAATATGGGTGATGATATTTTCACTTTATGTGCCGGGATTCTTGACGAGTTTGAAAAGGAATATGGAATTAAAGTCCGAAAAATTCAAATTAAAGAATTAGATCCTCCTCCTGAGTATAGAGAAAATACATTAGCTCCTTATCTTGCAGAAATGCGAAAAAGAGCGACAGTTATTGATGCTGATGCTGAAGTTGAAAGAATTAAAAGGGTTTTTGCTACAATAAGAGATTTTGAAGACACAGGAAGTCTTGTTAGAATATTAGAGGCGATGGAAAAAAGCCCACTTCCTGCTAGCATGGTTGTCCAGGCTATTCCTGGTTTACAGGAAGCTCTTAGAAAAGGACTTCGTTCAGTTTCGGAAGAATGATTTTTCTAAAAATAAAAGGAGTCTTTGACTCCTTTTTTGTTTTTTAAAAAATGTTATGGATTTTTTCCATATCCTCCTCTTGTTCGGGGAGTTGGACCAGATGGCGTAGAGGGTGTACTAGGTGTTGAAGGAGTTGGACCAGATGGCGTAGAGGGTGTACTAGGTGTTGAAGGAGTTGGACCAGATGGCGTAGAGGGTGTGCTAGGTGTTGAAGGAGTTGAGCCAGATGGCGTAGAGGGTGTACTGGATGTTGAAGTTGTTCTAGGTGGTATATTTTCAATAGGGAAAATTGCTCTTCCTGCATTTGACGTAAGATAACTATGCATACTTGCGCTTATTTCTGCTCCAGAATCTACTTGTTCTTGTATCTTTTCGCGAGCTTTTTCTCCAAAATTTTCAGCTATTTCAGGTATAATTTGAACTTTTGCATTTACTAAAATGCTTTTTACTACTTCTTCATCATCAAAAACATCAGAAGACCAAGATTCAACATCGCTCTTTTTTACCTGACTTATAATTATATCAAGTTTAGCTCTGTCTTTGTCTTTTTCATCCGGAAATTTATCATCAATAACTTCTCTGGCAATTCTGTTTCTTTCTTCTTCATCTTTAAGTATTTTATCTACCTCATCTTTGTCTGTTATTCCATAAGAACTGTCAAGACGTTCTTTAATTTCTTTATCTGTAACTTTTTGAGCAAGCTCATCGTCGGAAACCAGCTCTTTGGCATATTGAGGCATCGTTTTTCTAAGCTTCTTAAATTCGTCAGGGGAATGTTCTCTTGTTTCTTTTATAATCTCTTTTATCGTATCATCTGTAAGACCGTATTTTTTCTTCATTTCTCCTATATTTCCCTCTTCATTTGCCATAACAAGTGCTGCTGTTCTTTCTTTTTCAAAAGGAGAATTTACTCCTTGCATTTTCTTTTCAATTGTTGATCCTTTATATTTTTCTTTTGCTTGAGCTCTGTCTTTTTTTTCTGTTTCTTTTAATACTACTCCTGCTGCTCCTACCGCTTTACGCGTTGCCCAATATGCAGGAATAACACCTGTTGCATATCCTAGTCCTGTAGCAAATTTACCTCCTCCGCTTTTTCCTTCAAATCCAGGCAGGGTGGTTTTTGTTTGCTTTGCCATTTGTTCTTTCAATCCAGAAGGAATGCTCCTTGTCAAAAACTTTCCTCCTTTTATTGCTCCTGCTTTCCCATATTTTTTTGAAACGCCAAGTACCATTTGAGCTCCTATAGCACTTGTTGATACTGATACCATTAGTCCTATTATTGCGAGCATTACTCCAAATAAAGCAGGAGCCAAGAGTGCAACAAGATCTCTTAATAAAAGAAATCCTCCTCCTTGAGGGATTGTAAGAGAGCTATAAATTAAAGCGGGATTCATCATGGCAAATCCTTCGGCAAGAAAAAAAAAAAAAGCTCCAGTTACTCCGATAAAGGTCCATTGTATAAAAGCATTCCACCATTTTCTTGCTATCCCTTGGGTTTCAGGAAGGATATAGCAGACAAAAGCAATAGGAGACAAAATTACAAGTAGCCAAATTGCAAAATATCTTGCCGTGAAAATGACGATAAATCCAAGATAAGCTAGGGAAATAAGAAGATAAACTATCAAAAGTCCGGATGCTCTAAATACCATTCCGGCAGTTGTCAAAAGAAGGCCTCCTTTGAGAGCATCCCAAATATTTTCCATATGTGAAAATCCTCCTAAAATAGAATTATGAGCGGTAACTGTACGGCTTATAAATCCTCCGTCTCCTCCTGGAATTTGAGTAACAAAGTATCTTATCAATATATTAGAAGGGTCAACAATAAGTCCGGTAATTACGGGAGCAAAATTTACAAGAAGAGCTATAACTATAAAAGTTATAAGCAGTTTCTTTGTGTTATAGCTTTCAAGTCCAAGTATTGTCACAATTCCTATATAAAGAAGGGCTAAAACAAGAATCATATTCATTAAGCTTTGAGTAACCAGCAGTCCTTGGCTTATTATCGGATTTGTTGCAGGCTGAGTATAACTCCATGATATAAAGTAGGGACTCATCACAAGTATCAATATGGATCTTGTTAAAAGAGCAAGAAGCTGGGCTAACAAAACGAGTATCATTAGAATAATTCCAATAAAAAAAAGAGGTATAGTTAGCACCAAGCTTAAAAGATATCTTGTAAAAGTATCAAAGGCCTCTCCTATTCCAAGATCAAATCCTTTTGCAATAAGGGGAGTAAAAAATATAAAAGAAAAAATAAAAAAAGAAACAAATGTTAAAAGTTTTCTCCTTTTTAGGTTGTTTTTAAACAAAGACATATTCTTATAATATTATACTAATATATATTTTTATAGCAATAGTGAATTATTTAAATTAAAACAGTTTGTTAATTTCATCCAATCCTCAATACTGAAATCTCCCGGTCTTTTTTTAGGGCTAAATCCGTTTTTCAAAAGCAATTCTATTATTTTATCCTTAGGGACATTAAGTTCTTTTGAAAGATTGTTTATAATTTGTTTTCTTGGTTGAGAAAAACCTGCTCTTACCACTTTAAAGAAATAATCAGTTTTTTCTTCCTTAGGCAAAAGAAAAGGAGTTATTTCAACAATTGCGCTATCAACCTTCGGTTTTGGCCAAAAAGAATTTTTTGATATTTTCATTATCAATCTTGGCTTGGCATAATATTGGACGGAAACAGAAAGAAGACTCATATTTGGGGGATTTGCGCAGATTCTGTTTGCAACTTCTTTTTGAATGGTCAAAACCATCTTTTTGGGTTTGTTTTTACTCTCTAAAAATCTTCTTATAAAAAAAGAAGTGATGTAATAAGGAATATTCGCTACAACCTTGTAGTTTTGAGGAAGAAAATCAATATTAAATTCCAATATGTCTTCTTCTACAATCTCAATATTTTTTATTCCCTTGAATTTTTTTATTAAAAGAGAGCAAAGCTGTTTGTCCTTTTCAACGGCTATTATTTTTCCGCCTGTCTTTAAAAGTTCTTCGGTAAGGATTCCTGTTCCGGGACCAACTTCCAAAATTGTTTCGTTCCTTTTTATTTTTGCAGTTTCCACTATTTTTTTAATTGCAAAATTATTCAAGAGAAAGTTCTGCCCCATTTTTTTAAGAGGTTTTTTCCCTTGGAGCTCTTTTTTAATTTTGTTTCCCATTTTTTTATAATAACACAGTATTTTTAAGATTTCCATAAAATTGTCTTGACTTTTCTTTTCTTGCGGGTATCATGGAGAAATATGTTGAAAACGGAGCCGAGTATAGGAAAAAAGGCGATTTTTTTTACAATAATAGCCATGCTGGCCATTCTGGCGCTTATGGCAACTAAAACTTCTTCAAAGGGAAGTTTTTATTTTGGAGAAACTGCCGGAGCCTCAGATATCTTATTTGTCGAAAGTTCAAGAAATTTTATTACAGTAGAAGCGGAAATGAGTTTTATTGAAGATAGCAGTATTGCTGCTGCCTCTTCTCCTTTGATATATCTAACAAATTCTTCTTTTGGAACACTTGCAAGTTTTGAAGAAAGAGGCAAAGAAATTATTGAATATGAAATAAAAGAAGAAGAAACGATTTCAAGTATTGCCGAAAAGTTTGATATTTCCGTAAATACAATTCTTTGGGCAAATAATTTAAATAGTAAGTCAGTTTTAAAAACTGGACAAAAATTAGCCATTCCTCCTGTTTCCGGAGTTGTTCATGAAGTGAAAAGAGGAGACACGGTTAGCGAAATAGCTAAAAAATACAAAGCCAAAGCGGAAGATATTGTTTCTTTTAACGAATTGCCAGACGAAGGAAGCATTTATATTGGGGATATAATAGTTGTTCCAAACGGAGAAATGCCGGTTATTCGACCCGCTTCTCCTGTTCAACCTTCTTTTTCGGGGTTTATTGTTCCCGTAAAAGGATATATTACCCAGGGTCTTCATTGGTACAATGCGGTTGATATTGCAAATAGCTGTGGCACTCCTGTTTATGCATCTGCAGCAGGGACAATACAGATTACGGGATATCATAACATTGGAGGAAGGTATATAAGAATACTTCATCCAAACGGAATGGTTACCTATTATGGACATCTTTCAAAGATTTCCGTTTCAGCAAATCAAAAAGTTTCCCAAGGGGCACTGATAGGATATATGGGAAATACGGGTTATACTATCGGAGCAACCGGATGCCATTTGCATTTTGAGGTTAGAGGAGGAACAAATCCTTTGGCAAAGTATAGAGTCGGACACCGCTTTTAATTCTTCTGCAAAAAAGCAATGTTAATTATTTTAAAAATAGGCAATTTAGTTGCCTATTTTTCTTTTTTATGCTATATTTTTTTAAGATATGAAAAAAGTAATTTTACTAATATTTCTGTTTCTTTTTTCCTTTAATTTTGCCTATGCCGGTGGGTATACTCCTATTGTTCCCTGTACCATTTTTAATTGTACCCTGTGTGATTTTTTTCAGATGATTGCAAATATTGTTGGGTTTATACAACATTATATTGCAGCTCCTCTTGCTGTCCTTATGATTATAATAGGAGCTATGTTTATGGTAATGCCATATATTACAGATTCGGGAGGAGAAGCGTTTACAAAAGCAAGGTCTATTTTTAAAACGGTTGCCATTGGCCTTATAATCATATGGGGAGGGTGGATTATTCTGAATCTTTTCCTTACTTCAATCGGAGTAAGTCCAAGCTGGTGGCAGATATCCTGTTGACGATATATAAAAAACAAAGCCAAAATTAAGTAAAGGGCAGGCCCCTATAACTCAATTGGCAGAGTAGTTGCCTCTTAAGCAATTAGTTCCAGGTTCGAATCCTGGTGGGGGCACAAATAATTTTAAAGATATTTAAGAAATAAAATTTATTCAGAAAAATAAAAATATGATTAAATCAGAAGAAAAAACAAAGATTGTCAAAAAATATGGAATTCACGAAGCTGATACAGGAGGAACGGAAGTTCAGGTCGGTCTTTTAACGGAAGAAATAAAACAGCTTCTTTCTCATCTTAAAAAACATCCTAAGGATTTTCATTCAAAAAGAGGGCTTTTGAAAATGGTGGCAAAAAGAAGAAAGTTTTTAAGGGCGTTGAAAGAAAAAAACGAAGAAGAATACAAAAAAACAATAGAAAAACTTGGACTTAAAAAATAAGCGAAGCTTTTAATTGAGCGTCTTATTTAATTTTAATTTATGGTAATAAAGCACAGTGGACAAAGAGTAGGCGTTTTAATAGATGTCCAAAACCTTTACCATTCGGCAAAAAATCTTCACAGATCCCGGGTAAATTTTAAAGAAATACTTAAAACGGCAATAGGCAAGAGGTCTTTAATAAGAGCTTTTGGTTACGTTGTAAAAACGAAAACAGGAGAAGAAAAGCCCTTTTTTGAAGCTCTTACAAACTTAGGAATAGAAACAAGGGTAAGGGACTTGCAGGAATTTTATGGAGGAGCAAAGAAAGCGGATTGGGATGTTGGAATAGTAATTGACGCTATAAGAATTGCTCCAAGTGTTGATGTTCTTGTTCTTGCCTCTGGAGACGGGGACTTTATAGCTCTTGTCGAATATTTAAAGAATCAGGGAAAAAGAGTGGAAGTAATGGCCTTTTCAAGGTCTTCTTCCTCTTTACTTAGAGAAACGGCAGACGAATTTATAGACCTTTCTGAAAAAAAGGAAAGGTTTTTGTTAAGCAAATAATTTTAATCCGTTCTTTCTGCGGGGGTGCGAATTTTTTACAAATTCAGATAAATTGCAAAATGCAACTTGGTGGATTCGTAAAGCATTCGTTTCTCGCAAAAGGACAAAAAAAATGGAGAATAAGAAATTTACTTTAGATCTTGGAAGCAAGAAGATAGAAGTAGAAAATAAAAATATTGCCGAACAGACAAACGGGAATATAATGGTCAGTTGCGGGGATACTCTGGTTTTATCAACCTGCGTTATGGGCAGAGAGAGGGAAGATATGGGTTTTTTCCCGCTTATGGTTGATTATGAAGAAAAATATTATGCAGCCGGGAAAATAAAAGGGGCCCGATATATAAAAAGAGAAGGCAGGCCCTCTGATGAGGCAATTTGCAATGCCCGTATTATAGACAGGACTATTCGTCCTCTTTTTGATGAAGGACTTTCTTCTGAGATACAGGTTGTGGCAACGGTTTTTTCATGGGATGGAAAAAATGATCCGGATGTTTTGGGCATCCTTTCTTCTTCTATTGCCCTTGCAATATCTGATATACCTTGGAATGGTCCTGTCGGAGTAATAAGAGTGGGAAAGGTAGACGGCTCTTTTGTTGTAAATCCCACTTACGAAGAAAGGGAAAAAAGCCAATTTGACATTGTCTTTACCGGAATTATTGAAAATGGAAATCTTCTTATAAACATGATAGAAGGAGGCCTTAATGAAGCAAAAGAAGAAGAAGTGGAAAAGGCCCTTGATTTTGCAAGAGAATATTTGGAAAAAATGATTGATTTCCAAAAAAATATAGCAAAAGAAATAGGAAAGGCGAAAAAAGAAATCTCTTTGCCTCAAAAAGATGAAATTCTCGAGAAGGAAATGAGGGAATTTTTAGGAGAACGATTTAGAGAAGCTCTTTTTCAAAATGACAAGAAAAAAAGATCTGAAGAAGTGGAAAAAATAAAAAAAGAGCTTGTATCTTTTGTAAATGAAAAATACAAAGAAGATTCAAAAGAAAAATACATTGGAAAATTTATAGAAAAAGAAACTGACCTACTGATTCATGAGGGAGCTGTAAAATTCAAAAAAAGAGTTGATGGAAGAAAAATTAATGAGGTTAGGGAAATTAAATGTGAAGTCGGTCTTCTGCCGAGAACTCACGGTTCAGCTCTCTTTTCAAGAGGACAGACAAAAGGACTTTCTATTTTAACCCTAGGAGCTCCCGGAGACCAGCAACTTATAGAAGGAATGGAAATAGCCGGAAAAAAAAGATTTATGCACCACTATAACTTCCCTCCTTTTTCTGTCGGAGAAACAAAACCGATGAGGGGCCCGGGAAGAAGAGAAATAGGGCACGGGATGCTTGCTGAAAAAGCGATATTTCCTCTTATTCCTGCTTTTGAGGATTTTCCATATACGATAAGAATCGTTTCGGAAATGCTTTCTTCAAACGGTTCAACTTCAATGGCTTCAATATCAAGCTCCTGTCTTGCCCTTATGGATGCAGGAGTGCCCATTAAAAGACCTGCAGCCGGAATTGCAATCGGACTTATGCAACAAGACGCTTCAAATTATGAAGTTTTGACAGATATTCAAGGACCGGAAGATCATCACGGAGATATGGATTTTAAAATTGCCGGGACAAAAGAAGGAATAACCGCCATTCAGCTTGATGTCAAAGTAAAGGGAATTACAGGACAGATTTTAAAGGAAGCCCTTCTGAGAGCAAAAGATGCGCGGCTTCAAATTTTAGAAAAAATGGAAAAAACTATTCCTGCACCAAGAGAACAATTATCTCCTTTTGCTCCGAGAATCTTGACTTTAGAGATAAATCCTGAGAAAATTAGAGAGGTTATCGGACCCGGAGGAAAAGTCATAAACGAGATTGTTGAAAAGACGGGAGCTTCCATAGATATCCAGCAAACGGGACTTGTATTTATTACTTCAGAGGATTCAAGCTTAGCAGAAAAAGCCCTTTCAATGATAAAAGACATAGTAAGAGAAGTTGAAGTTGGAGAAGTGTTTGAAGGAAAAGTTGAAAGAATTCTCGATTTTGGAGCTTTTGTCAATCTTCTTCCAAATCAAGACGGGCTTATCCATATATCAAAACTTGCTTCTCGTAGAGTTGATAAAGTGGAGGACGTTGTAAGCGTAGGAGATACCGTTTCTGTCAAAGTCATATCAATTGATAATCAAGGAAGAATAAATCTTGCCTTGATTGAAAACAAGGACAAAAAAGGTAAAGAAAAATAAAAGAAGAGTTATTTTTTAAAAGAATACTTACTTTTCTTTTAAAAAGATTATGGAAAAAGACCAAAACGATCCTATAAGCAGCACAATGATTAATACAATGAAAAAAGACATTGATATTCTTGCTAAAGGAGGTCTTTTGGATGATGGAGTATTTTTAAAAAAGAAAACAGAAGGCGAAAGAAAAATTAAACCGGTCCTTTCTGAAAAAACCCCGGAAGAAAAAAAAGAGGAATCGGTAAAAATAGAAATTGAAAAAAAGAAGGAAGAACTTCAAAAAAGAAAAGAAGAAGAAAGGCAAAAAATAGAGGAAGAGGAGGAGGAAAAAAAGAAGGAAGAACTTCAAAAAAGAAAAGAAGCGCTAAAAAAAACAGAAGGAGAAAGAAATGAACTTAGAAATCTTGAAAGAGAAATTGAAAAAGAGGCAGAGATAAAAGGAAAAAATAAAGAAGATGTCTTAAAACAGAGAAAGATTAAACTTGAAGAAAAAATACAGAATATTTTAGCTTTAAAAAAGCCTGTTATTGCAAAAATAAACGAGCTTATTTTACAAAAGGAATCAATTGAAGAAAATATTTCCGCTATTCTTGAACAAGAAAAAGAAATTGAAAATCAGGCAAGACAAATTGAAGATGAAGAAAAAAGAGAAGAAGATAAAGATCTTTTAAAAGCTATAAAAGAAAGAAGATGGGAAACAGAGGAAAAAAGGAAAGAAATAGAGCTGAAAAGATGGAAAGAGGAGGAAGGTATCCAAAAAATAAACAATGAGATAAAAGGCCTTGAAGAATCTTCTTTATCTATAGGAAAAGATAACAAAGAAGAGCAGATAAAAGAAGAAATAAAAAAGATAGAGAAGATAGAAAATAAAGCGAAAATTGAAGAAGAAAGGTCAATTCTCCAAAAGAATCTTGATATTATTTTCAGCCAAGAAAGAGAATTGGATGTTAAAGAGTATAATTTGGAAAAAAAGAAAATAGTTCTTTTAAATCTTCTTTCAAAAATATCGGAAGAAGAGAAGAACATTAATTTGGAAAAAGAAAAAACGGAAGAAGAAGAAAAATCTGAAAGCAACCCTCAAAAGAAAAGGGATATTGAAAAGAAAAGATGGGAAATAGAAAATAAAAGAAGAACTATTGAAAAGAAAGCTTGGGATGCCGAAAGAGCGATTAAGGCGATAGAAGAACAAATTTCCGACATTAATAAAAAGAAGAGAGAGCTGGAAGAAAGGAGAAATTCAGGGAAAAGAAGAATAAGCGAAATTGATTCCATCTTAGAAGAAAGTTTTGTTTCAAGCGATTTTTCCAATGAAATTTCTGCAGATGAAAATCTTGTTTACCAGTACATCAGGGAAAATTCCCAAAACGTGGAAGAAGATATTAAAAAAGCAAAGATAGATAAAGGTTTCTTTAATTTTATTTCCAGTAAATTAAAGAAAGATTCAAATAAAGAAGAAGAAAAAGAACAGTCGGCAGGAGAAAGAATTGTTTACCAGTACATCAGAGAAAATTCCCAAAACGTGGAAGAAGATATTAAAAAAGCAAAGATAGATAAAGGTTTCTTTAATTTTATATTAAAAAAATCACAAAAATAATATGTCTTTATACGATGAATACTTAAAAGAAAAAAATATTCCCGAAAAAAAACCTTCCGATATTAAAGAAGGAATTATAAGCGGGGAGGATCTTTCTTCTGAAATCGCAAAAGAAATAAGAGAAGGGATAGAGGTAAAAAACAATGTCAATAAAGAAAAAAAAGAAAACGTTGATCTTGAAAAGGAAATAGAAGAAAAAATGAAGAAAGAGGCGTCAGAAAAATGGCAGAAAGAGGAAGAAAAAAATAAAGAAGAAATTTTAAGAAAAATAGGAGATGAAGAAAAAAGGGAAACAACAGAAGAAATTAAGAAGGAAATAGAAAAAGATAAAACAGTAAATGCACCTATTGCCTCTTCTCGCGCCCTTCCTCCAAAGCCGTCTTCTTTTAAAAAGTTTTTAATCAGATTTTTTATTTTTCTTCTTTCTATAGTTTTTCTTTTAACGCTTGCCTTTTTCCTTTATTGGTTTTTAATTCTTGAAGATAAAGATGCTCCTTTATTTGAAATAATAATGGGTATTTTAAATCAAGTGAAAATACCGGGGATATAAGATATTAATAAAAAACATTTAAATTTTGAAGTTCGCCAAAAACATGAGTCGAATTTCTAATACCTTGATATGAAAGATACTTTTTTAAAAGAAATAGAAGAAAAATTGGAGGAAAAAAAAAGATCAATAGAGAATGACCTGAAAGGTTTTGCCAAAAAAGACAAAAAGGTTAAAAATGACTGGGATACGGGATATCCAAAATTTGAACAATCTGGGAGTAATGTAGAAGATGCGGCGGACGAAGTTGAGGAATATGCAAACCTTCTTCCCGTTGAACATAGTCTTGAGCTTAAGCTTGTTGATGTAAAAATAGCCCTTGATAAAATAAAGAAAGGAAAATATGGAATTTGCGAACAATGCAATAAAAAGATAAGTGAGGAAAGATTAGATGCTTCTCCGGAAGCCAGAAAATGTCTTGATTGCACAAAATAATTCTTTTATAAAAAAGAGGCGGGATATACCGTCTCTTTTTATTTAAAAAGAGTGCCCTTTGTTTGAAAATGCGCGAACCTTTTTTGAGCGGAACTGATGGCGCGCTTCGCGCAAAAGCCAATTCGCTCGGGCGGGGCGGGCAGAAAAAGGGGTGTGGGGAAAATGAATGCCCGCCCCGCCCTCGCTTCCGCCGCCGCCAAGATTCGTGCCAATAGCATTGGCACGCCGCAAAAT
>Ga0172382_10007889_pt1 | contig 14989 bp, 11 predicted proteins | sample Leawel138RmetaG_FD_122245 | JGI IMG/M metagenome (GOLD analysis project Ga0172382, IMG submission 122245) | Leachate microbial communities from a municipal landfill in Southern Ontario, Canada - Leachate well 138R metaG | ecosystem: Engineered > Solid waste > Landfill > Unclassified | place...
GATGCCTGGTGACAACGTGTTGTTCAAGGTTGCGCTGATTGCCCCGATTGCGATGGAAGAAGGCTTGCGCTTTGCGGTACGTGAAGGCGGCCGTACGGTGGGTGCCGGCGTCGTTTCCAAGGTAGTTGAGTAAGTCAGTTTAGTTGTAAAGTTGAACGGCGGCCTGTCCGCCGTTTGCCGTCTGCAGGGCAGTAGCTCAATTGGTAGAGCAGCGGTCTCCAAAACCGCAGGTTGGGGGTTCGATCCCCTCCTGCCCTGCCATTATTAAAGGTGCGGTGGTCATGTCGGAAAAAGTGAAGCTCTATTTTGCGGCAGGTTTCGCTGCCCTCGGGGTGTTCGCGTATTTTCTGATCCCCACGCGTATTGGGACGTATTACCCGAGTGTTGGGTTGGCAGTCGGCCTGCTGATTGCCGTAGGCTTGTTTGCCTATAGTGAAAGCGGAAAGAAGCTTTTGGTATTTTTTCGGGAAGCGTATCTTGAATTGCTGAAAGTCGTCTGGCCAACCCGCCCTGAAGTATTGCGGAGCACTGCCATTATCATAGGGTTGATTGCCGTTATTGCGGCCTTTCTGTGGTTGGTCGATCTGGCACTCCTTGGTGTGGTACGGCTACTGCTCGGAGGAGTTGGCTAAATGGCTATGCGTTGGTATGTAGTGCATGCATTCTCGGGTTTTGAGAAGAAAGTTCAGGCAGAAATTCGCGAGCGGGCGCAACGCGAGGGTCTTGGCGATTGTTTTGGCGAGATACTGGTCCCTGTGGAAGAAGTCGTGGAAATGCGCAATGGTCAAAAAACCAATTCACAGCGCATGTTTTATCCAGGCTACGTTCTCGTGCAAATGGAAATGGATGATACAACCTGGCACCTGGTGAAAAGCACGCCCAGGGTCACCGGTTTTGTGGGCGGCTCGGTCGGGCGTCCGCATCCGCTTAGTGATGCAGAGACCGATGCCATCATGGATCGCATCAAGGAAGGCGTTGAAAAGCCGCGTCCGAAATTCAGTTTCGATGCGGGCGAGCAGGTGCGGGTCATCGACGGTCCTTTCAAGGACTTCAATGGTGTGGTTGAAGAAGTCAATTTTGAGAAAAGTAAACTGCGGGTATCGGTCACCATTTTTGGTCGCTCCACCCCCGTAGAGCTGGATTTCGGTCAGGTAGAAAAAGTCTGACGGTTACATGACGAGGGAGCCTGACGGCGTTTGCACCTCACAGGAGCTGAGTAATGGCAAAGAAAATAACAGGTTATATCAAATTACAGGTTAAGGCTACCCAAGCCAATCCGAGTCCGCCCATTGGTCCGGCCTTGGGTCAGCGCGGCCTCAATATCATGGAATTTTGCAAGGCTTTTAATGCCCAAACTCAGGGCGTAGAACCCGGTTTGCCTTTGCCCGTGGTGATTACAGTATTTGCAGACAAAAGTTTTACTTTTGAAGTTAAAACCCCACCCGCTGCCGTGTTGTTGATGAAAGCTGCAGGCTTACCAAAAGGTAGCGGCCGTCCAAATACCATGAAGGTCGGTAAGGTGACAGAGGCGCAGGTCGAGGAAATCGCCAAGACCAAGATGCCCGATCTCAATACCGAAAATCTGGAATCGGCCAAACGGAGTGTGCGTGGTACTGCCCGGAGTATGGGCCTGACGGTGGAGGGCTAAGACATGGCTAATAAATCCAAACGGAGTACCGCTGCTCGTGATTTGGTCAATCGCAACCAACGCTACGCCATTGAAGAAGCATTGGAGCTGGTCAAGAAAATGGCCACAGGCAAGTTCGATGAATCAGTAGATGTCGCAGTCGGTCTTGGGATTGATCCCCGCAAATCCGATCAGGTGGTTCGCGGCGCGGTAGTGTTGCCCAATGGCACCGGTAAACAAATGCGGGTCGCTGTGTTTGCAACAGCTGACAAGGCTAATGAAGCCCGTGAAGCTGGAGCTGATATCGTTGGTATGGAAGATTTGGCCGAACAGGTCAAGGCCGGACAGATGGATTTTGACGTGGTCATTGCCACTCCAGATGCGATGCGTATTGTCGGCACTTTGGGTCCGGTTCTGGGGCCGCGTGGTTTGATGCCAAACCCCAAAGTGGGTACCGTCACGGCAGATGTGCGTACTGCGGTAGTCAATGCCAAGGGTGGTCAGGTGCGTTACCGTGCCGACAAGGGCGGTATTGTGCATAGCAGTATTGGCAAGTCTTCCTTTGAAGCTAAAGCACTGCAGGAAAACCTGATGGCGCTGATTGACAGCTTGCGTAAAGCCAAACCGGCCACCAGTAAGGGTATTTATATTCGTAAAGTCAGTTTATCTCCGACCATGGGTCCCGGGGTCGGCGTAGATCTTTCTGGCTTGGCGTAACAGTTTCTGTCTTCGGGCGGAAAGGTCGGCGTGAGCCGGCGTACAAAGACCGCAGGGGGCGCAAGCCTTAATGTTTTTCCCTGCGTAGGCGACGGCGCGCCAGCCTTTTGGCCGCCTCGGTTAGATAGGAGGTGACATTCACGTGAGTCTTAAACTCGCAGAAAAGGAACAGGTCGTCATCGCCCTTCAAGCCAAAATCGCAGAGGCGCAAGCCACTGTGGTAGCAGAGTATCGTGGTTTGACTGTGGCACAAATGACGGCGTTTCGGGCAGAAGCACTGAAACAGTCCGTACATGTTCAGGTGGTAAAAAACACGCTGTTGAAGCGGGCCCTGGCGGGCACGCCATTCGCGGTCATGGACTCTTTGTTGAAGGGACCCCTGGTATTTGCGGCAGCGGAAGATCCGGTGGCATTAGCCAAAATTTTTACGGATTTCGCCAAGCGTTTTGACAAGCTGGTGATTACCGGTGGTGTATTGAGTGGCAAGCAGATTGATGCTGCGGCTATTGCCCAATTGAGCAAGATGCCGTCTCGTGAAGAATTGCTGGCCAAGTTGCTCGGCACCATGCAGGCACCCGTATCCGGTTTCGTACGCACCCTCAACGAGGTTCCGAGTCGTTTTGTTCGGGTCCTTGCAGCAGTTCGCGATCAACGCGCTGCCTAACTCAAAATTAATGATGAAGGAGTTGTAAAAATGGCATTGTCCAAAGCTGAAATTTTAGACGCTATTGCAGGTATGACGGTTCTTGAACTTTCTGAACTGATCAAGGAAATGGAAGAAAAATTTGGTGTTTCTGCAGCCGCAGTGGCTGTTGCCGCCCCTGCCGGTGGTGCCGCTGGTGGTGATGGAGCTGCTGCAGCAGAAGAGCAGACTGAATTTGATGTCATTCTGACCAGTGCTGGTGCCAACAAGGTGAATACCATCAAGGTAGTGCGTGCCATTACCGGTCTTGGCTTGAAAGAAGCCAAGGATCTGGTCGACGGCGCGCCCAAGGCTGTGAAAGAAGGCGTCGCCAAGGCTGAGGCCGAAAGCGTCAAGGCCCAACTCGTCGAGGCTGGTGCCGAGGCGGAGATCAAGTAATCAGTTGTACATGTATTAAGCAGTTTATCCGGCTGGCAACAAATACGGTTGCCAGCCCATTCATCGTTTGTGGAAAGCAGCTTTAAATGTTTTCCCTAAACCTTGCAGTCGTCGCGCGGAGCATCCATGGCCTACTCTTTTACTGAAAAGAAACGGATTCGTAAAGACTTTGGCAAAAGCCAGAGCATTCTCGCAGTGCCATATCTGCTGGCTACGCAGATGGATTCTTATCGGGAGTTCCTCCAGGAGTCAGCGGCTCCGGCGGCGCGCAAGGAAACAGGGTTAGAGGCGGTTTTCCGCTCGATTTTTCCAATGGAGAGCTATTCCGGCAATGCCATGCTGGATTATGTGTCCTATCGCCTGGAAAAACCGGCTTTTGATGTGGTGGAATGTCGTCAGCGCGGTCTGACCTTTAATGCCGGCCTGCGCGTACGGTTGCGCCTGGCGGTCATGGAAAAAGATGACAGTACCGGCGCCAAGCGGGTCAAAGATGTGAAGGAACAGGACGTGTACATGGGGGAAATACCGCTCATGACCGAACACGGTTCGTTTGTCATCAATGGAACCGAGCGTATTATTGTTTCGCAGCTGCATCGTTCACCAGGTGTGTTTTTTGACCATGATCGGGGTAAAACCCATTCCTCGGGCAAACTGTTATTTAATGCCCGTATTATTCCCTATCGCGGTTCCTGGCTGGATTTTGAATTTGATCCCAAGGACCATGTTTACGCGCGTATTGATCGCCGTCGCAAATTGCCGGCAACAACTTTGTTGCGGGCCCTGGGTTATAGTACCGAAGACATTCTCGAAATGTTTTTTGAGACCGATACCTTCCATATTCTGGATGGAGAGTTGCATTATGACTTGATTCCCCAACGTCTCCAGGGGGAAATTGCCAGCTTTGATATCGTCAATCCGGCCACGGGTGAAGTCATCGTGTCTACTGGCAAACGCATTACTGCTCGGCATATCAAAGTATTGGCCGAAGTTCCGGGATTACAGCAGTTGCCCGTACCGGATGTGTTTGTTCTGGGCAAAGTGCTTGCCAAGGACGTCGTCAACCCGGAAACCGGTGAAGTGTTGCTGGCAGTCAATGAACCCATTACCGGAGAAGTGCTCGATGTGCTGCGCAAGGGACCTTCTTTATCACTGCACACCCTGTACATCAATGAAATTGATCGGGGTCCCTATATTTCCGAGACGCTGCGAATTGATACTTCCCGTGATGCCCATGAAGCGCAGATGGAAATCTATCGTTTAATGCGTCCGGGTGAGCCGCCGACCAAGGATGCTGCTCAGAATCTTTTCCAGGGCCTGTTTTTCAGCCCGGATCGCTATGATCTGTCGGCCGTCGGTCGGATGAAGTTCAATCGTCGCGTCGGGCGCGAAGAAATCACTGGCCCCGGAGTGCTGAGCAGCGAGGATATCCTGGCGGTACTCAAAGTGCTGGTATCCCTGCGTAACGGCATCGGCGAAATTGACGATATTGATCATCTCGGTAATCGCCGTGTACGTTCTGTGGGCGAGTTGATGGAAAACCAGTTCCGTTTGGGACTGGTGCGTGTTGAACGGGCGGTCAAAGATCGTCTGGCCCTCGCCGAAAGCGAAGGCTTGACTCCTCAAGATCTCATTAATGCCAAGCCGATTGCTGCGGTGGTTAATGAATTCTTTGGCTCCAGTCAACTTTCCCAGTTTATGGATCAGACCAATCCGCTTTCCGAGGTCACCCACAAGCGTCGTGTTTCCGCTCTGGGACCGGGCGGCTTGACCCGTGAACGAGCCGGTTTTGAAGTCCGTGACGTGCATCCGACTCACTATGGCCGGATCTGTCCGATTGAAACGCCGGAAGGCCCAAATATCGGCTTGATCAACAGTTTGTCCTGCTATGCCCGGACCAACGACTACGGCTTTCTGGAAACACCCTATCGGCGTGTAGTAGATCGTCGTGCAACGGATGAAATCGAATACCTCTCGGCCATTGAAGAAGGTAATTATGTTATCGCCCAGGCGAACTCGGTCCTGGATGATAATGGCCTGCTGGTGGAAGAACTCATCTCCTGCCGCCACAAAAACGAGACGACCCTGGCTAATCGGGATCAGGTACAGTTCATGGATATTTCTCCCCGCCAGATTGTTTCAGTGGCTGCGAGCATGATCCCCTTCCTGGAGCACGATGACGCCAACCGCGCGTTGATGGGCTCCAACATGCAACGTCAGGCGGTTCCGACCATTCGTTCCGATGCGCCCATGGTTGGCACAGGCATGGAACGGGTGGTGGCTATTGATTCCGGTGCGGCGGTTGTAGCGCGGCGCGGTGGGGTGGTCGATATTGTCGATGGTGCCCGCATTGTTATTCGGGTGAATGATGAAGAGACATTGGCCGAAGAACCCGGCGTAGATATCTACAATTTGGTCAAGTACGCCCGTTCCAACCAGAATACGACCTTGAATCAGCGTCCGGTAGTCAAAGTCGGTGATGTAGTCAGCCGTGGGGATGTATTGGCGGATGGACCCAGCACAGAAATGGGTGAACTGGCTCTGGGTCAGAACATGCTGGTGGCTTTCATGCCCTGGAATGGGTACAACTTTGAAGACTCCATTCTGATTTCGGAACGGGTGGTGGCTGAAGATCGTTATACCACCATCCATATTGAAGAGTTCTCGGTGTTTGCCCGTGATACCAAACTCGGGCCGGAAGAAATCACGCGGGATATTCCCAATGTGGCTGAAGGTGCCCTGCGTCATCTGGATGAATCCGGTATTGTCGTAATCGGCGCAGAACTGGCCCCCGGAGACATCCTGGTAGGTAAGGTGACCCCCAAGGGTGAAACCCAGCTGACCCCGGAAGAAAAATTGTTACGCGCCATTTTCGGAGAGAAGGCTTCGGACGTGAAGGATAATTCCATGCGTATGCCGGCAGGTATGTATGGAACGGTCATAGACGTCCAGGTATTTACCCGTGATGGTATTGACAAAGATGCGCGCGCCAAGTCTATCGAAGAACACGAACTGACCCGGATTCGTAAGGATCTGAACGATCAGTACCGTATTGTCGAAGAAGACAGCTACCAGCGTATTGAGCGACTGTTGACGGGTAAGGTGGCTGAGGGCGGTCCCAATGGACTTGCAGCCGGCAACAAGGTGACCAAGGCGTATCTGAAAGATCTACCCCGCGCGCAATGGTTTGAAATCCGTTTGCGTTCCGATGAAGGTAATGACGCACTGGAACAAATCCGTGCCCAGTTGGAAGAACAGCGTCAACGTTTGGATGCGGTGCTGGAAGAAAAACGTCGCAAGCTCACCCAGGGCGATGATCTGAGTCCTGGTGTCCTGAAAATGGTCAAGGTGCATGTAGCCATCAAGCGTCATCTGCAACCCGGTGACAAAATGGCCGGGCGCCATGGTAACAAGGGTGTGGTATCCAAAATTGTTCCCGTAGAAGATATGCCGCATCTGGCTGATGGAACGGCAGTAGATATTGTCCTCAATCCGCTGGGTGTGCCGTCACGTATGAACGTGGGCCAGATTCTGGAAACCCATCTGGGTTGGGCTGCCAAAGGGCTGGGTAAAAAAATTGCCGGAATGCTCGAAAGCGATGTGGCCATGAAGGAAATGCGTGCCTTCCTGGCGGAAATCTACAATCGGGCAGGCAAGAAAGAAGATCTCGATAGCCTGTCGGATGAGGAAATCCGGGAACTGGCGCGGAACCTGCGCGGTGGCGTTCCGATGGCGACTCCCGTATTTGACGGCGCTGCGGAAGAAGAAATCCGCGATATGCTGGAGCTGGCAGGGTTACCGCGCAGTGGTCAAGTCACCCTGTACGATGGGCGTACCGGCGAAGCCTTTGATCGTCCTGTGACGGTGGGTTACCTCTATATGCTCAAGCTGCACCATCTGGTCGATGACAAAATGCATGCCCGGTCCACCGGACCGTACAGTCTGGTTACCCAGCAACCGCTGGGGGGTAAGGCTCAGTTTGGTGGCCAGCGCTTCGGTGAGATGGAAGTCTGGGCCCTGGAGGCGTATGGAGCCGCTTATACATTGCAGGAAATGCTGACCGTTAAGTCAGATGACGTCAGTGGCCGCAGTAAAATGTATGAGTCCATCGTCAAAGGTGATTTCCGTATGGATGCCGGAATGCCGGAATCTTTCAACGTGCTGTTGAAAGAGCTGCGTTCGCTGGGTATCGACATTGAATTGGAACAGTCCAAGTAATATTTCCGCCCCGGGCGGGCAAGGATGGATGCGTTGAAAGACTTACTGAAGCTCTTTAAACAAAACGATCAGCAAGAAGAATTTGATGCCATACGGATAGGTATTGCCTCTCCGGACAAGGTGCGTTCCTGGTCGTTTGGTGAAGTAAAAAAGCCTGAGACCATTAACTACCGGACTTTCAAGCCTGAGCGCGAAGGTTTGTTCTGTGCTAAGATTTTCGGCCCGATCAAGGACTACGAATGTCTTTGTGGCAAGTACAAGCGTCTCAAGCATCGTGGTGTGGTTTGCGAAAAATGTGGTGTGGAAGTCACCCAGGCGCGCGTGCGGCGTGAGCGTATGGGCCACATTGAGCTCGCCAGCCCGGTAGCGCATATCTGGTTCCTCAAGTCCTTGCCCAGTCGTATGGGTATGATTCTGGATATGCCATTACGGGATATCGAGCGCGTTCTGTATTTTGAGGCTTATGTGGTGGTAGACCCCGGTGTGACCGCGCTGGAACGTGGTCTGATCATGAGTGAAGACCAGTATCTGGATGCGCTCGAAGAACATGGTGACGAATTTGTCGCCAAGATGGGTGCAGAAGGTATTCGCGATCTGCTGCGCGGCATTCCACTGGTTCAGGAAATTGAACGTATCCGTAACGAACTGCGTGAAAGTAACTCGGACACCAAAACCAAAAAACTGAGCAAGCGTCTGAAAATTCTTGAAGGTTTTGAATCCTCGGGAAATCGCCCGGAATGGATGATCCTGGAAGTTTTGCCGGTACTGCCACCCGATCTGCGTCCTCTGGTGCCTTTGGATGGCGGTCGTTTTGCGACTTCGGATCTCAACGATTTATATCGTCGCGTTATTAACCGCAACAACCGTCTCAAGCGCCTGTTGGAATTGAAAGCGCCGGATATTATCGTGCGCAACGAAAAACGCATGTTGCAGGAAGCGGTTGATGCCCTTCTGGATAATGGTCGTCGTGGTCGCGCCATTTCCGGCCCCAACAAGCGTCCGCTCAAGTCCTTGGCAGATATGATCAAGGGTAAGCAGGGGCGTTTCCGCCAGAACCTGCTGGGTAAGCGGGTCGATTACTCCGGCCGTTCGGTCATTGTGGTTGGTCCCGAGTTGCGTCTGCATCAGTGCGGCCTTCCCAAGAAAATGGCGCTGGAGTTGTTCAAACCCTTTATTTTCAACAAGCTGGAAGAGCGCGGTTTGGCGACGACTATCAAGGCGGCCAAACGCTTGGTAGAGCAGGAAAAACCCGAGGTTTGGGATATTCTCGAAGAAGTCATTCGCGAACATCCGGTCATGCTGAACCGCGCCCCGACCCTGCACCGTCTGGGCATCCAGGCATTTGAACCGGTGTTGATCGAGGGCAAGGCCATTCAGTTGCATCCGCTGGTTTGTGCGGCCTACAACGCCGACTTTGACGGTGACCAGATGGCGGTCCATGTACCGCTGTCTTTGGAGGCGCAGCTCGAAGCCCGGACATTAATGATGTCCACCAATAACATTCTCAGTCCTGCCAATGGTGATCCGGTCATCGTGCCGTCACAGGATATTGTGCTGGGACTTTACTATGCCAGTCAGGAGCGTGCTGATGCCAAGGGTACCGGAGGCATGTTCTCCGATATTCGCGAAGTACGTAGGGCTTATGAAACTGGTCAGGTGGGACTCCATGCCCGCATCACGGTCCGTTTCCGGGGCGAGCGCATTGAAACTACCGCCGGACGCGCCCTGCTCGGCGATATTTTGCCCGAAGGGCTATCCTTCAGTGTCATCAACCGGGTGCTGAAGAAAAAAGTCATTGGCGAACTGATCAATACGTGTTACCGCACCCTGGGAATCAAAGACACCGTCATTTTTGCGGACCAGCTGATGTACACCGGCTTCCGTATGGCGACCCGCGCGGGCATTTCTTTCGGTGCTGGCGATATGGTGACCCCGCAGGAGAAGGAAGGAATTCTCAGCCGCTCCGAAGACGAGGTGAAAGCTATTCAGGCCCAATATACGTCTGGCCTGGTCACCGAGGGTGAACGTTACAATAAAGTCGTCGATATCTGGTCAAGAGCCACCGATGAAGTGGCGAAAGCCATGATGGATCGGGTCAGCAAGGAAACCGTTGAACTTCCAGACGGCAGCAAGGTGCAACAGGATTCGTTTAATTCCATCTTCATGATGGCGGATTCCGGAGCGCGTGGTTCTGCGGCCCAGATTCGTCAGTTGGCCGGAATGCGCGGCCTGATGGCCAAGCCGGATGGCTCCATCATTGAAACGCCCATCACCGCCAACTTCCGTGAAGGACTCAACGTTCTCCAGTACTTCATCTCGACCCATGGCGCACGTAAGGGACTGGCGGATACGGCGCTGAAAACCGCAAACTCCGGTTACCTGACCCGCAGATTGGTGGACGTAACCCAGGATCTGGTGGTGGTTGAACGCGATTGTGGATCGGAAGAAGGTCTGCCCATGACCTCGCTGGTGGAAGGTGGCGAAGTCATCGAACCCTTGCGCGACCGGGTGCTCGGTCGGGTGCTTTCCGAAGATCTTCTGCATCCGAATACCGGAGAGATTGTCATCCCCCGCAATACCATGTTGGCGGAGCAGCATTTGGGCCAGCTTGACGAACTGGGGGTGGATGCATTGAAGGTACGATCACCGCTCACCTGTCATTCACGGCACGGGGTTTGTGCCCTGTGTTATGGACGTGATCTGGCCCGAGGTCATCTGGTGAACGCAGGCGAAGCAGTTGGCGTCATCGCTGCGCAATCCATTGGCGAACCGGGCACCCAGTTGACCATGCGAACTTTCCATATTGGTGGTGCCGCCAGTCGTTCTGCTGCGCAAAGCAGTCTGGATGTGAAGCAGGGTGGTGTATTCCATTATCAGTCGAACTTGCGCATTGTAACGCACTCCAGTGGTCGTCACGTTGTTGTCGGTCGTAATGGTGAAGTGACCGTGACAGACGAACAGGGTCGTGAAAAAGAACGTTACAAAATGCCTTACGGCGCGACATTACTCGTCAATGATAATACTCCGGTGACGGCTGGTATGCGGGTTGCTGAATGGGATCCGCATACGCGTCCGATTGTCAGCGAGGTAGGCGGTAGAATATCACTGAAAGATGCTGTAGAAGGTGCCAGTGTCGCTATTCAGACCGATGAAATAACCGGTCTGTCGACCTTGATGGTCATTGACACGAAACAGCGTCCACCGCAGGGTCGGGATTTGCGACCGGTCATTGGCATCCTTGATGAAAAGGGCCAGGACCTCAAGTTGCCGGGAACCGACTTACCAGCACGTTATTTCCTGCCCGCCAGAGCGATTATTGCGGTACAGGAAGGGATGGAGATATTCCCGGGCGACATTTTGGCCCGTCTGCCCGCCGGTACCACGAAAACCCGTGATATTACCGGTGGTTTGCCACGTGTGGCCGAGTTGTTTGAAGCCCGTCGTCCCAAGGACTTTGCGATTATTGCGGAGCACGAAGGCATTGTCGGTTTTGGCAAGGATACCAAGGGTAAGCAGCGCCTCATCATTACCGACGAAAACGCTGAACAGCATGAGTATCTCATTCCCAAGGGCCGTCACGTTACGGTGTACGAAGGGGAGCGTGTTGTTCCCGGTGAGCAATTGGTAGAAGGTCAGCCAGTACCTCATGACATCTTGCGGGTGTTGGGTGTCCAGGCGCTTGCCAATTACATTGTCGACGAAGTGCAGGACGTCTATCGCTTACAGGGTGTGCGTATTAACGACAAACACATTGAAGTGATTCTGCGCCAGATGCTGCGGCGGGTAGAGGTGACTTCCAGTGGGGACGGAACCTTTATTACAGGCGACCAGGTGGATCGGGCCCGGGTTGAAGATGAAAATGCCCAGTTGGAGCGGGATGGCAAGGAACCGGCGCGCTTTACGCCGATGCTGCTCGGTATTACCAAGGCCAGCTTGTCCACCGAGTCCTTTATTTCAGCGGCCAGTTTCCAGGAAACCACGCGTGTACTAACCGAAGCAGCGGTGTCAGGAAAGCTGGATGACCTGCGTGGCCTCAAGGAAAACGTCATTGTCGGTCGTCTGGTTCCCGCCGGCACCGGGCTTGCCTACCATGAACATCGCCGCCGTCTGAATCGTGGCGAAGTGTTGGCGACTGCTGGGGAATCATCGTCTGTTGCTGCAGAAGCCTTGCTGAACAGCGAAAATCCGTAATTTTGTAAGGTATGTCCGAGGTTTGCCTTGACAGTCAGGGCAAGCCTCACTAGAATGCGCCCTCTCATCGGTGAGGCTGGGTGCCATCATCGTACTCTGGAGATTGTAAATGCCCACATTAAATCAACTCGTGCGCAAGCCACGCAAGCGGCCTGTCGCCAAAAGTAAGGTGCCAGCCCTGGATGCTAATCCACAAAAACGTGGAGTTTGTACCCGTGTTTACACCACGACGCCTAAAAAGCCGAACTCGGCATTGCGTAAGGTCGCCCGTGTGCGTCTCACGAATGGTTTTGAGGTAAGTAGCTATATTCCTGGTGAAGGTCATAACCTGCAGGAGCACTCGGTGGTACTCATCCGGGGTGGTCGTGTGAAGGATTTGCCCGGCGTTCGTTATCATATTGTGCGTGGTACCCTGGATACCGCTGGCGTGAAAAACCGCAAGCAGTCCCGCTCCAAGTACGGCGCCAAGCGTCCCAAATAAGCAAAGATTGAAGGAGTTGTTGCGCCATGCCCAGACGTCGTGAAGTCCCCAAGCGGATTGTTCTCCCGGATCCCAAGTATAAAGAAGAAGTCATCGCCAAATTTGCGAATGTCATGATGCGTGACGGCAAAAAAAGCACGGCGGAAAAAATTGTCTACGGTGCCCTTGAAATGGTTGCGGAGCGCAGTAAAAGTGATGCTCTGGAAGTATTTCGCAAGGCCATTGACAATGTCCGTCCGGTCGTCGAAGTCAAAAGTCGTCGCGTCGGCGGTGCTACTTATCAGGTGCCGGTAGAAATTCGTTCCGACCGGAGAATGGCTTTGGCCATGCGCTGGCTGCGTGATTCAGCGCGCAAGCGGAATGAAAAATCCATGGGCAACCGTCTCGCCGCCGAGATTCTTGAGGCAGCAGAAAATCGTGGAAACGCAGTTCGCAAGCGTGAAGAAACCCATCGTATGGCAGAAGCCAACAAGGCCTTTGCGCATTTCCGTTGGTAATTGATCGGACTCTCACCCAAAAGGACTAAACTGTGGCTCGCACGACCCCCATTGAACGTTATCGCAATATCGGCATTATGGCGCATATTGATGCCGGCAAAACGACTACCACTGAACGTATCTTATTTTACACAGGCGTGTCTCATAAGATTGGTGAAGTGCATGAGGGTACTGCCGTCATGGACTGGATGGCTCAGGAACAGGAGCGCGGCATTACCATTACTTCTGCCGCAACGACCTGTTTCTGGAAAGGTATGGATGGACTGCGTGCGGAACATCGCATCAACATCATTGATACCCCCGGACACGTAGACTTCACCATTGAAGTGGAGCGTTCGTTGCGCGTCCTCGACGGCGCTATGGCGGTTTTCTGCGCAGTGGGCGGTGTGCAGCCCCAGTCCGAAACGGTATGGCGTCAGGCTAATAAATACAAGGTTCCACGCATTGCTTTTGTGAACAAAATGGATCGTCAGGGTGCCAACTTCAAGCGGGTAGTCGAGCAAATTGCAACCAAGTTGAAAGGGAACCCGGTTCCGGTCCAGTTGCCCATCGGTGAAGAAGACCGTTTCAGTGGTGTCATCGACTTGATGAAAATGAAGTCCATCAACTGGGATGATGCCCTTCAAGGGACGCGCTTTACTGAAGAAGAAATTCCTGCAGACCTGCGTGAAGAAGCCGAAGCCGCCCGTCACTTCATGATTGAAGCCATTGCTGACGCGGATGAAGAAGTCATGATGAAATATCTGGAAGGGGAGGAAATCTCCATCCCAGAGCTTCAGGCTGCTTTGCGCAAGGCGACCATTGCTGGCGTAACCGTTCCGGTTCTGTGCGGCAGTGCTTTCAAAAATAAAGGTGTACAGGCTGCATTAGATGCGGTTTTAGATTACTTGCCTTCGCCTGTAGATATTGAGGCAGTAGTTGGCACAGATCCGGATTCCGGCGCGCAAATTGTGCGTTCTGCCGATGATGAAGAGCCTTTTTCTGCATTGGCATTCAAAATTGCTACAGATCCATTTGTGGGCCAGCTGACCTTCTTCCGGGTGTATTCAGGCGTTCTGACAGCTGGCTCCACGGTATTGAACCCGGGTCGCAATCAAAAAGAACGTATTGGTCGTGTGCTCCAGATGCATGCTAATGAGCGTCATGAAATCAAGGAAGTTTTGGCAGGTGATATTGCTGCTGCAGTAGGTTTGAAAACTGCCTATACCGGTGACACCCTCTGTGATCTCAATAAACCTATTTCGCTTGAACAGATGGAATTCCCTGAGCCGGTCATTCATGTTGCTGTCGAGCCCAAAACCAAGGCCGATCAGGAAAAAATGGGCATTGCCCTGGGTAAGTTGGCTCAGGAAGATCCCTCCTTCCGGGTGCGTACTGATCAGGAATCAGGACAGACGATTATTTCCGGTATGGGCGAGCTTCATCTTGAAATCATTGTAGATCGTATGAAACGCGAGTTTAACGTCGAAGCCACGGTGGGTGCGCCTCAGGTCGCGTATCGTGAGACAATCCGCAAGACCGTAGAGGCTGAAGGTAAGTTTGTCCGTCAGTCTGGTGGTCGCGGTCAGTATGGTCATGTCTGGTTGCGTCTGGAACCTTTGGAACCCGGAACCGGATTTAGTTTCGAAAATGGTGTGGTTGGCGGTACGGTTCCCAAAGAATTTATCGGACCTACGCAAAAAGGTGTTGAAGAAGCCCTCGAAAATGGTATTATCGCCGGCTTCCCGGTAGTGGACGTCAAGGTAACCATTTTTGACGGTTCTTATCATGACGTCGACTCATCGGAAGCTGCATTTAAAATAGCAGGGTCCATGGGTTTCAAAGCCGGTGCAGCAAAAGCTAATCCAGTGCTGTTAGAGCCTATTTTTGCAGTGGAAGTGGTGACGCCGGAAGAATACATGGGTGATATCATCGGTGATATCAATAGTCGTCGCGGCATGATGCAGGGTATGGAAGACGAAGCCGGTGCCAAGGTCATTCGTTGTGAAGTGCCGCTGTCGGAAATGTTTGGTTATGCAACGACGGTCCGTTCATTGTCACAGGGGCGTGCCACCTACACCATGCAGTTTGAGAAGTATATGGAAGTCCCCGGCCATGTGGCCGAGGCCATTGTCAAGAAAAGTCAGCGCTAGTCGTAACGGGAGAGTTCAAGATGTCCAAAGGGAAATTTGAGCGGACGA
>Ga0172382_10007890_pt1 | contig 14989 bp, 13 predicted proteins | sample Leawel138RmetaG_FD_122245 | JGI IMG/M metagenome (GOLD analysis project Ga0172382, IMG submission 122245) | Leachate microbial communities from a municipal landfill in Southern Ontario, Canada - Leachate well 138R metaG | ecosystem: Engineered > Solid waste > Landfill > Unclassified | place...
ACCTTGTCGGTTTCGATGTCGACGATCAGCTCGTCGCGCTTGACCGCCTCACCCGGCTGCTTGTGCCAGGTTGCCACGGTGCCGTCGGCAACCGATTCCGGGAAGGTAGGGGCTTTGATCTCGATAGCCATTATCAGGAGTCCTATTTGATTCGATTTTCTGCATCGAGGCCGCGTCGTGCGCGGCCTCTCGCAATAGCAATGGATTAAACGGTGAAGGCGTCCTGCAGGAGCTTTTCCTGCTGCTCGGCATGCATCGATGCATAACCGACCGCCGGAGCCGCGGATGCATCACGACCAGCGTATTGCAGGAACAGTTCCTTCTTATGCGCAGTCGCGACGCGGCGCATATGGTGCTGGCTGCAGTACCACGCGCCCTGATTCATCGGCTCTTCCTGACACCAAATGATGTGCTTGACGTTCTGATAAGGCGCCAGCACCTCGGCAAGGTCCTCCTCAGGGAACGGATAGAGCTGCTCGATACGCACGATGGCAATATCTTCACGACCTTCGTTGCGGCGCTTTTCCAGCAGGTCGTAGTAGACCTTGCCGCTGCACATGATCACGCGCTCGACCTTGGCCGCTTCGATCGGATCGATCTCCGGGATAACGGTCTGGAACGAACCCTCGGTAAGCTCCTCCAGCGTCGAGATCGCGAGCTTGTGACGCAACAGCGACTTCGGCGTCAGGGCGATCAGCGGCTTGCGCAGCGGGCGAATCGCCTGCCGACGCAACATGTGATAGACCTGAGCCGGCGTGGTCGGTACGCAGACCTGGATGTTCTGCTCGGCACACAGCTGCAGGTAGCGCTCCAGGCGCGCGGAGGAGTGCTCCGGGCCCTGCCCTTCATAGCCGTGCGGCAGCAGCATGGTCAGACCGCAGAGACGGCCCCACTTGTGCTCGCCGCTGGTGATGAACTGGTCGATAACGACCTGCGCACCGTTGGCAAAGTCGCCGAACTGCGCCTCCCAAACCACGAGGGCGTTGGGAGTAGTAGTGGCATAGCCGTATTCGAACGCCAGAACCGCTTCCTCGGAAAGGAACGAGTCGTACAGATCGAAGCGCGGCTGCCCTTCATAGAGGTGCTGGAGCGGAATGTAGGTGCTGCCGTCCTTCTGATTGTGCAACGCAGCATGGCGATGCGAGAAGGTGCCGCGACCGACGTCCTGGCCAGAGATACGCACTGGGTGGCCATCGAACAGCAGCGTAGCGTAGGCCATGGTCTCCGCGAAGCCCCAGTTGATGGCCAGCGCTCCCGCGCCCATCTTCTGCCGGTCTTCAAGGATCTTGGCCACCTGGCGCTGGACGACAAAGCCTTCCGGGACGCTCAGCAACTTGCTGGACAGATCCTGCAAAGTCTTCAGATCGAAGCTGGTGTCATGACGTGCGGTCCACGCATGGCCCAGATACGGGCGCCAGTCAACGAAGAGTTCCTTGTTCGGCTCCTTGACTAGGCTCTTGACCACGTGCAGCCCGTTATCCAGCGCGGTGCGATACTCATCAACCTTGGCCTGAACACGTTCAGCGTCCAGCACATTCGACTGGATGAGCGCGTCGGCGTACAGCTCACGGGTGGTGCGCTGCTTGGCGATCTTCTGATACATCAGCGGCTGCGTGCCGCTCGGCTCGTCGGCCTCGTTATGGCCGCGACGGCGATAGCAGATCAGGTCCAGCACGATATCGCGCTTGAACTGCATCCGATAATCCACCGCGAGCTGGGTGACGAACAGCACCGCTTCAGGATCGTCTGCGTTAACGTGGAAGATCGGCGCCTGGATCATCTTCGCCACGTCGGTCGCGTACTCGGTGGAGCGCGCATCTTCCTGCTTGTTAGTGGTAAAGCCGACCTGGTTGTTAACCACGATGCGGATGGTGCCGCCGGTGCGGTACGCACGCGTCTGCGACATCTGGAAGGTTTCCATCACCACGCCCTGGCCGGCGACAGCGGCGTCACCGTGGATGGTTACCGGAAGAACCTTGTCGCCGGCCGGATCACAGCGACGATCCTGACGCGCACGCACCGAACCTTCGACTACCGGCGAAACGATTTCCAGGTGCGAGGGGTTGAAAGCCATCGCCAGATGGATCTCGCCGCCGGGAGTCATTACGTTGGAAGAGAAACCCTGGTGATACTTGACGTCACCGGAGCTGAGGCCTTCGACCTTCTTGCCTTCGAATTCGTCGAACAGGTCGCGCGGATTCTTGCCGAAGGTATTGACCAGCACGTTAAGGCGGCCGCGGTGGGCCATGCCGATGACGATTTCCTTGGTGCCATAGGAGCCGGAGCGCTGGATGATCTCGTCCAGCATCGGAATCAGGCTCTCACCACCCTCCAGACCAAAACGCTTGGTTCCCGGATATTTGGTGCCGAGATACTTTTCCAGCCCTTCAGCAGCTGTCAGTCGCTCCAGTAGATGGCCCTTGATTTCCGGCGAGAATTCGGGACGGCCACGTACGCTTTCAACGCGCTGGATGAACCAGTTGCGCTGCTCGGAATCGACGATATGGGCAAACTCCGCGCCGATGGTGCGGCAATACGTCTCTTGCAGCGCCTTCAGGATTTCACGCAAGCTGGCTTCGTCTTTGCCTATCGCCAGATCGCCAGTGCGGAAGACGGTATCCAAATCTGCGTCGGTCAGACCGTAGTTGGTGATCGCAAGATCAGCGGGAACCGGACGCTGCTGCAGTGCCAGGGGATCAAGCTGCGCCGCTTGATGACCCCGCAGTCGATATGCCTGGATCAGCCGTAGAACTTCGACCTGCTTCTTCTCATGCTCGCTGCTGACACTACCCGCAGAGACAGGCTGTGCGCGACGCTGGTTCTTCGCCAGCAACACGAAATGATCACGAATCGTCGAGTGCGACACGTCTGCTGCCGCACTGCCGCCAGAAGGCAACTTCTGGAAATAAGTGCGCCACTCTTCGGGCACTGCGTTGGGGTCGTGCAGGTAGAGCTCATAAAGCTCTTCCACATAGGCAGCGTTACCACCGGATAGGTGGGCGCTGTCCCACATGCGCTGCATTACGCTTTCTTGCATGTCTGGTCACCTTTGATAAGGAGACACCACCAGCGTGGAGACCGCAGCATGACTTCCCAAGTTCTGAAGCAGCGACTCAGGTAAAGCCACTACGGACCGCGCAGATAGTTTCCGGGAACTGCCCCGGATGCTCCTGCTGGTCAACAAATTTTCAGAGTGGAATTCCGACTTTTTGGGTTGAAATTCCTACTAAAGCTACGGCGCCTGGATGTTACTCCGGCGCCGCAGGTACCACAGCAATACAGTGTCGGTCGTTCGCAGCCAGCGAAGCGCTCACGACCGCCCTTTCATCAAGTACCGCTCTGCAGCAACATGTTGCGAATGTGACCAATCGCCCTGGTCGGGTTCAGCCCTTTCGGGCAGACATCAACGCAGTTCATGATGCCACGGCAACGGAATACGCTGAACGGATCGTCCAGTGCCGCCAGACGCTCCTCAGTTTTCGTGTCCCGGCTATCAGCCAGGAAACGATAGGCTTGCAGCGATGCAGCCGGTCCCAGGAACTTGTCCGGGTTCCACCAGAAGGACGGGCAGCTGGTCGAGCAACAAGCGCACAGAATGCACTCGTACAGACCATCCAGCTTCTCGCGATCTTCCGGGCTCTGCAGACGTTCGATAGCCGGAGGCGGCGTATCGTTCATCAGATAAGGACGCACCTTCTCGTACTGCTTATAGAAGATGCTCATATCGACCACCAGGTCACGAATGACCGGCAGCCCCGGCAACGGACGAATGACCAGCTTGTTGCCCTTCACCACAGCAGACAGCGGGGTGATACAGGCCAAACCGTTCTTGCCGTTGATGTTCATACCGTCGGAGCCACACACACCTTCACGGCAGGAGCGACGATAAGAGAAACCCTGGTCCTGTTCCTTGATCAGAGCCAAGACGTCGAGAACCATCAGGTCTTTACCTTCGGTATTGACCTGAAAATCCTGCATGAACGGCTTTTCGTCCTGATCGGGGTTGTAGCGATAAACACTCACTTGCAACATATTCGGCGACCTCAATAAGTCCGAACCTTGGGCTCGAAGGCCGGAACGGTCTTCGGAGCGAAGTTCACGGCACGCTTGGCAACGCGCTTCTCACCCGGGAAGTACAGGGTGTGGCACAGCCAGTTCTCATCGTCACGCTCTTCGAAGTCCTCGCGGGCATGCGCACCACGGGATTCTTTGCGGGTTTCCGCCGCAATCGCCGTAGCTTCGGCGACTTCCAGCAGGTTCTGCAGCTCGAGCGCTTCGATGCGCGCGGTGTTGAACGCCTGGCTCTTGTCGGAGATCTTGACGTTGGCGATGCGCTGACGCAGATCGACCAGTTGGGCGATGCCTTTCTGCATGTATTCGCCGGTACGGAACACGCCGAAGTAGTTCTGCATGCAGTTCTGCAGCTCCTTGCGCAGCGGAGCAACGTCCTCACCAGTGGTGCGTTCGTTGATGCCCGCCAGACGGGCAAGGGCGACATCCAGATCGGTTTCGCTAGCACCGCGATGCTCGATGCCGTCCTTGAGCGCCTTCTCCAGATGCAGACCAGCCGCACGACCAAAGACTACCAAGTCGAGCAGCGAGTTGCCGCCCAGGCGATTGGCACCGTGCACGGATACGCAAGCCACTTCGCCGACTGCAAAAAGGCCGTCGATGATCTTGTCGTTGCCGCTGGCGTCCTGCGTGATCGCCTGCCCATGAATGTTGGTGGCGATGCCCCCCATCATGTAGTGGCAAGTCGGAACGACCGGCACTGGCGCAGTAACCGGATCAACGTGAGCAAAGGTCTTCGACAGTTCGCAGATACCGGGCAGGCGGCTGTGCAACACTTCCTCGCCCAGGTGATCCAGCTTCAGCATCACGTGGTCGCCATCCGGGCCACAGCCGTTGCCCGCCAGGATTTCCTTGACCATCGAACGTGCGACGACGTCGCGACCAGCCAAGTCCTTCGCGTTCGGCGCGTAACGCTCCATGAAGCGCTCGCCATGCTTGTTGATCAGATAACCACCTTCACCGCGGCAACCTTCGGTCACCAGCACACCGGCGCCGGCAATACCGGTCGGGTGGAACTGCCACATCTCGATGTCCTGAACCGGCACACCGGCGCGCAGGGCCATGCCCACGCCGTCGCCGGTATTGATCAGGGCATTGGTGGTCGAAGCGTAGATACGACCAGCACCGCCGGTGGCAAGAACGGTGGCTTTCGAACGGATGTAGACGGTTTCGCCAGTTTCAATACAGATGGCGATGACACCCACGACAGCGCCATCCTGGTTCTTCACCAGATCGACCGCATACCACTCGTTGAGGAAAACGGTGTCGTTCTTCAGGTTGCCTTGATAGAGAGTATGCAGCAGCGCGTGACCGGTACGGTCAGCCGCAGCGCAAGTCCGCGCAGCCTGGCCACCCTTACCGAAGTCCTTGGACTGACCACCGAACGGGCGCTGATAGATGCGGCCCTGCTCGGTACGGGAGAACGGCAGCCCCATGTGCTCGAGCTCGAATACGGCCTCTGGACCTACAGAACACATGTACTCGATAGCATCCTGGTCACCGATATAGTCGGAGCCCTTGACGGTATCGTACATGTGCCAGCGCCAATCATCGTTCGGATCGGCCGACGCGATGGCGCAGGTGATGCCACCCTGAGCGGAAACGGTGTGAGAGCGGGTCGGGAAGACTTTGGTGACCACTGCGGTCTTGTGGCCGGACTGCGACAGCTGCAGCGCCGCGCGCATACCGGCGCCACCGCCACCAACGATGATGGCGTCAAAAGAAAGCGTACGAATATTAGCCATGAATCAGATACCCCACAGAATCTGCACGCCCCAGACGAAGAAGGTGAACATGGCAATGCCACACCCCGCCTGGAACAGGAAACGCACACCGGTAGCCCACTTACCGATCGCCATGTTGGTCAGGTAGTCGGTGGAAATCGTCCACATACCCACCCACGCGTGCACACTCAGGGCAACCAGAGCCAGCAGACTGAAGATCCGCATCCAATTGGCAGAGAAAAGCTCATGCCACTGCGCGTATTCCAGCCCTGGATTTGCGATCAGATAACCCAGCAGGAACAGAAAATAAGCCGCGAGGACCACCGCAGAAACGCGCTGTGCCATCCAGTCATAGAGACCTGAACGCGAAAAGTTTGTGACATTGGTTACCATATCCACACCCCCGCCAGAACGATCAGTACCACCGAAACGGCGATTACGATTTTCGAGCCCAGCTTGCCGCCTTCCAGCGTCTCACCGTGGCCGGCATCCATGATCAGGTGACGAACACCCGCCACGAGGTGGTACAGCAGTGCGGACAGCAGCCCCCAGCTAATCAGCTTCGCCAGCGGACCACCCAGATACTCTCGAACCTCCTCGAAGCCCTCTGGAGAAGACAGCGAGGTATCGAGCGCAAGCAACAACAGGGCGATACCGACGAACAGAATGACACCGGATACACGGTGGAGAATCGACGTGTAAGCAGTGATTGGGAGTTTTATTGTCCTAAGATCTAGGTTTACAGGTCGTTGGCTTTTCACGGCTTCTTTTCACACTTGAGAGCCCCTGAACGCAGGGCAAAGTTGTTGGGAAGAGTACGCAGCAGTACCCGCTACCCACGAGTGACAACCTACAGAATGTCGCCTGTAAGGCCCCTGCCGGTCGGTTTCCGAGTATAAACAGTTAGGTCACTAATGACAATGTGGTGAAGTGCCACTAAAGGCGGATGGCAGCCCCTATATAAATGCCGTAAACAGTCGCCCCATGCTGCACCGATACCCCGCAAACCCCTCTGCAGCATGGGTTCGAGCAAATTGACTTTGCGATTTATCACACTATAGTGATGCGGGCCCTGCGTGGGGGGCCATGATGATTCCAAGCACAAAACAGGAGGCCATACATGGCTGACAAAAAAGCGCAGTTGATCATCGAGGGCACCGCCCCCGTCGAACTGCCCGTTTTAACCGGTACCGTAGGGCCTGATGTAATTGACGTCCGAAGCCTGACCTCCACGGGTCACTTCACCTTCGATCCCGGCTTCATGTCGACCGCCTCTTGCGAGTCCAAGATCACCTATATCGACGGCGACAAGGGCATCCTGCTTCATCGCGGCTACCCCATCGAGCAGCTGGCGGAAAAATCCGACTATCTGGAAACCTGCTATCTCCTGCTCAACGGCGAACTGCCGACCACCGAGCAGAAGGCCCAGTTCGTCAGCACCATCAAGAACCACACCATTGTTCATGAGCAGCTGAAGACCTTCCTCAACGGCTTCCGTCGCGACGCCCACCCGATGGCCGTGATGTGCGGCATCGTTGGCGCCCTGTCCGCGTTCTATCACGACTCACTGGACATCAATAACCCGCAGCATCGCGAAATCTCCGCGCATCGCCTCATCGCCAAGATGCCGACCATCGCCGCCATGGTGTACAAGTACTCCATGGGCCAGCCGATCATGTATCCGCGCAATGATCTGAGCTATTCGGAAAACTTCCTGCACATGATGTTCAACACTCCGGCCGAGATCAAACCGATCAGCCCGGTGCTGGCGAATGCCATGGATCGCATCTTCATCCTGCACGCCGACCACGAGCAGAACGCATCGACTTCTACCGTGCGACTGGCCGGCTCCACCGGTGCCAACCCGTTCGCCTGTATCGCAGCTGGCATCGCCGCCCTCTGGGGACCGGCTCACGGCGGCGCCAACGAAGCCGTGCTCACCATGCTGGATGAAATCGGCGACGTATCGAACATCGAGAAGTTTCTGGCCAAGGCCAAGGACAAGAACGATCCGTTCAAACTGATGGGCTTCGGCCATCGCGTCTACAAGAACTTCGATCCGCGCGCCAAGGTCATGAAGAAGACCTGCGACGAGGTGCTGGGCGAACTGGGCATCAATGACCCGCAGTTGGAACTGGCGATGAAGCTCGAAGAAATCGCCCTGAAGGATCCCTACTTCGCCGAACGCAACCTGTACCCGAACGTGGACTTCTATTCGGGTATCATCCTCAAGGCTATCGGCATTCCGACGAGCATGTTCACCGTGATCTTCGCGATGTCGCGCACTGTGGGCTGGATTTCGCACTGGAAGGAAATGATCGCCTCCGGTCAGAAAATCGGGCGTCCGCGCCAGCTTTACACTGGCCATGCACAACGCGATCTGCCGCGCTAAGCACTGGAGCCAAACGAGAAGGCTGCCCGCGGGCAGCCTTTCTTTTTTCTGGATCCAACACTACTTCTAGCAGGGTTATAGCTGCCTACGACTCACTCAGGCGGTCGCCTGCTCCAACCACCCAAGCAAACGAATCGCCTCATCGCGACTGGCGCCACAACACAACGGATCGGCGCCGAATGCCGTGCATACCGCAGGTCTCCGTGGATCACCGAAAAGTAAACAGAGGAACTGCGACGACAAATGCACGCAGCGCTCGCCTGCGGCCTTGCCATGTGGCATGCCAGGTATCGGCGAGCTGATGGAAGGGGCGATGCAACAGGCACCGCAACCAGGACGGCAATCCATGGAAGAACGACCAGCAATAGACAGGGCGACGATAATAATTCAGACGAAGCCGCCGCGTATTGCGACGTAACCACGCCCAGAATAGGCTTTGACGCCCATTTCCTCACGAGCCTTCCGCTATGCCCATCTGGCTGCAAACCGCCACCCTGCTCTGCTGCTCCAACCTGTTCATGACGTTCGCCTGGTATGGTCACCTCAAAACCTTGAACGGCAAACCATGGCTGATCGCCGCCCTGATCAGTTGGGGCATCGCTTTCTTCGAGTACATGCTGATGGTGCCGGCAAATCGCATCGGTTACACCGAACTATCGATCGGCCAGCTAAAGATCATGCAGGAAGTCGTCACCCTGGCAGTTTTCGTACCCTTCAGCGTCCTTTACATGCAACAGCCGCTAAAGCTCGATTACTTATGGGCCGGCCTGTGCCTAGTCGGGGCGGTGTACTTCATCTTTCGCAGCTGATCGCTCAGACAACCACTCAACTCACTGCGTAACTGCACACGCGACCGGCAGATGACGCCCACGCAGCACTTGGGCATACTGACCACCCTTTTTTTCACCCTTCAGGTAATCGCCATGTTCAAGGTCAACGAGTACTTCGACGGCACCGTAAAATCCATCGCGTTCGACATGGCCGCAGGCCCAGCCACCATCGGCGTCATGGCCGCGGGCGACTATGAGTTCGGTACTGGTCAGTTGGAAATCATGCATGTGATTGCCGGCAGTTTGGACGTGAAGTTACCCGGCAGCGAGAAATACGAAACCTTCGGCGCGGGCACCCAGTTCACCGTGCCGGCGAACAGCAAGTTCCAACTGAAGGTCGCTACCGATACCGCCTATCTTTGCGAGTATCGTTAAGCGACGAGAGGTCGGCGCTGCGAGACTAGCCGGCCTCGATTTTTCACACCCGCACTAGGCGAGCGCACTCCGCGCTGACTTCTGAATCAGTCGAGCGGCTTATACGCGTTTGCGACCTGCTTCGACTGACTCAGACGCGTCAGTTCCAGTGCCAGCCGCTCCCGTTCCGCGCGACTATCGTGCTGCAATTGCGCGTACAGACACACCAGATCGTCCAGTTGCTGACGCAACACCTGATCGTCCCCCGCCTCATCCGCCGCAACCTCGCCAAGCAATGCGCTAACTTGTGTATCAAGCTCGGTAATGGCGTCCCAATCTTGGCGCGCCAGGGCCTCGCGCAACGCACGACCAAGCTCCTCAAAACGCAGCGCCGAAATGGACATCAGGGACTCCTTGGGCTGAATACTCAGGCAATGCCATCCCAGCCGGATTTGATTTCGCCAAGCAACTTCGCCACCTCATCCAGCTTGCTCACGTCGTTGTGACGGCTAGCTTCGAACAAGCGCATCGTCATGTATTCGTACAGACGCTCAAGATTGGTGGCCAGCTCGCCGCCCGCCTCCTTGTCCAGCACGTCGCGCAGCCCGCCGATGATATTGATAGCCTTACCGATCAGCACGCCCTTCTCAGCGAAAGCCTCACGCTCCATTGCGCCCCTGGCCTGCGCTATACGATCCAGCCCGCCCTGCATCAGCATTTGGATCAGACGATGCGGATCGGCCTCGGTAACCTGCGCCTTTACGCCGACCTGCTGATATTGCCGCATTGCTGCCATAGCATTCATCTGGATGAGCCTCTTACCACATCAATTTCATATATCTATTTATCGGTCGCCTAGCGCAGGACTTGAGTTTGTTCTGAAAATAAAAAACCGCCTGGCGGCGGCTTTTTCTTGAAGCGGAGTCCCTTACTTCTTCGAGTTATTTGCTGCCCACGGCAGGTTTTCCAGCGAAGCCAACAAACTCGACGACGTATTGGACAACTGACCCACCAGCAGATCCATCGCATTGAACTGCTTGTACAGACGCTCCTGCAGTGAGGCGAGGCGACGGGTCAGAGCCTCCTTCTGATCATCGATCTTGGAGATCGTCTCGCTCATCGTCTTATTGCGCTGCTCGAGTATGCCGCCGGTTTCGGTATAGGGCTTGAGCTTGGCATCGAGTCTGGAAGCCAATCCTTCCTCACCTGTAAACAGGCCTGACAGTTCACCAAAGTTATTGGCCATTCCCTTATCCAACTTGGTGTTATCGATGGCAAGAGTGCCATCCTTTTGCGTGGTAATACCGAGATCGGTCAGAGCACGCAGCGCGCCATCGCTTTGGACATTGACTAGCTCGTTGCGAATCGTATTGAGCAGGGCTCGCGCCGTGGCGTCCCCTACCAATGCACCTGCCAGTGGTGCCTTGTCATCACCGACCGAGGTGACCTTGGTCTGTGAATTGATCACGCCGATCAGCTTGTTATAGCTGTCGACAAAAGACTGGATCTGCTTTTTGACCCCCGCCTTGTCTTCCGCCACCGCGATAGTCAGTGGTTCGTTGGCAACGGTTTGGGCCTTAAGGTCGAGCGTGATGCCCTCAATGGCACTATCAACTTTGTTGGTCTCGCTGATCACCTTCAAACCGTCGACATACAATTCAGCACTCTGTGCCGAAGTCAGCACGCGAGCATCTTTGCCGGTGCCTGAGGTACCGTCGAAGTTCAATGCGGAAAGACCTATGAGCCCAGGTTCGCCTGCCCCGGTTGCAGTGACGGTAATATCTCGCCCTGCGCCAGTTTTGCTGCTACTCAGCACCAGTCGAGAGCCATACTCGTCCGTGACGATAGTGGCGCTAACACCCATGTCTTTCCCGGCCGTGTTGATTGCATCACGCACACCGGCGAGCGTGTTGTTGTTCTCGTCAATCGTGACGGAAAAGGATTCCTTGGTGCTTGGCGCGGGCGGGATGCCTGGCACACCAAGCGAGACATCGAACGTTCCACTGGTAAAACGCGCGGGGGCTCCGGCCGTATTGGGAATCGCGGCCAGTGCAACCTTGCTGCTAGTCGCCAGCGCTTTAACTTCCAGCTGGTAACTGCCAGCCCCTGCTGTAGTAGTTGCCGTAACACCTACAAGATCGGACTTGCTGGAAGTGGCCGAACGCGCCTGGAACAGCTCCGGCTTGTTCAGCGCGCCCAGGGCGGTCTGGAAGTCACTGATCGCGCCTTTCAGGGCGCCGATAGCGGTGATCTGCGTGGTGGTCTTTTTCTCGAGGTTGGCGAGCTGGGTTTCCTTGGGCGCGCGCTCGGCAGCCACCATGCTGGCCACGATGCTGTCGATGTCGATTCCGGAACCGATGCCTGTTACGCCTGCCATAGCCTCACCTCGTCAAATAAACCACACGAACCAAACGTTCGGTCCAACCAAACAAAAAACGTGCCGCAATCAGGCCGTTGCCTCGAACAGCAGGCTGCGCATTTCATCCAGGCGCTCGGCCAGGCGCAGGATATCCTCGGAGGGAATCTGCCGCACCACCTTGCCCGAGTCGCCATCGAGCACCTGCACCACCACCTGGCCGGTGGAATCGTCCACGCTGAAGTTCAAATCGCGCTGCAGGCCCTGTACTTGCGTACGGATTCGCTCAACCGCGTCGTTTACATCCGCTTTTTGCGTTGCCTTGCCAGGCTCACCTTCGCCCTGCAACGACGAAAGCCCGGCTTCCTGACGGAAACCGGGCAGCGTGTTGCTCGACGAGGATGACGCAAGCGTGGCATTCGCTGTTCTTGCGACGTCCATGATTCACCTCTCAATGAATCGATGGGGTGTTAGCCACCCCATCGGTGAGCCTCGCTTATTGCAGCAGGCTGAGAACGGCCTGCGGCAGTTGCTTGGCCTGCGCCAGGATGGCGGTACCGGCCTGCTGCAGAATCTGGTTCTTGCTTAGATTGGCGGTTTCTGCTGCGAAGTCAGTATCTTGGATACGACCGCGTGCAGCACTTGCGTTCTCCGAGATATTGCCCAAGTTCGCTATTGTACTGCTCATGCGATTCTGAAATGCACCCAAGGTTGCGCGTTGCGTGTCTACCGCTTTCAACGCGGTATCAATTTTTGTTATTTCCGCCTGCGCAGTGGTGAACGTCTTAATATCTGCCGCAGCCCCTCCCATAATAGTTGCGCTATCCATCTTACTAAAAGTCACACTGATTGTTTCCCCAGCCTGGGCGCCGATCTGGAATGTCACAGCACCGGCAGTACCCGCGGTTCCATCCAATAATTTTAGGCCGTTACCAAATGTTGTTTTACTTGAGATACGATCAATTTCTTCAACTAGCGCTTGGTATTCCAAATCAAGCGATGCCTGATCTTCAGTGCTGTTGCTCCCGTTAGAAGATTGGAGTGCAAGATCACGCATACGCTGAAGAAGGTTTGTCGTTTCCTGCAGCGCACCTTCCGCAGTCTGCGCCATGGAAATACCATCATTGGCATTTCGAGCCGCAACAGTCAGCCCCCCGATTTGACTAGTAAGCCGATTCGAAATCTGCAGGCCTGCAGCATCGTCTTTCGCGCTATTGATGCGACTACCAGTAGACAGCCTCTGCATAGCTGTGTTTAACGCATTAGAGGTGTTGTTAATATTCCGCTGAGTGTTCAGCGAAGCAATGTTGGTATTGACGGTAAGAGCCATGATGTGCCTCCAAAGGCGCTGGTTTACTTAGGGTTTGCCTGAGCTTGCGACTCCGGGCCGGCTTATGTCAGGCACCCATTGAGTTCGCATTCGATTAGCTTATCGGCGTCGTTTCGGTGAGCTTTAGGAGGCGTTTGAAAAAATTTGCAAGCCCCGCAGACAACCTGTACGACACCGGCGAACTCGGAACCACACGCGAGTCCACCTGCCCAGCTTTTCGGACGAGGCGGCGAATTCTTTAATGTCAAGAGGCGAGAACGAAACGCGCCGCGGCGGCACCACCGCGGAGGACGTTGATGAAGACGCGCACTCGGGCATTGCCGGCCGCGCTAGGCTTGCAGCTGACCGAGGTGCCGCAGGAAGGTTTCTTCGTCGAGCACGGTGAGCCCCAGCTCGTTGGCCTTGGTCAACTTCGAGCCGGCACCCGGTCCCGCTACAACCACGCTGGTCTTCGCTGATACCGAACCGGACACCTTCGCCCCCAAAGCTTCGAGTCGCGCCTTGGCGTCGTCGCGGCTCATGCTGTCCAGCGTGCCGGTCAGCACCCAGGTCTGGCCGGCCAGTGGCAGACCTGCTGCGACTTTCTTCTCGCTCTCCCAGTGCATGCCGAACTCGCGCAATTGGGCTTCGATGGCCCGGGCGCGCTCGGCGTTCGCGGACTTGTCGAAGTAATCGCGCAGCGAGCGCGCGGCCTTCTCGGTGAGACGTTCGACCTGGCGCAGATCGAGCCAGTCGGCGGCGATGATCGCGTTTAGGCTACCGAAGCGCTCTGCCAGACGCTGGGCGCCGGTGCTGGCGATGAACGGAATGTTCAGCCTGTCGAGCAGACCAGAGAGGGTCGCGCAGGCAGCGAATTCCGGATGCAGATCACCCTCCTCCTGCAATTCCACGCCACGCTCGCGCAGTTGCGCGATCACCGAACGATTGTGTTCGTCCTCGAAGAAGCTATGGATTTCGTGCGCGACTTCCAGGCCAACGTCCGGCAGGTAGACCAGCACGTCCGGCAATGCTCGCACGATGCGATCGAGCGAACCCAGCGCCCGCGCCAGCAGCTTGGCGGTTTCCTCGCCCACATCGGGAATGCCCAGGGCGAAGATGAAACGCGCGAGGGTCGGTCTGCGGCTGGCGGCGATGGCGTTGAGCAGATTGCGCGTGGAGATATCGGCGAACCCTTCCAGCTCGATGATCTGCTCATAGGTCAGGCAGTACAGATCCGCTGGCGAACTGACCAAGCCGCGGTCGACCAGTTGCTCGACAATCTTGTCGCCCAGTCCGTCGATATCCATCGCGCGACGCGAAACGAAATGGATGATCGCCTGTTTTAGCTGCGCCTGGCAGGCCAGCCGGCCGACACAACGGTAGATAGAGCCTTCACTGACCGACTCACGCCCCTTGCTGCGCTTGATCAGCTGGGTGCGTTCCACCGCCGAACCGCAGACCGGGCACTGCTCGGGTACATGCACGGCACGGGCATCCATCGGACGGCGCTCCGCGATCACACCGAGAATCTGCGGGATGACGTCGCCGGCGCGCCGGACGATCACCGTGTCGCCGATCATCACGCCGAGGCGTGCGACTTCATCCATGTTGTGCAGGGTCGCGTTGGAGACGGTGACGCCGGCCACCTGTACCGGCTTGAGCCGGGCGACCGGCGTGATGGCGCCGGTACGGCCGACCTGGAACTCCACGTCGAGCAGCTCGGTAATCTCCTCCCGCGCGGGAAACTTGTGGGCGATAGCCCAGCGCGGCTCGCGCGCGCGGAAACCCAGCTCGCGCTGCTGTGCGACGGAGTTAACCTTGAACACCACGCCGTCGATCTCGTAGGCCAGCGCGTCACGCTTCTCGCCAATGGCCTCGTAGTAGGCGCGACATTCGACAACGCCCTTGGCCAGTTTCAGCTCTCGACTGATGGGCAATCCCCACTCTCTGAGC
>Ga0172382_10007895_pt1 | contig 14987 bp, 10 predicted proteins | sample Leawel138RmetaG_FD_122245 | JGI IMG/M metagenome (GOLD analysis project Ga0172382, IMG submission 122245) | Leachate microbial communities from a municipal landfill in Southern Ontario, Canada - Leachate well 138R metaG | ecosystem: Engineered > Solid waste > Landfill > Unclassified | place...
AACAATCACCACACCTTTATTGGTCAGAATATCATCGGCCTCAGGCGTTGTAGGTCCGTTCGCCCCTTCAACAATAATGCGGGCACGAATGGCCTCGGCATTATGCTTGGTAATCTGCCCTTCTAAAGCCGCAGGAATCAGGATATCTGTATCGATACTCCAAAACTCATCGGCAGCAATAGCTGTGGTATTCACCGCACCACCGACACCGCCCGTTTGTTTAACATGCTGCAGTAATGCTTCAACATCCAAACCATTGGCATCATAAATGGTACCGGTATGGTCTTGTACAGCGACAATTTTGGCACCCTCTTCGGTGAACAAATGCGCAGCCGTACCGCCGACGTTACCAAAGCCTTGGATACTGATGCGTGCACCTTGCAAATCGATACCCGCATCTTTAGCCGCAGCCATACCAACAATAAACACACCACGACCGGTTGCTTCAACACGACCTAAACTACCGCCCAAAGCAATGGGTTTGCCAGTGACGATACCCGGCTGTGTCGCGCCGGCATGCATGGAGTAGGTATCCATCATCCATGCCATCGTTTGCGCATTGGTATTAACATCCGGACCTGGAATATCTTTATTCACACCAATAATCGAACTGATCTCATTGGTGTAGCGACGGGTAATACGCTCCATCTCACCTTGTGAATACTTACGTGGATCAACACGAATCCCACCTTTAGCACCACCAAATGGCAAGCCTACAACAGCTGTTTTTACTGACATCCATGCCGATAATGCCATCACTTCAGACAAGGTGACATCTTGGTGATAACGCACACCACCTTTACCGGGGCCACGGTTCAGACTGTGTTGCACACGATACCCTTCAAAGTGAGCAATAGTGCCATCATCTAAACGCACAGGGACATCGACAATCAAGCTACGCTCAGGATGCTTTAAGGTGTCAGTCCACTTACTTAAGTCGCCCAAGTAAGGTGCAACTCGATCAACCTGCTCGAGGAAAATACCCCATGGACCTGGATTCTCAGAGTCTAAATACGAGGGTATATGCTGGGTTTCTTGTTGTGGCATGATTTAAACCTTGGTCATTAAAAGTATAGGCCACACGCTAGTGTGGCCGTGCAAAATAGTCGATTTTAGCGGATTGCAACGTGACTGGCTCGTCACAACGGACTATTTATTTAAATATCTCATCACAGAATGAACAAAAACCCTCTGTAAGCCGCGCAATAATAGGCCTGCCTGCCGATGAAAATACTCTAAAAAAATATTTCAAAAGACCAATCCTGCTCAATAAAAGCTGCTTTCAAGCTACTTTATCGCCAGTGAACAGGCTAAGATCAAAGCCAAAGCCAATGTTCTTTATTCTCGCTCCTCTATTATCTTTTTTATAAAACTCAAGGATCTACAATGTCCGACCATGATGTATTTCCTTATCTGAACCTACTGCATGAACAAGGCGGTTCGGATATGTATTTTAGTGTAGGCGCTGTTGCGCAAATGAAAGTAGAAGGAGCTTCTCGATCCATCGGCAAACAACCGCTGCCACCGTCATCCGTGCAACAAATGGCGTATCAACTGATGACGCAAAAACAAATCTCAGACTTTGAACGCGACCTAGAAATGAACTTGGCAGTTGGCATACAGGGCTCTGGACGTTTTCGAGTCAATGTGTTTTACCAGCGCGGCGAAGTATCCATGGTTGTCAGGCATATTAAAAATACCATTCCTGACTTTACCACCCTAGGTTTACCGGTGATGCTAGAGCGCTTAGCGATGCTCAGCCGCGGTTTGATTTTAGTGACGGGTGCGGCTGGCTCGGGCAAATCAACCACCTTGGCGGCGATGCTGGATTACCGCAACAGCCATGCTGGTGGCCATATTTTATGCATTGAAGACCCGATTGAGTTTTTACATAAACATAAGCAGTCGGTGGTCAACCAGCGTGAAGTCGGACTGGATACTCATAGCTTTTCCGCAGCATTGCACAACGCCTTACGTGAAGCGCCAGATGTAATCATGATTGGAGAAATTCGCGACAAAGACACCATGCAACATGCATTGCACTATGCTGAAACGGGTCATTTATGTGTGGCGACCCTACACGCCACCAGCACCACGCATGCCCTTGAGCGTATTGCCCGTTTTTTCCCCGAAGATGCACGTCGCCAAATTCTCGCCGACGTGTCACAAAACCTCGTCGCAATTATCGGTCAGCGTTTAATTCCGGGGATCCTGCAAAAACGTGTGGCGGCCATCGAACTGATGTTGGGGACGCCTTATATTAAAGACTTAATCCAACGTGACCAGCTGGATGAATTGAAAAGTGCGATTGCCCGCTCACAAGAACAAGGCTTACAGACCTTTGACCAAGAATTATTTAAATTATTCAGCACTAAGCGTATTACCCTCGAAGAGGCCTTAAAGTTTGCCGACTCAAAAACTGACCTGACTTTAAAAATAAAATTAGAGCGTGGCTTTAACGATGAAATATCTGATACTTTGGAAATCAAATAGATCGCTTTATGACTAAATCCAAAAGCATCGATCACACTCTATCCAAAAATAATCAAGTCGGAGCTTTTAATGAACGATTCAAAATCATTATTTAAACCTTTCCAGCTGGGCCCTTTAACTGTTCCTACTCGTATAGTGATGGCGCCTATGACCCGCTCGTTCTCACCTGGCGGCGTCCCTCATGCACAGGTTATTGAGTACTACCGCAAGCGTGCAGCCGAGGGCGTAGGTCTTATTATTACCGAAGGCACGACAGTTAATCACTGCGCCGCGAATGGCTACCCCAATGTGCCACGTTTTTATGGCGAAGATGCTTTAAGTGGCTGGAAAAACGTTGTTACAGCAGTGCATAACGCTGGCGGAAAAATTATGCCGCAACTCTGGCATGTGGGTAATGTACGACGTTTAGGCACTGAACCGGATGCCAGCGTACCTGGCTACGGTCCGATGCAGAAATTTAAAGACGGTAAAGAAGTTATCCACGGCATGACGCAAACCGATATTGACGATGTGATTGCTGCTTTTGCCCAAGCAGCGAAAGATGCGCAAACGATTGGCATGGATGGCGTCGAGTTACACGGTGCACATGGTTACTTAATTGATCAGTTCTTCTGGGAAGGCAGCAATCAGCGCACCGATAACTACGGCGGTAACATGGCCAACCGTGGCCGTTTTGCCGTGGAAATCATTCAAGCCGTACGTGCAGCTGTAGGCCCTGATTATCCAATTGTGTTTCGCTTCTCGCAATGGAAACAACAAGACTATACCGCGCGTCTGGCGCAGAACCCAGACCAACTCAAAGCGTTTTTACAGCCGCTAGTGGATGCTGGTGTGGATATGTTTCACTGCTCAACACGCCGTTTCTGGGAACCTGAATTCGCTGACTCAGATCTCAATCTCGCCGGCTGGACCCGTAAACTAACCGGCAAACCGACCATTACCGTTGGCAGTGTTGGTTTAGAAGGCAGTGAGTTTACGACATTCTTGGGTAATACTGATGAAATTGCACAGCCGGCCAGCTTAGAGGGCTTGTTGACTCGCTTTGCCGCAGAGGAGTTTGATTTAGTGGCCGTTGGCCGTGCTTTGCTGGTCGACCCAGAGTGGGCTGCAAAAGTACGCGATGATCGTCAAGATGAGATTCTACCCTTCAGCCGCAGCGCCTTAGGCAGTCTTTCTTAAGAAGCCATATCTGCTGTGCGGCACTTTGCACGCACAGCAAATGACTTTTAGCTGACGCAGATTACTCGTCCGCGCCTTCGCGGTCACGGTAGCCTAGCAAGTACAAAATACCATCTAAGCCGAGTGTTGAAATGGCTTGACGTGCGGACTTCTTGACCATGGGTTTAGCTCGGAAAGCCACACCCAAACCAGCCAGCCCCAGCATGGGTAAATCATTCGCACCGTCACCCACAGCAATAGTTTGTTCTAAACGTAAGCCTTCCATTGCAGTCAACTCACGTAATAAATCCGCTTTACGCTGCGCATCAACAATCGGTTCAATAGCACGCCCGGTGAGTTTACCATCGATAATTTCCAGCTCGTTGGCATACACATAATCAATACCTAAGCGTGCCTGCAACTGCTTGGCAAAATAAGTAAACCCGCCCGATAGAATCGCTGTTTTATAGCCCAAACGCTTGAGCTCGGTGAACAGCATTTCAGCCCCCTCAGTCAAACGTAATGAGGCACCAATCTCTGCTAGTACATCTTCAGACAACCCTTCGAGCAAGGCTAATCGCTCTTTAAAACTGGCTTTAAAGTCCAGTTCACCCTGCATTGCACGCTCAGTAATTGCCGCCACTTGTTCACCCACCCCAGCGGCTTTGGCCAATTCATCAATCACCTCTGCCTCAATTAAGGTGGAGTCCATATCAAAGACAGCAAGGCGACGGTTACGACGAAAAACGGTATCGCGCTGAAAGGCAATATCAACATTCAACTCTTGCGCCACGCTTAAAAAATCAGCACGTAAAGCGGCCGCATCAGCGGGTTCACCACGCACTGAAAACTCAATACAGCCTTTGCCTTGGCTCTCAGGCGTATCCAGCGGCATACGCCCCGATAACCGATCAATATGATCAATATTTAAACCATATTGCGCGGTAATGGCGCTGACTCGCTGTAACTGCTCAGCTGTCACCTGTCGCGTTAATAGGGTAACGATATAACGAGTTTTCCCTTGCCCAGCGACCCATTGCTGATACTCGTCCTCCGAAACAGGCGTAAAGCGTACTTGCTGATCCAGTTTATAGCCGGTAAACAGCACGTCTTTAAGCACTGCCGACGCTTGATCAGTGCTAGGAATCTCAACCAAAATGCCAAAGGACAGGGTGTTATGAATCACAGCCTGACCAATATCCAAAATATTCACACCACTGTGCGCCAGCACGCCCATAATGGCGGCGGTTAACCCCGGACGGTCTTCACCTGTGATGTTAATCAGGACAATTTCGCGCACGGTGCTTTCTCCGCAGATAAAAAAAGCCATTCTAGCCATTTAATCACACAACGGGCAGTCCTTTTGCTTGTTCTATGCTTTACGCCCGTTATACTTTACTGTTGTTGTGGCTGCTAACTATTCATTTGCTTGCCTATCAGTATTTTCAGCACCCCTATTTATTTGGAAAACCTTGTCTATGCCGCTCAACTCTGCACATTCACGACGCACCAGTATTGCTTCGCGTATAACAGGTTATGTTTTTTTAGTTATTACCCTCTGCCTGTTAGCGTTTGCTTGGATGGTACATACGCAACTGCAGTGGTCGATACAACAGCAAGCACAGGCCTTGGGGCAAAGCTTACTGCAGCAAACCCGCAGCCCTGTCGAAGATGCTTTATCAGCCGACGACACATTGAGCGTCGCAGTTTTATTGCGTGATTTAGTCAGCAATCCTTACGTGTCCTATGCAGCCCTCTACAGCGTCGAGAAACGTATTCTTGCCGAAGCTGGACAGCGACCAAAATCAAACAGCCTAGAGTCTGGCATGCACTCACAACAACTGTCTTTGCAGGACGTTATCGCTGGCTCACTGCAAATACAGATTGATATGACTAAACTGCAACAACCTCTCACCATCAGCATGCAAACTATGGGTATCTTAGGCGCTGCTTTGCTGTTGCTCGCTATATTTCTAGCGTTACATTTAGCTCGCTCTATTGCTGTACCGTTGCAAAATTTAAGCAACTGGTTGATCAACCCTGCACCGCCTGCACCACACACGCAACGTTCTGATGAAATTGGTTTATTAGCACGGCAACTGAATGAGTATTTTATTGACGACACAGCGGTCGATGACATACCAACACTCGATCAACCTGAGATAGTTACGCACACAGCCGCTACAAAGAGCACGGCAAAGGTGTCAACTTCAGCAGCCAGCGAACACCAGTCACGACCTTTCGATCCGCTGATCGACAATATAGAGGCTTATGCTCTAGATGAAACAGCAACCACTGCATCGTCATCGCTGCCGGCTCGCACAGCTATTTTAGCGGTCAGTTTTGGTAGCATGGAGCAACTGCGTCAATTGCCCAGCGAACGCTTAATGGCGCTACTGAAAAAATACCGTCATGCGGTTAAGCAATCAGCAGCCTTATACAATGGTGTTTTGCACACTCTCGCTGATGGTCGCAGCTTAATTGCCTTTGATTCTGATAACAGAGAATACCCTCGCAACGCCTTGTGTTGCGGAGAACTGCTACGTGCCTTTGGCCATGCTTTACAAGCTGAGATCGCAGATAGCGGCATTGCTCTACATGTACAGTTAGGGTTGAGTGAAGGTCCCAGCGTGAAGGATATGTCGCTGGGTGAACTACTATTAAGCGACAGTGCGCAAACGGCTCTAAGTCTGAGCCAACACAGTCGCAACTTATTACTCTTGAGCAATAGCTTAGCCAAGCACAGTGGCATCGCAGCCTACTCTCGCATCCGTGCTATCGCGCAACCTGCAGAGGCCAGCTGTTTAGAATCAATGCTACAACCTTACCCTGCGCTACTGCAAAAGCAGCTACGTAATTTATCCCTGTGATGATCAACAAGACTGTTGATCATCGAGGCTTAGATTCTCAATAAATAGCAGCGGACGCTGTCTATAGCGCCGAGGCTTTTTAGCCTTAGCGCTAGATCGGTCAGTCAAAAACGATACACATCCAGCTCGCGCACGGGCTCTACCACTGGAATCTTCAATGGCACAATATCGCCTTGAGAGGACTTTCCTTTATTGCTTTGCGTGCTCGCAGCAGAGGACTTTTTCTTCACCGTCGCGGCTGGTAATGCGTCTTGTATAGCCAGCACTAACTCCTTCGTCAACCGATTCAGCAGCTCGCTCTGCGCGCGCACTTGATCGCTGAACTCACCATTGTGTACTTCTTCAAAATGCTCTACGCGACTGCTACGTAAGTTGCCTTTAGCGTCGAGCAAACGCCATTGTGCTTCTAAGACTGCTGGCTGGTTAACACCCGAATCTAAGCGACTGATACTCAATACCACTTGAGCTTGCGCCTCTATACCAACACGATCGGGGTATAAAGATATGCGGCTACTGCCTAGCTGTGCAGACATCTGGCGCATTAAAAACTGACCCATATCATCTTGTAAGCTGCCAGCCCAACGCGCTTGCTGACTTAAGCTTAAACTGCCATTAGCTTCACGCTGCATCATATTTTCGCGTTGCAGATAATCAGCAATTTTTAACGGTCCCAAAAGCACAGTCACATTGCTTTCGCGACTGACAACTTCAGTACTGGGTTGTTGTAATTGATAAAATTGAGTCGGCGGCGCAACACTGCAACCTGCTGTCCCTAGAGCTAAAACCCCAAGCATAGCTATACCCAATGGCAAGCACATTACACGTTTCATCTGTTCACCGTTTCTTGCCAAAGATAATCGATTGCGGCTGCTGTTCTAGACTTTCCGCGGTACGCTGCAAGGCTTTACTGGCCTGCCCTAAATCCCGTAAAGACTGTAACAACTCATATTGTAATTCTGATTGCGGACCCAAACTACGACGACCGTCACTGACCATGCCGTCCATTTGCTGTAAGGCATCGCGGGCACTTTGTGCAGCATGCCGCACATCAACCAAAGCATCTTTGAGTTCTACACTGCCGCTTTGCACATTATCTAACATTCCAGGTAAGCGTTGTTGGATTTGCTCACTGATTTTTTCAAAGTTAGCTAAAGAAGCACTTAAGCTGTTAATGCCGGCTTGCGTTTCCGGTGCCGTGGCCAAGCGTTCAAAAGCCATCAAGGTTTTATTGGCGGCCTCTAAGGTGTCTTTTAACGGCATTTCTTTCAAACCAGCCACTAAGTCACGCAACACATCCGCGACTTGGTCAATCCGTGACGGTACTGTTGGAATGGCGGGCAAATCAATAATATGCGGTTCACGAATATAGCCTTCTTGGCCGTCAAAAAAGTCTAAGGCAACAATGGCTTTACCCGTTAACAAGCTAGGCGTTTGTAATTGCGCACGCAAACCACGCTCAATTAAAGGTTGAATCGAACGATCAAAACTTCGCCGACTATCTTTACTGTGCGCTCCTTCTGCGTTAATTCGTATGGTGACCGGCATCACCACATCATTTAAAGCACTATCATAGGACAAATTAATCTGCCGTACATTACCAATCTTAACACCACGATAGGTGACATCTGCTCCGACATCTAAACCATCTAGAGCGCCGGTAAAGTACACCACATACTCAACCGGTCGACTGAGTAGGCTGTCACGGCTCAGCAATAACAAGCCCGCCACCAACAACGCTACACCTCCGAGTAAAAAGGCCCCGATCAAAAAAGGCTTGCGCGATTCAGTCATCTTGTTACCTCGTGTGTTGCGGCTTCACCGCGCCGTAAAAAGCGCTGCACTGTCTCAGGGCCATGCTCTAATAAATCAGCCAGAGACCCTAGAGCAATTTGCGTATGAGTTTTATTATCTAAAAATAAGCAGGTATCAGCCACCGCATAAATACTGGGCAGTTCGTGCGTCACCAACACAATAGTTGCACCTAAGCTATCACGCAGTTGCAAAATTAACTCATCCAGCGCCATCGAACTGAGCGGATCAAGCCCTGCGGAGGGCTCATCAAAAAACAACACTTGTGGGTCTAAGGCTAACGCCCGTGCCAAGGCGGCACGTTTGCGCATACCGCCGGATATTTCCGCAGGATACAAGTCATCACAACCCGCTAAACCTACCCACGCCAATTTAATTGCAGCCAATTCATGCAAGTCGGCCTGGCTGAGTTCTGGTCGCCAAGTACTCGCAGGTAGACAAATATTCTCTCTGAGGGTCATGCCTCCCCAGAGCGCAACATTTTGATAGAGCACACCAAAGTGCTGCTGCAAATTAGCGCGGCTATTGGCATCCTGTGCCCAAAAATCTTCACCTTGAAACAAGACACGCCCAGCCAAGGGCGCATGCAAACCTATTAAGTGGCGTAGCACCGTGCTTTTACCGCTACCACTACCGCCCATAATGACAAATACTTCGCCTTTCTTGATACTGAAGTTAAGGTCACGCTGAATCACCAGCGAGCCATAACCGGCACTGAGATGATCTGCAACTAAGATGGCATCACTCATGCTTAGATCCCCAACTGCGTGCAAATAAGAGTAATCACCGCATCGCTGACCACCAGCGCAACAATAATACTGACCACCGCTTTGGTGGTGGCCTGACCAACGGCCTGAGCATTACGTCCACAGGATAAGCCGTAATAACAACCAATCAAACCAATTAACACAGCAAAAACTAGGCTTTTAAACAGGCCAATTAAAAAATCAGTCAAGGTCAGCATTTCTAAACTTTGATTAATATATTGCTGCGCAGAAATATCAAATAAACCTGAGCCAATCACAAAACCGCCAAATACACCTAAGGCATCAGCAAATACGGTCAAGATTGGCATACTGATCAATAAAGCCAATAAGCGTGGTAGAACCAAAAACTCCAAGGTCGGAAAACCAAAGGTTTTTAACGCATCAATTTCCTCGTTGGCTTGCATACTACCCAGTTCCGCCGCATAAGCCGCGCCGGTGCGGCCGGCCATAATAACTGCGGTCATCAACGCGCCCATTTCACGGGTCATCCCAATCGACACCATGTTGGCGATATAGAGTTGTGCGCCAAAGGCTTGCAGTTGCGCGGCCCCCACGAAAGCTAGAATCAAACCAATCAGACTGGCGATCAGCGCCACAATCGGTAAAGCACCCGGGCCACATTGCTGAAAAGCCATCCAGAAATCGCTGGCGCGCATACGTGCTTTGCCAGTCAACAAACGGCCCAGCGCTTGTATCACTTCGCCAATAAAGATGCACGACTCTGTTACTGCTGTGGCCACACCCTGCGCACGCAGACCAACGCGTGCAATCCAACCATACTCTGGCGGCTCGGCTTTTGGAGCTTGAGTGGACGGGCTAGCAGCCATTTCTAGTAAGCGCGCAACGCCATCCGGTAGACCCTGCAAATCAAGCGTCACCTGTTGCTGCGTTGCCAAGCGTTGCATACGGCGCAACAAGGCCAAGAGACTGCTGTCCCATGCCTCAACCGCCACTTGCACCATCACTTGCTCAGGCAGACGGCCACCCTCGCGCCAGGCGTCGTTCAGCTCAGGCTTACGCTGTTCTAAGGTCCAACTGCCGGTCACTTGTAGCACGGGCGCCTCACGGCTGTGATCCCACTCTAACGAGGGTGCCTTGTTCATTTGCTTATCCTTTAACAGCCTTCGAACAGTATCTTATCGCGCCGCAGCATAGACCGGCTGACAACACTTTAAGGCTCAACTCGCAATTCGTCCACACGCTGGAAGCCACGAGGCAACTTATTACCGCGACGTCCACGCTCACCTTGATAGTATTCAAGGTCGCTGAATTTAAGTGACAAGGTACGCTTACCGGCCACTAACACCAAGGTGGCCTGTACTGGCAAGACGGCAAAATCCACCAGCCACTCTTCACGCTTAGCGGCGCGATCGGTTGGGATACCAATCAGTTTATTGCCCTTACCTTTACTCAACTGCGGTAAGTCAGAGACTTTAAATACCAACAGTCGACCTTCATTGGTGACTGCAGCCAACCAATCTTCCTCAAAGTTATTGAGCAATTGCGGCACGAGTACCTTTGCAGCTTTAGGCAAGGTTAGTAAGGCTTTACCGGCTTTGTTTTTCGCCTGCATATCTTCGCCTTTAACCACAAAACCATAGCCCGCATCTGATGCAATGACCATCAACTGCTCATCGCTGGGCATCAACAGACACTCAAAAGTGGCACCAGCGGGTGGCGTTAAGCGCCCAGAAAGGGGTTCACCCTGACCGCGCGCCGCTGGCAAGGTGTGCGCGGGTAGCGAGTAACTGCGCCCCGTACTGTCTAAAAACACCACGAACTGATTGGAACGTCCCGCGACAGCTTGCTTAAAGCCATCACCAGCTTTATAGGATAGACCTGTCGGATCAATATCATGCCCCTTAGCGCTGCGCACCCAACCTTGTTCCGACATCACCACGGTGACTGGCTCGGTGGGTAACAAATCAGTTTCTGACAAGGCTTTTGCTTCACCGCGTTCAACCAAAGGTGAGCGGCGCTCATCGCCATAGGTTTTCGCATCGGCAATCAGCTCTTTGCGGACCAAGTTTTTCAGCTTGGTTTCGCTACCCAGCAAGCCTTGTAGCAGTGCTTGCTCTTTGGCCAGCTCATCTTGCTCACCACGAATTTTCATTTCTTCGAGACGGGCTAATTGACGTAAGCGCGTATCCAGAATGTAATCGGCCTGAATCTCACTGATGCTAAAACGCTGCATCAACACCGGTTTCGGCTGATCTTCAGTACGGATGATCTCAATCACTTCATCCATATTTAGAAAGGCAATCAACAAGCCTTCTAATAAATGCAGACGCTTTTCCACTCGATCTAAACGGAACTGCAAGCGTTTGCGTACGGTTTCCACACGAAACACCAGCCACTCGACCAACATGCTGCGCAAGTCTTTGACTTGTGGACGGCCATCCAGACCAATCACGTTGGTGTTAACCCGATAGCTGGATTCTAAATCAGTGGTAGCAAACAGATGCTGCATCAACTCAGCCGCATCGACACGATTAGAACGCGGAATAATCACAATGCGGCAAGGGTTTTCGTGGTCAGACTCATCACGTAAATCCGCCACCATCGGCAGTTTCTTCGCCTGCATTTGTGCGGCGATTTGTTCGATCACTTTAGCGCCAGAAACCTGATGCGGCAGTGCGGTGACCACGACATCGCCATCATCGACATGGTAAATCGCGCGCATCCGTACTGAACCACGACCACTCTGATAGATTTTCAGAATGTCGGCGCGCGGGGTAATAATTTCCGCATCGGTCGGATAGTCCGGACCTTGAATATGCTCACATATTTGATCTAAGGTAGATTTTGGTTTATCCAACAACAGCACGCAAGCGGCGGCGACTTCACGCAAGTTATGCGGTGGTACATCGGTAGCCATACCTACGGCAATACCAGTGGTACCATTCAGAAGTAAATTCGGTAAGCGTGCTGGCAATACCGACGGCTCATTCATGGTGCCGTCAAAGTTCGGAACCCAGTCAACCGTACCTTGACCCAGTTCGGCCAATAGCACTTCTGAGTAACGCGCCAGACGCGCTTCGGTATAACGCATCGCCGCAAAGGATTTTGGATCATCTGGCGCACCCCAATTGCCCTGTCCATCCACCAAGGGATAGCGGTAGCTGAACGGCTGTGCCATTAACACCATGGCTTCATAGCAAGCGCTGTCGCCATGCGGGTGAAACTTACCCAGTACGTCACCGACTGTCCTTGCCGATTTCTTATGTTTGGAGTCAGCGTCTAAACCCAGCTCACTCATGGCATAAACAATACGGCGCTGCACGGGCTTGAGACCATCACCAATATGCGGCAAGGCACGGTCCATAATCACGTACATGGAGTAGTTTAAATAGGCTTGCTCGGTAAAGTCGGCCATCGAGCGGCGCTCAACGCCCTCAAGGCTCAAATCAACAAGTTGTGTCATGCAACGCCTCTATCGAATAGGTGTGTGGTCAAAACAGTGTTCGCATGAGAGTGATCGCCCATCAGACTTGCACCTCAGCTAAATCACCTTTGCTTTCTAACCAGGCTTTGCGGTCGCTGGCACGTTTTTTCGCTAACAGCATATCCATCAATTCTTGCGTGCCGCTGTAATCGTCTAGAGTCAGCTGCACCAAACGGCGGGTATTGGGATCCATGGTGGTTTCACGCAGTTGCGGCGGATTCATTTCACCCAGACCTTTAAAGCGTGTGACCTGTGGTTTACCACGCTTCTTCTCCGCTTGGAGACGCTCAAGAATGCTATTGAGCTCATCTTCATCCAGCGCGTAATGCACTTCTTTACCGATATCCACCCGATACAATGGCGGCATCGCCACATAGATATGCCCGGCTTCAACTAGGGGTCTAAAGTGGCGCATAAATAAGGCGCACAAGAGCGTGGCAATATGCAAACCATCCGAGTCAGCATCGGCCAAAATACAAATTTTGCCATAACGCAGCTGGCTGATATCCGCAGAGCCTGGATCGACGCCGATGGCCACAGCAATGTCATGCACTTCTTGCGAGCCCAATACCACACTGCCATCGACTTCCCAGGTGTTAAGGATCTTACCGCGCAACGGCATAATCGCTTGAAACTCTTTATCGCGCGCTTGCTTAGCACTGCCGCCCGCCGAATCCCCTTCGACTAAAAACAACTCACCGCGCATCGGGTCTTGTCCCGCGCAGTCGGCTAACTTGCCCGGCAAGGCTGGGCCTTGGGTGATGCGTTTGCGTTCAACTTTACGCCCGGCTTTTAAACGACGACCGGCATGACTAATGGCCAGTTCAGCTAACTGCAAACCCAATTCAGAGTTGGCATTGAGCCACAAGCTAAAGGCATCTTTGACTACGCCAGCAACAAAGCCTGCTGCAGTGCGCGAAGAGAGACGCTCTTTGGTTTGCCCAGAAAACTGCGGTTCTTGCATTTTCATCGAGAGGACAAAGCTGATGCGTTCCCAAATATCTTCCGGTGCCAGCTTGACGCCACGCGGCAGTAAATTACGGAACTCACAGAAATCGCGCAACGCATCCAGCAAACCTTGTCGGAAGCCATTGACGTGGGTGCCGCCCTGCGCGGTGGGGATCAAGTTAACGTAACTTTCTTGAACCAACTCACCGCCTTCCGGCAACCATAACACCGCCCAATCAACTCGCTCGGTTTGCGCGGCAAACTGTCCGCAAAAAGGCTCTTCTGGCAGGCTAATAAACTCCGCTACCGCATCGGTTAAATAGGAGCGCAAGCCATCTTCATAAAACCAGGTGACCTGTTCTTTGCTATTTTTATCTTCAAACTGCACCGTCAAACCTGGGCAGAGCACCGCCTTGGCTTTTAAAATATGCTTGAGACGACTGACCGAGAACTTACTGGTATCAAAGTACTTGGCATCCGGCCAAAAGCGGATACTGGTGCCGGTATTGCGCTTACCAACCGTACCAATCACATCCAACTCGCTGGCTTTAAAACCATCGCGAAAGCTCATTTGGTACTCTTGACCATCACGGCGCACGCGCACCTCGACCAAGGTGGACAACGCGTTCACTACGGAGATACCGACACCGTGCAAACCGCCAGAAAACTCATAGTTTTTACTGGAGAACTTACCGCCAGCATGCAGACGGGTAAAGATCAGCTCAACCCCTGAAATACCTTCTTCAGGGTGAATATCCACCGGCATCCCGCGTCCATCATCAATCACTTCCAACGATTGATCAGCATGTAAAATCACTTGTACATTGCGCGCGTGTCCGGCCAACGCTTCATCGACACTGTTATCAATCACTTCTTGGGCAAGGTGATTAGGTCGAGTGGTATCAGTGTACATTCCTGGGCGCTTACGCACCGGATCTAACCCAGATAGAACCTCAATGGCATCAGCGGTATAGGTCGAATTGGTCATGGGTAATATCGTTACTCAAAAGCAGAAAAATCGAGTGATTGCAGAGCTGGAGAAGACAAGCCCACAAAAGCAAATAATGCTGGAAGATGCTCAGCAAAGCGCTGAAAACCGTGATCACCGCCCTGTTCAATATGCACAGAGCAACCCTCATAGTACTGTTCAGCTAAACAGTAGTTTAACGTTTCATCACCAGTTTGCAACCACACACAAAAGCGTTCGGCGTCATTCGGTGGTGCAACTTCCAATGCCGCGAGGGTCTGTAAATGTGCGTCAGTGAGCAACCAACGCTCACCAGTATAGAGGTTTTCTTGCTCAGCTAAAAAGCCATCAAACAAATGCTGTGGACGTACGGCTGGATTAATCAGCAAGGCTTTTAAGTGATGCTGCTGCGCCAAGTAGGTGGCGTAATAGCCGCCCAGCGAACTGCCGATTAATACCGGCTGCTGCAGTTGCCTAATCAGCTCTTGTAACTGCGCAATCGCCCGTTCGGGATGATGGTGCAACTCAGG
>Ga0172382_10007896_pt1 | contig 14987 bp, 13 predicted proteins | sample Leawel138RmetaG_FD_122245 | JGI IMG/M metagenome (GOLD analysis project Ga0172382, IMG submission 122245) | Leachate microbial communities from a municipal landfill in Southern Ontario, Canada - Leachate well 138R metaG | ecosystem: Engineered > Solid waste > Landfill > Unclassified | place...
ACCTTCTGGGCCGATGAAATAAGATCGACGCCAAACGGGGTTGCCGTTTTGGTGGTTACCCCATCGACCGTGCTGCTGCCCAACGAAATTTTGTTACCCGTGACCAGAACACCCTTGCCAATAAGGTTGGCCGCCTGCATGGATTGCGTCATGTCGAGCTGACCCGACAGCGCAAGCAGCGTATTGTTCAGTTGCGTAATGCCGTTGACGGTTTCCAGCTGCGCCAGCTGCGACGTGAACTGCGCGTTGTCCATGGGGTTAAGCGGATCTTGGTTACGAATTTGCGTAACCAAAAGCGTCATGAACTGGTTCTTGGCATCTTCGGCACGCTTGGCCGATTCGGCATTGGCCAAGCCAAGAGCAGCGGCGTCGGTGTTGGCGGTTGCTGCGGTAATGGCAGACGCGGTATTGTTTACTGTAGCCACGAGAGAGTCTCCGTGTAAAAGCGAGTAGCGGAGCAACCGTTACACGCCCGAAAAATAATTACTGCCCGATGGACAAGGTGCGAGTCATGAGGCTTTTCGCCGTATTGATGACTTCGACATTGGCCTGATACGAACGAGAGGCCGACAACATATTGACCGTTTCGGCAACCACATCGACGTTGGACAACGTGACATAGCCTTCTTCATTGGCCAGCGGGTTTTTGGGGTCGTACTGCATACGCGGCGGCGCGTTGCTTTCGATGACCTTGCTGACCTGCACCCCACCCACTGCCGCCGCACGACCGGCGTTTTCGCCGCCTTGCGGGGTCATTTCAAACACCACCTGACGGGCTTTGTAGGGCTGACCATCGGGGCCGGCGACGCTTTCGGCATTGGCAAGGTTACTGGCGGCCACGTTCATGCGCTGTGATTGTGCTGCCATGGCCGAACCGGCAATTTGAAAGATACTGATAGAAGACATGATTTAACCCGAAAATTACTGCTGAAGCGCTGTTTTGATGCCGTTCAGACGCTGCGAAATAATGGCCAAGTCAGCCTGGTACTTCATGGTGTTGTCAGCAAACTGGACACGTTCGAGATCCATATCGACCGTGTTGCCATCGAGTGACGGCTGCAACGGCTGACGGTACATGAGACCGGCATCGGTGGCCGATGAAGCCGTACCCGGAATATGCCGCGCCGACGTTACCGCCAGTTTGGTAGCAGGCAACTGCATGCCGCCCTGCCCGGTTGCCTCTTTAAGGGCTGTGGTGAAGTCAAAGTCGCGCGCCTTGTAGTTGGGCGTATCGGCATTGGCAATGTTTGCAGACAAGACTTCTTGCCGCTGTTGACGCAGCTTCACCGCTTCCTGGTAAAACTTGAAATCAGATTCGAGTCGGTCGACCATGACAACACCTGTAAAATAACTTTGGCTGATGCGCACGCAAAAACCGGCGGAACATCGCTACAAAAAAGCTGGCACACAAATTTTTCAAATTTTGTGGTTAGTAACCTAAACTTTAACAAAGTTCAGCCGTTAAGCCTCAAGATCAATAGTATTCGTGTCGCTTGCAACATAAAGTTGAAAACAAGCTGCTTATTATCGGTCAATTCCCTCTTTGGCGTAACTGGCGGCTTACTACAATGTCCTGATGCCAAAGCTTTTTGCGCTTCTTATTGCTGTTTGTGTCTGTGTCACGCCACGCCTGGCGCCCGCACAGCCCGTTACCCAAACCCCTGCGCCAGCACCGCCTCAAGCGGCCCAGAACGCACCATCTGCCTCGTCAGCCCCAACAAAAACCGCCTCAACGCCGGCTGAAGCTTCCGACCTGCCTGAAACGGTTGTTGCGGCAATGGAACAGATCCGTTTTTTCATCGAAGACATGGCCATCAGCTGGCCCGGTGAACTGTCCGTGAACATCACCCCGCCCGACTTTTCCCGACAGGCTGAATGCCACGACCTTGAGGTTTTCATGTCGGGCAGGCAAGGCTTGCGACCGCGCATGAATGTGGGCATTCGCTGCACCTCGCCGGGCACATGGGTGGTTTACACCCCGGTCAGCGTCAAGTTAACAGGGGTGTATTACGTAACGTCGCGCACGATCAATGCAGGCACCCTGATATCGCTTGATGACCTTATCCCCCTCGAGGGCGACTTGCTGGCCTTGCCTGCAGGCAGTTTGCTGGACCCCGGGCAACTGGTTGGCTACATTACAACCCAACGCCTGGCTGCCCGCCGCCCCATCCGGGCCTCGGCACTGCGCAGCCCTGATTCGGTCGAGCGTGGCCAACGGGTACGCATCGAAGTGCGTGGCACAGGGTTTGTGGCGTCCAGCGATGGCCACGCCATGCAAGGCGGCGAGCCCGGCACACAAATCCAGGTGCGTACCGCTTCCGGACAAATCGTTACCGCAACAGTACTGAATGCCCAGACCGTACTGATACCCATGTAAAATTCGTCAAATCTAAACTTTGGGGTCAGTGTGCCGTAACCCCCAATACAAGAGGCTTTCGTCACGCCTCTGACTACCGGAGCAACACGTGAAAATTACCCCATCGCTAAACAACACTGCCATCAACCCGGTTGCCCCTGCGCGGCAAGGTGGTTCTGCCGCCAATGCCAATGCCGGCACCTCGGGCAAAAGCCCGGTTGACCTAAGCAGCACGGCACGTCATTTGTCCAGCCTTGAAAACAGTGACAACGACATTGACATGAACAAGGTACAGCAAATTCGCGATGCCATTGCGTCGGGCCAGCTTAAGGTCAACCCTGAACGCATTGCCGACTCACTGCTGTCCAGCGCACGCGAACTGCTGAAATAACCGGTTCCCCATGACGAATCTGCAAAACGCTCCGGAAGCCCTTGTTTCCTGTATCAACCAGGAAATTGGTCTTGTTGCGCAGTTCATCAAGGTACTGGAAGAAGAATCAAAAATTCTTGAAACAGGCCAGCCTGACGAGCTGGTAGCCTGCACTGGCAAAAAAGAACGCGCCGCGGAACAACTGGCGGTAGCTTCGGCTTCGCGTGACAAGGTACTTCAAGACGCCGGTTACGACACTGACACCGCGGGCTTGCGCCATGCCGCAACCGATTCCCCCGAAGTGTCGCTGGCTGTCGACAAGCTGCTTGACCTGGCCGTTACGGCCCGCCGCCTGAATGAATCAAACGGGGCCACCATTGCGCTGCTGCTGCGCCACAACCAGCAAATGATGGAAGCCGTACGACGGTTGGCGACAGCAGGCGAGGCAGACGGCCAGGTATACGATGCAAGCGGCAAATCAAAGGTCGTGCCTGCCGGGGTTGCAAAACCGCGCATGAAGCCCATCAAGGCCGGGTAACACCAGGCACTTCTTTTAAAGCTTACACCGCCACTTCTTTTAAAACCTACACCGTCATTTCTTTTAGCGTAAACAGTTTCATCATGGCCGACACGGCAGACAGCTGCGTCGGCTTTTGTGTACCTGCCAAACCGTAAATGGCCTTGCGCAACAAGGGGGTGTTGGTGTTTTGAAGCGCATGCCAGGTGGTCAGGCCAACCTGTACGGCAGTCATGGCACGCTTTTGCGAGGCGTCGGACCACTGGCGCGGCGCAAGCAAAGGCCACCAGCGGGCGGCAAGGCGCAGGGCCGATTTTTGCTCTGCCGACACCAGCAGGGCCATGGCCAGGCGCTCGGGTGTGACACCGATGGTTGTGGCATGGCTTAAGCCATGCACGGTACGCAGTACCGTGCCCTGCTCGCGATCAACGACACGCGCCGCTACCAGCAAAACCGGCAACGTGCCCGACTGGCGCGAAACCAGCTCGACGGCATGGACACCAACCCAAACCACCAGACGACCCCGTTCAACGCCCTGGATGTCGGACAGATCAAGCAATTCGGCCAAGGCCCCGACCGGGTGGTAATCAACCACTTTGGATGCGGCACCCACTGTGGTGGCACAGCCGTCTTCGTAAATTTTGGTGGTTGCCGGGCAGGGTGAAACCCACGCCGCACCAGCCGCCGAAACAGCACGCCAAACCGCCTGCGAAGACTGGTCAAACACATGCAGCACAGGCAGCCCTGGCATGGCATCAGCCACCCAGCTGATCTGGTCGAGCAAGGCTTCAACATTGCCGGGCGCCTGCAAAGCCGAGTTGCCATCAGATGCGCGCCAGCCATCGGCCTGCGTCAATTGTTGGTACGGAGACGCCCAGGGGGTACCACGCTCGTTGCACAGTACGGTGGCACGCATGCGGCCCGACGTACGGTTATCGGCCTCGCGCAGGGCGATCTGGTCGTGCACCGCCATGATGTAGTCGCTTTGCTGGCTGACGAACTCGTTTTGGGCAGCACGCAACAGGTGCACACCCAGCGCCTCGATGGAGTCGGTTATTTCACCTTTGAAGTAACCGCGCCAAAGGGCATAGGTTTCAGACGCCAGCAGGTCATCGTCAATTTCGGCGCAGGCCTGTTCAATATCAGAGACATCAACAGCATCACCGATACCACCGGCAACCGTCAGCAGGTTGGGCAGCAACTGGCGGCGCTTCTTTTCTTGATCTTCTGGCGTTTCTTCGGCTGATTTGGCTACCGACATCAGCGCAGCAAAGTCGGCTTCTGATGGCGCATACAGCGCCTGCGACTGTTGCGGCTTGACCAGTGCCCTGTCGACCAGCTCAGAGCCCGACAGGAATGCCAGGTTTTGAGGCACTTTCTGGCCGTCAGAGATATAGCAGACCGGCAACTGATAGCGGATGGCTGTGTCAAGCGAAGCCCCCAGGCGGGTGGCTTCGTCAACCTTGGTGATGATGCAACCACGCAATGGCGTGCCGCCATCATTTGTGTAGCTGCGTGCCACCTCGTCGAGAGTGTCGCCATGGCTGGATGCATTAAGCACCAGCAAACGCGATATTTCACGCCCGGCCTGGGCCAGCATGGCGGCCTGTTCAGAGACATAGCGGTCACGCTGGCTGATACCCACGTTATCGACCAGAATTGTCTGGTGCCGGCCAACCGTGGCAAGAATTCGACGCAGTTCGGCGCCGTCTTGCACCACATGAACCGGAACCCGCATCATCTGGCCATAAATGCGCAGCTGTTCGTGGGCACCAATACGATACGTGTCGGTGGTAAGCAGAACAACATTTTCGGGACCAAGGCGTTTGACGCAGCGCGCTGCCAGTTTGGCCACGGTGGTCGTTTTGCCCACCCCGGTCGGGCCAACCAGGGCTATGGCAGCACCCGGTGCAAACAGATCGTCTTCGCTTTCAAGAACGGGCAAGGTGCGGATCAGTTCGGAACGTACCCACTGAAAGGCGGCCTTGGCACCAAGGTTTTCGGGCAGACGCGTTAGCATGGCCCGCAGCAACGCTGTGCTGAACCCGAACCCCAACAGGGTCTGGAACAGGGAGATGGCCTGCGGCGCACGGCGCAGCTGGCTGCCCCACACCAGTTCATCAATACGGCTTTCAAGCACGCCTTGCAAGTGATCGATCGCCCCCAGCACATCTGTACCTGGCGCTGGCATTGAGCCCGGCTGCCCGCCCAATGCCGACGCTACCGCGGCGGCACCCGGGCGCAGCCCTGTGGCAGGCGGCTGGCGCAAGCCAGCAGAGGGTGACCCGGCGGCAGGCGGTTGACCTTGGGGCCGAGGCATTTGCGCCGGGGTGATACCCGGCTGAAAACCACCCGCTGGTTGAGCCGGGGCACGCAAGCCTGAAGGCGGCAGCCCCTGCTGGGGCACGCCTTGGGCCGGCATGCCCGGCTGACGCGGCGGTACGCCCTGGCCGGGCATGCCCGAACCTGGGCGCTGCGGCACCCCTTGCCCCGGTCGCTGGGGCATACCGGGGCCGGGCCGTAGCCCGGCACCCGCACCTGGATGCTGTGCCGCCCCTTGTTGCGGCATTGAGCCGGCAGGATATTGCGGCGGTGCGGGTCGCTGTGCCGGAGCCGGCTGCACATCGGGGTGCCGGTAAGCATTGCGCATGGTAACTGGCGGCTGACTGGCCGCCGCAGCCGCTTCTTGTGCAGCGATTTGTTCTGCCAGACCATCGGGCAGCGACGTCTGGTCGGTGGCCAGGATTTCAACCCCGCCATTTACCCGCCGATTAGAGATGATCAGGGCGTCGGGCCCAAGCGCAAGACGTACCTGACGCAAGGCTTCGCGATTGGTCGCGCCGAAAAATCGACTAATGTTCAACTAGGACTCCCGCCAATAACTGTCGTAAACCGGAGTATACGTTCTTCGGGAATCTCGAAGTTGGACAATACCCCCATTTGGGGGAAGTGATGCCGCAAGAAACGCGAAAGGGGTGCACGCAATGCTGGCGGCACCACCAATACAGCCGAATCGCCACGCGCTTCTTGCGCTGCAACTGCCCGCTGTGCATCGTTAAGCAGCGTATCGGCCAGACCGGGCTCGAGAGCACCGCTGGTAGTCAGCGCCTGGGTCAGCACTCGTTCGAGCTTGGGTTCCAGCCCGATGACATGCAGTTCACCTTCGCCGGGGTACCAGTGCTGGGTAATGGCGCGGCCCAGGGCAATGCGAACCTGCTGCAGCAACTCGGCCGCATCGGGGCCGGTACCCGCCGGGTTAAGCCCCGCCAGGCGGGGCGCATGTTCGGCAATGCATTCCACAATGGTGCGTACATCACGAATTGGCACTTCTTCATCAAGCAAGCCACGCAATACTTTTTGCAGCAGGGTAAGACTGATGGTTTTGGGCACCAGGTCTTCGACCAGCTTGGGCGCCTCGCGACCCACGTGATCGAGCAACTGCTGCACTTCCTGGCGGCCCAGCAACTGGGCCCCATGACGATGCATCAGATGATTCAGATGGGTAGCAATAACAGTACCGGCATCAACGACGGTGTACCCGGCGATCTGGGCCTGTTCGCGCAGCGACACATCGATCCAGACCGCGGGCAAGCCAAACGCGGGGTCGGTGGTGGGCGTGCCGGGCAGCTTCATGGCAACCTCGCCCGGGTCAATCGCCATCCATTGCTCTGGCATGGCCAGCCCGCGACCGACCTCAACGCCGGACAACAAGATGCGATATTCGTTAGGCTTGAGTTCGAGGTTGTCGCGAATATGCACAACGGGCGGCAGGAAACCAATGTCCTGGGCAAACTTTTTACGCAGGCTGCGAATGCGGTGCAGCAACTCGCCATTCTGGGCATGATCGACCAGCGAAATAAGCCGGTACCCGACCTCGAGGCCTAAAGGGTCGACCAGGGCAACGTCATCCCAGGTGGCTTCGGCCGCCGCCGCTTCAGCCGCTGCCTGTTGCCGAACCGGATCAGGCTCGGCGGCAACCGCTTCTTTTTTCTGTTTCTGATACAGCATCCAGCCGGTTCCGGCCAGGGTGGCCGAAAGCAACAGGAAGGCAAAATGCGGCATGTTGGGAATAATACCCATCACGCCCATGATGGCCGCGGTAATGAACAAGACCGTCGGGTTGTTCAGCAGCTGCCCGACCATTTGCTGGCCGATATCTTCGTCGGTGGCAACCCGCGATACAACCACACCGGCGGCCGTCGAAATTACCAGGGCCGGGATCTGGGCGACAAGACCATCACCAATGGCCAGAATGGTATAGACCTGGGCAGCATCGGCGAAGCTTAGCCCGTGCTGCCCCACACCCACGATAAGACCACCCACAATATTGATGACCATAATCAGCAAACCGGCCACGGCATCACCGCGTACGAACTTGCTGGCACCATCCATCGAGCCGTAGAACTCGGCTTCCTGACTGACTTCTTTACGACGAATGCGGGCATCGTCTTCGCCGATAAGGCCGGCGTTCAGGTCAGCATCGATGGCCATTTGCTTGCCGGGCATTGCATCAAGGGTAAAGCGCGCGCCAACTTCAGCAATACGGCCAGCACCCTTGGTAATGACCATGAAGTTGATGATGACCAGGATGATGAACACAATGATACCGACGGCAAAATTGCCGCCGATAAGAAAGTGTCCGAATGCCTCGATGACCTGGCCGGCTGCATCAGCCCCCTGGTGACCATTCATGAGCACCACACGGGTTGACGCCACGTTAAGGGCCAGACGCAGCAGTGTCGTAAACAGCAGCACGGCCGGGAACGCGGCAAAATCAAGCGGCTTTTTGGTGAACATGGCCACCAGCAGCACCATGATGGACATGGCGATGTTGAACGTGAAGAACAAATCAAGCGCTATGGGCGATAACGGCAAGATCATCATGGACAACACCATGATGATCAGGATCGGGCCGGCCAGCAGTCGGGCATGTTGCTGGCCATTGGCTTTGAATAAGGCGAGTAATTGGTTCATTCAGTGACAGTTTCAGGCGTTTGCCGCCAGCGGGTCAAATTCGGGAGGCACCGGCAGGTTTTCAGGCATGATGGGCTCAAATCCCGCCCCCTCATTCCAGCTGCGCAACTGGAATACCCACGCCAGGACTTCAGCCACCGCCTTGTAAAGTTCAACAGGAATTTCCTGCCCCAGCTCAACGTGTTCATGCAGGGCGCGCGCCAGCGGCGGCGCACTGAGCAAAGGCACCTTGTGTTCTTCGGCCACCATACGGATGCGGGCGGCCACCAGCCCGGTGCCCTTGGCCAGCACCCGTGGCGCCCCGCCCGAGCCATCGTCGTACTTCAGGGCAACGGCGTAATGGGTCGGGTTGGTGACAATGACATCGGCCTGGGGCACGGATGACATCATGCGCTGACGCGCCATGGCGCGCTGCTGCTGCCGGATACGACCCTTGACGTGCGGGTCACCCTCGCTTTCTTTGTGCTCTTGCTTGACGTCCTGACGGCTCATGCGAAGCTATTTAAGGTGGCTGTAAAACTGCCACGGGGCATCAATGAGCACCAGCAAAATCAGTGCAGCCACAATAAGCCCGCTGCACAGGGCGACCAGGCGCATGCCGTTGGCCATGGCCGCCGAGGGTGAGGCGTGCATAAGCGCCAGCATGTCGACACGATACGACCAGATCACCCACGCTGCAATACCACCAATGACCGCCGCCTTGAGCAAGGTTTTTAACAGTTCAACCAGGGTTTGCGCAGAAAACATGCGCTTGACGCCCGACAACGGGTTAAGGCGGCTGAATTTGGGCTCGAGTGCCTTGGCAGAAAACAACAAACCGCCAAGCGACACCGACGACAAAATGGCCAGAATGACCAGCAGGGCAAAAATGGGCATTAATACCAGCAAGGCATTCCAGGCTGAATTGGCTGCCTGTTCGACCATGACCCCCGTATCTTTGGTAATGCGAAGGTCAAACCACATGCCAGAACGAATCAGGCCGGTAAGCGTGCGATAAAGCTCGCCCCCCATGAACCAAAGACCAGCGACCCCGCCGGCAAGCAGCATAAAGGTATTCAGTTCGCGCGAACGCGCCACCTGCCCTTCTTCTCGCGCCTTTTCCAGGCGCCTGGGGGTGGCGGCTTCGGTTTTTTCGAGGTCGCTATCCTCTGCCATAAAATTTAAAAGCCAAGACTGGACAGCAAGTCGTCAACCTGGTCTTGATTGGAAACAACCTCGGGCTTGCCTTCAGGTTTGATTTGCGGCCCGTTGACCAGCGATTCGATTTCTTTCTTTTTGGCTTCGCGCGTTTCTTCGGGCAGGTAGGTAATGAGCACCTGAATCAGCTCGGTTTCGATGGAGTTGATAACCCCAAGCATGCGCATGATGACCTGACCGGTAAGGTCCTGGAAGTCTTGTGCCATGATGATTTCCATGAGCTTGTCTTGCGACACCCGGGTCTTTTCGGGGATATCACGCAACAGCTGACGGGTATCGTCAACCAGCTGGCGGGCTTCTGTGAGTTCGGCCGGGTGATTGAACCACTCTTGCCAGCGCGCATCAAGTGTTTCGGCCTGACGCTGCATTTCTTCCTGAAGCGGTCGTGCCTCTTCGGCTGCGTTAAGTACACGGTTGGCCGCCTGCTCGGTCATGCGTGCGACGTAATCGAGACGTTCACGCGCATCGGGGATGGCATCAGCCGCTTCGCTGACGGCCTGGTCAAGCCCAAGTTCGCGCATACCTTCGCGCAGCATGCGCGTGACGCTGGCAATTCGGTGAATGAGTTCGGGCTGCTGCTCTGGATTGGAGGGCGCACCCTGCTCTTCTGTCGTCATGCCCGCCCCTTATGCGTTGATCTTTTCGAAGATTTTGTTGAGCTTTTCTTCGAGAACGGCCGCAGTGAAGGGCTTGACAACATACCCGCTGGCACCTGCCTTGGCAGCTGCAACGATGTTTTCTTTCTTGGCTTCGGCGGTAACCATAAGCACCGGCAACGTGGACAGGTTCGGGTCGGCGCGAATTTGCTGCAACATGGTCAGGCCGTCCATGTTGGGCATGTTCCAGTCGGATACGATAAGGTCGAAGCTGCCGTTACGGATTTTGTCGAGCCCCATCTGGCCATCTTCGGCTTCATCGACATTTTCAAAGCCAAGATCTTTAAGCAAGTTCCTGATGATCCGGCGCATGGTCGGGAAGTCATCGACCACCAGGATCTTGATATTTTTCTGTACCTCGTTTTGTTCTCCTGAATTTTATCGTCGCGCCCGCAGGCGACTTAAACTCGATGCCCGTAAGCACCGGCGCTGGCTAACAGTTTTTCACTCATTTGTGCCAAGGGTACGGCTTCGTCGGCAGCGCCGATAAGCAGTGCTTCGCGTGGCATGCCGAAGACGACGCAACTGGCCTCATCTTGGGCAAATGTGGCTGCCCCTGCCTTTTTCATGGCCAGCATCCCCAACGCCCCGTCTTTGCCCATGCCGGTCAGCAAGGCACCAACCGCATTTTTACCCGCAACTTCGGCGACTGAATTGAACAGCACGTCGACCGAAGGACGATGACGGTTGACGGGCTCGCTTTCTTCGAGGCGCACCACATAATTGGCCCCGGAACGGGCCAGCTTCATATGTGCCACACCACCGGGCGCCAGGTAAACATGCCCAGGCAGCACCCGCTGACCGTCTTCAGCCTCGTGCACGCGCACCGCGCACAGTGTATCGAGGCGGTTCACAAACGATTTGGTAAACCCTGCCGGCATGTGCTGCGTAATCATAATCGCCGGGCTGTTGGCTGGCAACGGCATAAGTACATGCTTGATGGCTTCGGTACCGCCGGTGGAGGCACCAATTGCGATGATTTTCTCGGTGGTTGAAAACACCGGGTTCAGTCGCCGTGCAGGCACCTGGGCGGCCTGGGCCGGACGCGGACGGGGCTTGGAGCTGGCCGCGGCACGGATTTTATCAGCAATGATGTCGCTGTATTCCATCAGGCCGTCACGCAGGCCCAGCTTGGGCTTGGTGACAAAATCGACCGCACCCAGTTCAAGGGCGCGCATGGTCACTTCAGAGTTGCGTTCGGTAAGCGAGGACACCATGACCACAGGCATGGGACGCAGGCGCATCAGACGTTCGAGGAAGTCGAGCCCGTCCATGCGCGGCATTTCAACGTCAAGCGTGATGACGTCAGGGTTGTGCTGCTTGATCAGTTCGCGTGCAACCAGCGGGTCGGGCGCAACCGCCACAACTTCCATATCGGGCTGCTTGTTGATGATTTCGGTCATCAGGCCGCGCACGAGTGCCGAATCATCGACGCAAATTACACGGATTTTTTTCATGGAAAACCTTTCTTGTAGTGCTGTTACACCGGGCCGCGTCTAGCGCGCAACGGCATACACCGTTTGCCCTTGCAACTTGAACGCGTTGGTCAGGTAGGTGAAGTTTTCAGAGTGGCCTGCAAACAACAGTCCCTCGGGCTTCATCAGGGGCGCAAAGCGTTCAAGAATTTTTGTCTGCGTTTCTTTGTCGAAATAAATCATGATGTTTCGACAGAAAATGGCGTCAAACTTTTTATCGGTTGGCCAGCGCGGAGCGAGCAAATTCAGCGGCTCGAATTTGATCATGTTCTGCAACGCAGGCTTGACCCGCACGAGCCCGTTCTTTTCGTCTTTACCCCGCAGGAAATACTTGCGCAGCAAAGGTTCGGGTACGGTTTTGACGCGATCAAAGGTATACACGCCCCGCTCGGCGCGGGCAATAGCCTGGGTGTCAATGTCGGTTGCCCAGATGAAACACTGGCTGGCCGCATTGGGCAAGGCTTCGAGCAACGTCATGGCGATGGAATACGGCTCTTCACCGGTAGACGCCGCACTGCACCAGATATTGATGGGCGCCTTGCGGGTTTTTACAAACGTTTTCAGCGTTTCGAAGTGGTGCTGCTCTCGAAAAAATGCCGTGTGGTTGATTGTAAAGGCATTAACGAACTCTTCCCATTCAAGGCCATCGGGGTTTTGCGACAGATAGCCCAGATATTCGGCAATTGTTTGCACACCCAGCTTGCGCGCACGCATGCTGAGTGTACGGGTTGCCATTTCTTTTTTGTGCTCGCCAACGACAATACCTGTGCGTTGATGCAGCAAGCGCGCCGCGCGCGCAAATTCTTCTGACGTCACCGGCATAACCGATGGCGTCATACGTTGGAAAACAGAGGTAGTCAATTGAACGTCTTCTATGCAAGAGCCTGCTCGACCAGCGCCATTTCGCTGCTGGACATAAGCTTTTCGATGTCAACCAGAATCAGCATGCGTTCGCCAACCGTACCGATGCCGGTAAGGTATTCTGTTGAAAATGCAGTACCAAACTGCGGTGCCCCGCTGATCTGTGACGGACGCAACATCAGAACGTCGGACACGCCGTCAACAACAACACCCACAACACGGGTTGCAAGGTTGAGAATGACGACAACGGTCTGGCTGTTGTACTGAACATTTTCAAGGTCGAACTTCAGACGCATATCGACAATAGGCACAATAACGCCACGCAGATTGGTAACCCCTTTGATAAACGAGGGCACATTGGCAATGCGCGTGACGCTCTGGCTGTCGTAGCCGCGAATTTCCTGTACCTTCAGAATATCAATACCGTATTCTTGCGAAGCCAGTGTGAAGACCAGGAACTCTTTTCCGGAGTCGTCAATCTGTTCGCCGTTGTTGTCTAAGTGATCATGCATTTTGCTCTCCGAGAACTTTCATGGCGGTGGATTGGGCCCCCTTGCTGCACGTCATGCGCATCAGGGCAAATACGTCGACAATCAGGGCGACACTGCCATCGCCCAGAATGGTGGCCGCAGAAATACCCGGAATCTTGCGATAGTTGGACTCAAGGTTCTTGACCACCACCTGCTGCTGCCCGACCAGATGGTCTACCAGCAGAGCAAACCGGTTTTCTTCAGCCTGCAAAATGACCGCAATTGATTTGGTCAGGTCGGTTTGTGCGTTTTCTACACTGAACACGTCGCGCAGGGCGACCATAGGCAGGTACTCGCCGCGTACGAACAAGACCTGCTCGGTTTGGGAAATGCTGTGGACCTGATCCATGGTCGGTTGCAACGACTCGGTAACGTGGCTGAGCGGCAACACGAAAATCTCTTCGCCCACCTGCACCGACATGCCATCAAGAATTGCCAGGGTCAGAGGCAGGAAGATGCGTGTTGTCGTACCCTGACCAAGCCGGGAGTGCAGCTGGATGTGCCCGCCCATGTCCTGGATGTTACGACGAACCACGTCCATACCGACACCACGGCCAGAGATTTCGGTAACCTTCTCAGCGGTAGAAAACCCGGGCGCAAAAATAAGCTGCCAGAGCTCTTCATCGGGTGTGTTTTCGTTAACCGGAAAGCCCGACGACATCGCTTTTTTAAGAATGCGCTCACGGCTCAGGCCGGCACCATCGTCAGACACTTCAATAACGATCTGCCCGCCCAGATGCTGGGCCGAAAGCGTGAGTTCGCCCTCGGGCTTCTTGCCTTTGGATACACGTACTTCGGGCGTTTCAATACCGTGGTCGATACTGTTGCGCACCAGGTGAGTAAGCGGGTCGATAATGCGTTCGATGAGACTTTTATCGAGTTCGGTAGCCGCGCCCTTGGTGGTGAGACGAATGTTCTTGCTAAGCTTGGACGCACTTTCGCGAACCACGCGCGGGAAACGGCTGAAGACGTAATCCATGGGCATCATGCGAATGGACATGACCGCTTCTTGCAGATCGCGGGCATTGCGCTCGAGGTGCTCGATGCCATTGACCAGACGATCGTGAACAACCGGGTCAAGGGTTGACGCCGTTTGCACCAGCATAGCCTGGGTAATGACCAGTTCGCCGACCAGATTGATGATCTGATCGACTTTTTCAACCCCGACCCGCAAAGTGCTGCCACCGTCTTTGGCGGCAGCAGCCTTGCCCGCATCTTTTTCTTTGGCGGCACGCGGTGCTGCCGCTGGTGCGGCGGCCTCGGGTTCGGGTTCGGCGGCAGCCTCGGGGACTGCCGCAGGGGCCTCTGCAACCGGTGCCGGCTGAACCGGCGCAGCGACAGCGGCAGGCTGAGGTGCAGACACAGGCGCAGCCTGACCAGGTACAGGTTCAGCAACGACCGTGACCTGCTTGCTGTCGACCACGAAACAGCACACCGCTTCGATATCTTGCGGTGACTCGGTGGTATCGACCCACAAATCAAGCGCCTTGTCACCCTTGACCTTATGCAGGATTTCGCCCATGAGCGACATTTCTGTCAGCAGGACCTCGGCATCTTTGTCGTCAAGGTCAGTAAGCCTGACGTGCAAAGGCAAACCTTCGGCCGCAGACGACGCGGCAGGCGCGGCTGCGGACGCGTCAACAGGCGCTTCTGCAGGCACAGGCACTTCTGCAGGCGAAGGCGCTGCGGGTACAGGCGCTGGCGCAGGCTGCGCTGCCGGCGGCGCGGTTGCCCCGGCTGCCCTGGCCTTTTCGTCAAGCGCCAACTGCCTGAGCTGGCCACAAATTCGTTCGTAAACTTCAGCATCGGGTTGCTCGCCGTTACGATAGGCTGCGACTTGATCAGAAAGCACGTCTTTTGTTTCTAAAAATAGATCAACCATATCTTTGCGCAGTGTCATCTCGTTGTTGCGCAAGGCATCAAGCAAGTTCTCGAGCAAGTGTGTTGTTTCAGCCAATTGGCCAAAGCAGCCAAACGTGCCGGCCCCACCCTTGATGGAATGCGCTGCCCTGAAAATGGCATTCAATTGGTCAATGTCGGGCTGGTCAATG
>Ga0172382_10007897_pt1 | contig 14986 bp, 12 predicted proteins | sample Leawel138RmetaG_FD_122245 | JGI IMG/M metagenome (GOLD analysis project Ga0172382, IMG submission 122245) | Leachate microbial communities from a municipal landfill in Southern Ontario, Canada - Leachate well 138R metaG | ecosystem: Engineered > Solid waste > Landfill > Unclassified | place...
ATTCCGTCTTTGCGAGACGTTTTTTGGCGTGGCAATCCCGCCGAAGGCGAAAAAGGAATGGGTGGAGGCTTTTCTACTTACGGTCTATGAAGACGAAGGTCAGACCTCCGTAAAGAACACCGAGGACCGACCTTCATCGCTAAATTAGCAGAAAGGAATGCGCCCTCTCTTTGCCTTCTCCCCCCAATCTGTCATTCCGGAGTTGATCCGGAATCTCATTTTTACTACTTACGTTACGGGGGTAGGTGAGAGGTCCTGAAACAAGTTTAGGAAGGATGACAAAATTAGGCGTTCAAGCAAGATGGTAAAATACGAATATATGTAGAGCCCTCTTTCAGGCTCATCTTCTATTATAAAAGACTAACTATTGACAAAAATATGTTCATATTTTACTATAAATAACAATAACATTATAAGGAGAAGAAAGCCCGATGCAACACAAACCGGAAAACAAGTTTGAAAATATCGCTCAACGTATAATTGTAACAGTAGTTGTTCTACTTGCTCTATTTATTCTCAACAAAGGTATGACTGGTGAGTTACCCCAGGTTTTATTAATGCTAAAAACCCCTAAAATGCAGGTTTTTACCATCGTTTTACTGGCAATACTACTTGAAGGTTTAACATTCCTTCTTCTTGGTTCTTGTTTATCCGGAGCGATTGAGGTTTTTGTTCCCGGCGAGTTTCTTGAAAAGCGTTTCCCAAAGAAAAAAATACCTTCAGCATTATCTGGAGCTTTATTGGGAATAGTTTTCCCTGTATGTTCTTGCGGAAATATTCCTTTAACAAGACGTCTTATCAAGAAAGGGGTGCCTGTTACTGGTGCAATAAGTTATCTTCTGGCTGCCCCTATAATTAACCCAATAACTGTTGCTTCCACAATAATGGCTTTCTCTTCATTAAAAAGTATATGGTTGGAAAGAGTAGGAATAGCTTTTTTGGTTGCCTGTATAAGCGGGTTGATATTTAGCAGATACGACAAAAGTCAAATACTTAAAGATTTATCTACGGAGGCAGATTCTTGCTCTCATCACCACACGTCTCAAAACAAAATAGTTCGGGTATTACAACACGCCGAACACGATTTTTTTCTGACAGGAAAATACTTTGTTATAGGTGCAATAATAGCAAGTCTTTTTCAGACGGTTATACCTCGCACCATATTGGGAAACCTGGGGCAGAACCACTTCCTTTCTGTTTTACTGCTTGGATTACTGGGAATGCTTTTTTCTCTCTGTTCTTTTGCAGACGCCTTTGTTGTAAGTACGTTTAGTTCCTTTCCATCTGTTGCTAAAGTAGTTTTTATGACAGCTGGTCCAATGATTGGTGCTTCAATTATGTTTCTATATTTCGGAGCTTTTAAGAAAAAATTTACAGGTAGGTTAATTTTAACTGTTGCCTGTCTACTATTACTTATTTCTGTTACAAGAATTATTATGGGAGGATAGAATTGATGTGGAAAAGAGAACCTTTATACCGATTTTTAGTTATGTTAATATGGGCTATTTTCCTTTTCATTCTTCTATTGAGCAGAAGATTTAAATTATTTGTCAACGCTATTTATAGCCCTCTTTTAGTTGTTGGGTTCATAATTTTTCTTTCGTTGATTGTTGCTGGATTTAATAAGGTTAAAGCCAAAACAGCAGACCAACTTACAGCCACAAAATTCCTTACCTATTTTCTTATGTTTTTTCCCATTCTGTTGGTTCTTTTAGTTAACCCAACAAGCCTTCCTACTTCTGCTGCTACAACCAGAGGTATAAGCACAACCCTTTTAGGAACTGATGCAAATTTGTTAGATACCTTACAATCTCAGTTGGAAAGCCAAGAAGCTTTTAAAAAATTTAACCTTAAACAATTATTATCTCTTGCTAATAACGAACCAGAAAAGATAGATGGTCTACAGGTTGTCGTAGAAGGGTTTGCTTTTAAAGATGAAACCTTACAAGCCGGTTCAATTATGCTTGTCCGTTTTCTTATTACATGTTGTGCCGCTGACGCTACACCTTTAGGCATTGAGGTGTACCCTGATGAAAATTCAAATTTTTCACCAGATATGTGGGTACGGGTGTTTGGTACTATTGGTTTTGAGAAGGGCGTTCCTGTAATAAAACAAGCCAATGTTACACAGTCACCTAAACCGTCAAATGTTTATCTTTATTAATTAATGGAGGTGTTATATGTTGAAAAATATATGGGAAAAATTGAGCCATCATCTACCTTTTACTATTTTAAGTGTTAATATAGGGCTTATTATAGTTGGGTTTATGACTTTCCTTGCACACCTTGTAGGGGTTGAAGATTTCTCGCCTTATTCACAAGAAATGTTCCATATTTTTCATCCATCGCACCTTCTTTTCTCAGCTATTGCTACCACTTCTATGTTCTGGCAAAACGAGAAAAAGGTGATAAAAACTGTAATTATAGGTTTTGTTGGTTCAGTAGGGATTTGCGGTATAAGCGATATAGTTATACCTTATATTGCAGGGCTTTTGATGGGAATTAAAATGGAGTGGCACGTATGTATTGTTGAGCATCCTATGTTGGTCTTACCGTTTGTTATATTGGGTATCCTTGTTGGTTTTCATGCACACGGCACCTTGGAGAAACAGGAAGGAGTAATTTTTTCTCATTCTCTACATGTTCTTATTAGTTCTATTGCTTCTATCTTGTATTTGATTTCTTACGGGATGACCCATTGGATACATAGTATCGGAACTATTCTTATTTATATGGTACTGGCAGTAGCTATTCCATGTTGCACAAGCGATGTGGTTTTCCCTCTATTATTTGTAAGAAAGGGTAAGCAGTCTTATTAAGAATAATTTTTTACAGGATACTGTTTTTATTTGAGAACTCTCTTGTTAGTAATGTTTTAAAAACTTAAATAGTGTAGTTTAATAATAAAAAATCAATAATTTTTGTCAAACAACTTTTTTTTGTGTTATACTTTTCTTTTCAACAAGGCTTTACCTCAGATGTTTCAATAAGGACATCTTGCTTAGTTTTTCAAAAAATTTGTAGTAGCCATTTTTTTTATTTTTATTCATCATTTCAAAATTTCAGGTTTCATTATGACAATAGAATCAATTTTATTATGGGTAGCAGTACTCCTTTTTGTAAGTGTTATTTCTAGCCGAATATCGGACAGGTTTGCTATCCCTGTTCTATTACTATTTTTAGGCATAGGAATGTTATCGGGTTCTGAAGGAATCGGCGGTATTCCTTTTGATAATGCTTCATTGGCAAAGTCTATAGGGTTGGTCTCCCTTATTTTTATTATATTTTCAGGCGGTATGGATACTGAATGGGAAGACACAAAACCGATTGTCTGGCACGGTGTTGTTTTATCAACGTTTGGAGTTCTTATTACAGCTGTCATTACCGGTTTTTTTGCTGTTTACATTCTTGATTTCTCTATATGGGAAGGAATGCTTTTAGGTTCTATTGTTTCTTCTACTGATGCGGCTGTTGTTTTTGCTGTTCTTAGGTCAAGGCGGGTAAGTTTAAAAAAGCCTATGAAACCATTATTAGAGTTTGAATCTGGCAGTAACGACCCAATGGCGATTTTTCTTACTACCGGATGTATAAGTTTACTTACCATAAAAAATTCTGTTCCATACTCTCTCTTCCCAAGATTTTTATTAGATATGGGAATGGGAGCACTTACCGGATATTTGATGTCAAAAGCCATTGTCTTTACTGTAAAAAAGATTAAACTCGACTATGAAGGGTTATACCCTGTTGTAACAATTTCTCTTGTTCTATTTACTTACTGCATTGCTGTGTTAATGAAGGGTAACGGTATTCTTGCGGTCTATCTTGCAGGGTTAGGTATGGGGCAGAAAAGTTTTCCGCATAAAAAATATATTAACAAATTTCACGATGTATTATCCTGGATTTGTCAGATTGCGATGTTTGTAACCCTTGGTATGCTCGTATTTCCATCTCATTTATTACCATTAGCAGGGGCAGGTTTGCTACTTACTTTTCTTCTTATGTTTGTAGCCCGCCCTATAAGTGTTTTTTTGTGTTTACAACCATTTAAAACAAGCCGAAGAGAAAAAACTCTCATCTCTTGGGTTGGGTTAAGAGGTTCTGTACCCATTATCCTTGCTACCTTTCCTTTTACTGCAGGCGTGCCTCACGCTGATGTATATTTTAATATAGTATTCTTTGTAGTTATTATTTCGGTTTTTGTTCAAGGTGCGTCTATTCCATTTGTTGCAAAATTATTAAAATTAGACGCTCCTCTAATTGAGAAAAAATCCTACCCTATAGAATTTGAAAAAATTGAGGGTATGGCTGCAAAATTAGTTGATATTGTTGTGCCTTATGATTCACAGATTGTTGGAAAAAAAATAGAGGAATTTTGTTCTCTCCATAAATGTATAATTGTTCTTATTTCGAGAGGCGATAAATATTTGATGCCTTTTCCTGCTGTTGTCCTTGAAGAAGGTGATGTGCTCCTTGTTTTAGCAAATCAGGAAGATATCAAACAATTGCAAAGTGTTGTAAAAAAGAGCAGAACCGCCTAAAGTTTAACCTTTCTTTTTTTGTTTACACTCCTTTTATTTCTTACCTTATTGAAAAAGTTTGACAAAGAAAATATATAGATGTAAACTGAGAAAAGTATTTTCTCACTATATCTCAATAAGATCTAAAAGGAGAAGATGGATTTCAAATTTGAAAATCTTGTATTGATTGTAGGAACAAACCCTCTACCAAACTATGTTGTAGCCAACTATTTTATCCAGAAAAACATCAACCTAAAAAAAATATATCTTCTTCATTCTGAACAGACCCATACTCAAGCAGGAACTAACACTTACGCCGAGAACCTTACAATTCAACTTACCGTTTTAATCGAAAAGTTAGGAAAAAAGATTAAAGTTGCTTTTCAAAATCTACAGATAGAAGATGTCGCAAAAAAAAGTAGTATAAAAAGAGTTGTGCAAGACCAGATAATCGATAAAATTGAAGGTTGGAGTAAAGTTCATCTTGATTATACTGGTGGAACAAAGAGTATGACCACCTACACATATTTAACTTTCCATAATAATAATAAAAATTTAGAGATGTCTTATTCTTACCTTGACGCAAGAGGGTATAAATTAGTGTTTGATAACTCTTATATTGAATATAATCTACTTAAAATTGTTAGCATTTCTTTTTCTCAACTTATAGGATTACACGGGTTTATAAGGAGAAATACGGATAAATACGAAATATTAAAGACCTTTGAAGATCCTCTAAAAGAGTTTTCAAACTTAATTGAAAAAGGCAATATAAACAATTTTTATAATAAAAAAGACGGGTATACAAGAAAAATATATTTAAACAAGGAAGGCAAGTTAGACCCAAGCGTAGATGAATCATCAGTTAAGTTTAAAGAACATTACTCTTCAACAAACCCCATTAACTCTGAATTTTCTTCTGTTGTTGGGCATATGAACGCAGATTTGAAAATCTTTAATTCAGAAGGAATTTTTAATTGTAAGATATCAAAAAAAAATTTAACAAGGGCAGCAAAGTTTCTTGATGGTGATTGGCTTGAACTTTATGTGCATCAACTTTTAAAAGAAAAACCTCTTTCTGATTACGAAAATTTGCTTGATTGGGAGATAAAGAAACCTGTCTGGAAAAATAATTATTTTCAGATAGATAATATTTTGATGAAGGGTTACCAGTTGATAGGTATTAGTTGTACTACTGCTTATGAAAAATCTCTTTGTAAAAATAAAGGGTTTGAAATTCTTCTTAGAACCCAGCAAATAGGAGGCAGTGAAGCTAAATCTGTTTTATTAACAAGGATGCCCAAGCAGAACGTTGAAACCCTACAAGAAGACCTTGTCGTTGATACAGGAACAGGTAGGAATAATATAAAAGTATTAGGAGTAGAAAGTTGGAAGAAAGATAAATTTATAGAAGAAATAATAAGTTTTATAGAGTAAAGGAGGGTGAATATGTCAACAGCCGTTCTTATGGATATTATGTCTATACAGAGGTATGTTTTTAATTCTAACGCTTTAAAAGAAAATCTTGGCGCATCACATAATATAGAACATTTTTACGATATTTTTAATCATATTAAGGGTTTTACAGGTGGAGGTAACGCCTTACTCTTGTTTGATTCAAAAGAAAAAGCAGAAACAGAAATTAAAAAGTTTATGGTTGAATCTCTCAAGAATTACCCAGGATTAACTATTTCTTGTGTTTGGGAAGAAAATTTTGACGAAACTAATTATAAAGAATCTGTAAAAAATTTATTTTTTAAAATGCAAGCCGAAAAGAACAAAAACATTCCAATAACTTCTTTGCTTGCTCACGGAATTACATCTGAGTGTCCAAGAACAGGTCTTTCTACTGAAACATTTAATAAAGATGGAAATCAGCCCGAAAAAAGCGGGTATATCTCTTCTGTCTCTTATTCAAAAATTGCCTCTGCAAAAAAAGCAGAAGAATCTGCACAAAAAATACTTGAGAAGATGGGGTTAACAGAAAAATATGTTTTTAGTAACGAACTTGATAAACTCGGGCAGGAAGAAGGCGTAGATTCTTATATATCTATTGTTCATATTGATGGTAACGATATGGGAGCAAGGTTTAGTGCTTCGAATTCTTTAGAAAAATCTAAAAATCTTTCAACTTTTTTAAAAGAGTTAGTAAAAGAATCTTTCAAAAAAATTATCTCAACGATAGATGTTGAAATTGATGGAATAAAAGATTGCTTATCTTTAAAAGAAGAAGGTGGGAAAATAATTTTACCGGTTCGTCCTATAATTATGGGAGGCGATGATGTTACCTTTGTTAGCGAAGGGCGTCTGGGGATATATCTTGCTTCAATTTTCTTAAAAGAGTTTGAAAAAGGAGAATTACCTGACGAAGAAAAATTCACTTCTTGTGCTGGTATTGCTATTGTAAAAACAAAATATCCTTTTTATAGGGCTTACCGCCTTGCAGAAGAACTTTGTAGGAGTGCAAAAAATACCAGAAAAGAGAAAAGGCAAATCAACCCTTCTATCAATTCTTCTTTCTTTGATTTTCATCTTTCATCAGGTGGTCTTGCTGGAAGTATAGAAGGCATAAGAGATAAACAATTTAGAAACGCTGAAGGAAACAGTGTTCTTTATAGACCTTATGATATAAGAGATTTCGAAGGAGGAAATGAAAATATAATTTCTTCAATAAATCAAATGAAGAAAAACCTGCCAAATTCAAAAATAAAAGAATTACAACGTGTTTTAACACTTAGTAAATCAGAGCAGGCAGATTTTTTAGGACATATGAAATTTAGGCAAATGAAATACAAGAATGAAAAACTGCCTTTAGTGTTAGGGGTAAATTACCAAAATAATTTGTTTGTAAATAGCAGAACGCCTTTCTTTGATATGGTAGAGATGATGGGCTTAATCCCACAGTATGTAATTGAAAGAGGAGAATTTTAATATGGGAAGATATAATTTTAAGATAAAACTTTTGTCAGACACAATAATTGGTTCAGCAGAAGGGTTTAGTTCAACAATAGATAACGATGTTATATTTGATGAAGTAGGGTTACCTTACATACCATCTCGTAGAATAAAAGGTATATTAAGAGATTCAGCTGAAGAGTTGCAAGAGATGTTCCAACAGAGCGGAATAAATTGGGATTTTAATATTGAAGAGATATTTGGTGCAATCGGTACAACAAACTATCCAACTCGTTTTCATCTTTCAAACTTTTTTCTCCCAGAATACAAAGAAACAAAAGAATATTTAAAAAAGTGTATAGAGAAAAAACAATTTGGTCTATCTCCTAACAGCATAATCAACTTTTTTTGTAGTTTAAGAAACCAGACAAGTATAGATAAAGAAAAAGGGACTGCAAAAAAACATTCACTCAGAACAAGTAGAGTTGTCAACAAAGGGTACGAATTTTGGGGTGAAGCCAACTTTGATGATGAACATAAGGAGATAATGGGGCTTATATGTGCCAACATAAGAAGAATGGGCACCAAACGTAATAGAGGATTTGGCAGAATTAGCATACAACTTTTCAATACTGATAAAACAAAAGAAATAAAAGAAGAAAGTTTTGAATCTCTGGAGGTGAAACTATGAAACAGATAAAATTTAGTATCATTCTTGAGAACCCTATCCTTTTAACAAAAATGGCTGGAGATATGAATACAGTTGAATCTATGGATTATATCACAGGCACATCTATCCTTGGTTTTTTCGCTGGGCTTTACCTAAAAGATGTTGGTTCAGCAAATGATGAGTTTTATTCAATTTTTTTCAGAGATAAGGTGATTTTTCCTAACTCTTACATATCTATCCAAGGCGAAGAGTGTTACCCTATACCTTTTTCAATACAGAAAAAAAAGGATAATCCAGATAAAATTTATGATTTACTTATAACAGAAGAGACAATGACTTCTCCTGTGAGAGGGTTTGGAAATATTGAAGCAGACTATTTAAAAGAAGCTCAAATAAATAAAACACTACATTTCCATCAGGAAAGGGATAGAAAAAAAGGGTTTTCCAAACAGGGAATAATTTTTAATTACCAATCAATAGATGAAGGGCAGGTCTTTAAAGGGGCTCTTATTGGAGAGGAAAGCTATTTACAAAAATTAAAATCCCTTATATCTTCCGATAAACCGTTATATATTGGTCGCTCAAAAACAGCTCAATACGGCAAGGTTTCTCTTGAGATGGGTGAGGTTGAAGATTTTAAATCTACTACTGATACATCTAAAATGCCTGTAACTATGACAATGTTGTCAGATACAATACTTTATAATAAAAACGGGTTTTCAGAGGTAAAAACATCATTGATGGAGGAAGAACTTGGTGTAAAAGTTTTAAACTCTTTTGTAAGGAAAGATATTTTTGAGAACTTTATTTCTGTATGGAGAGCAAAAAAACCAATGGAAAATGTTTTCAAGATGGGGACCTGTTTTCTACTTGATAAACTTCCTGAAAAATATAAAGATTTAGAGGTTTTTGGAATAGGAGAAAGGGTTTCTGAGGGTTTTGGAAGAGTAGTTTTTAATCTTCAAAATATTGGAGAATTTAGAGTGCCTGATAAAGAACCCCCTTTAACTCTACAGACAAACGTTACCGACCTAGCAAAACAAATACTTGTTAAAAATATTGAGGATAAAATTAAGGAAAAGATTATTCTATATGCATACGAGGATGCGTCGACTTTTAATAATAATTCTCCCAACAATTCTCTTATATCAAGATTAATGGGGTTCCTTTATACCCAACAGTCATTTGAAGAAAACCTAAAGAAACTTAGAGAGATAGCTATCAAACAGTTAGAAAACTGTAATAACGGAAACGTCACCTTGAGAGAGTTTTTACAAAAAATTGACGAAAGAGTTGAAACACATAAAAAAAATTCACTAAAAGAATTAAACAAATTTATTGTTAAAGGAACCGATTTTAACTCTGATTCGCCTCACCTTAAAAAACTATATTTAAAAAGTTTCTTTACACAAATGAGAAGGCAGAACAAGACAGGAGGGTGAAAATGAATAAAGAAAGAATACTTATAAAAGGAAAAATAAGAAACTTAACACCTCTTCTGATTGGCTCAGGTATAGGAGATAACTCTGATGTTGATACAATAAGAGATAAAGATGAGAACCCTTATATTCCAGCAACCTCTTTTCTTGGAGCTTTAAAAAGTGCTATTAATCTGGAGGAAAATTATACCAGTGACCTCCTCTGTTTCTGGGGAAACATTTCTAAAAATAACTCTTGCCAATCTAACATTTCCTGTTCTGACCTGGAACTCATAGAGGAGCAAAATGTAGAAGTAGTAATAAGAGACGGTATAAAACTTAATAATAAAACAGGGATGGTAAAAGATAAAGGGAAATACGATTTTGAGATTATCCCTTCTGGAACCGAGTTTAGGGTAGAGATAGAGATAACTTCAAACGAAAATAATTATCTTTTTCATAGGAAGATGGCAGGCACTATCCTTTCTACACTTGAAAAAGGTGTTTCTCTCGGCGCTAAGGTCTCCTCAGGGTTAGGGAGAATAAAGTTAGTAGAAAAAAAATCTTTCATTTACGAGTTTAACAACAAAAAAGATATACTTGCTTGGCTAAAAAAAGAAGATTTATCAGAAGACGTTTCAGCACAACTTTTAAACGACAAGATTTCTGTTGAGGAAAACACTTTTTCAATTTTAATGGAAATGGAAATAAAAAACTCTCTTATTGTTAGGAGTTACTCAGAAGACCCCGAAGCCCCTGACTCTGTCCATATTAAAGACGCAGGAAAAAACGTTCTACCAGGGACTTCAATCAAAGGTGCATTAAGAGCAAGAGCAGAAAAGATAATCAATACAGTTCTTGAAGAAACTAAATCAAAAAATTTTATAGAATCTCTATTTGGAAATGTTGAGGAAGATGAAGAAGGTAACGAAAAACCTGGTGGTTACACAATACCATCAAGTTTTATAGTAGAAGAAGTTCCAATTGAAGATGTTGTTGATAACGAATCACAATATAGAATAAAAATAGATAGGTTTACAGGAGGAACAATAGAGGGCGCACTTATGGACAATGCCCCTCTTTTTACAAAAGAAAATGTTTCCAATATAAAGAACCTTAAGATATCTTTGATAAGAAACCCTCTTGATAGCCAAAAAGGGCTTCTACTTCTACTTATGAAAGACCTGTGGACATCTGACCTCCCTATAGGAGGCGAAAAGAATATCGGGAGAGGGGTTTTTAAAGGTGAAAAAGTAGTGATTATGGACGCTGAGAAAAAGATAGAAATTTCTTCACCTGAAAATATTAAGAACGATGATATAGAAAGATTAAAAAAATTGGTAAAAAGTTTTGCTAAAAATACCGACAAAGATAGAATAGAAAAACGGCTTGCTTTATATAAAAAAAACGGGAGGCAAGATGAGTAACGGATTAAACCTTAAAAGAATACTATCAGAGTCAAACCCTAAGAGTGTTTCTGAAAATATTCTCGACTTTGTAAAGGAATACATAAAAGAAAACTCTTTTGTAGTAGCGTATCTTGATAACGAAGTTCTTATTGGAAAATATAAAGATGGTGATTTTATTTTGCCAGATAATAAAACTATTGACCCTAAATTTATACAAAAACTAAGAATTTTTAATGAAAGTTGTGAACTTTTAGTTTGGCGAAGCAGACAAACTCTTAAAAGCCGTTTTAGAAAAGATGGAAAAGGAGAAAAAGTATTCGTTATAGAAGCAAATCAGGTTCTTTTTGGAACCCAGAAAGACGATAATTTCTCTCAGGACGGTTTTATATCATATATAGAAGATAGAGGGACAGGTGTAATTTTACCAGATATAGGTCTAATTTCAGATTCCGTTAAAGGTAAGAGAATCGGTATAAAAACTCGAAACTACGTAAGTTATACCGAAAATTGGCAAGCAACCTATGATGATGTGAGATTTGTTGGATTTGTTCAATTAGAAGAGGAGGTAAAATAAATGTCAAAGAAAAAGAAAAAGAAAAACAAATGGATGTCTTTTGAAGATTTTCAAAAAGAGTTTGGAAGTGGGCAGACACCTCCAGAAGCACCTAAAGAATCTCATAATATACAAATAAGATACCAACCGACACCTCAAGAATTTCGCAGTTCACAAAGAAGACGCCAACCTACACCTCCCCAAGTACCTGCTAACAATAAAGCCACAGCGCCTTACAACTTTATACCTTTGAGCGAAAAGGTTGTGAAGTCAGATTTTGATATTACAAACTACCCTTTTAATAAATATCACAAAGATTTAAATACAGGGTATATCGAAGTTGAACTTGAAGCAAAAACACCTTTATATATCAGGGACACAATGAACCCTAAAGAAAGAGAAGAGGAAGATAAAATAAACAAAGACGAAAATAGAACACGTGTTGAATGCGCCAACTCAGATTTTTTCTCACCTGCAGAAAGGCCAAGAATACCGGGTAGTTCTTTGCGTGGATTGATAAGAACTATGGTAGAAATAGTCAGTTTTAGTAAATTTGGGTTTTATGAAGACAAACTTTTGTATTATAGAGGTCTTGCTGATAAATCAAGAGTTTTCAGAACAGAATATAGCAAACATATGTCCTCATGGGATAGACATTCAAAAAAAGCTACTTATAAAATGTCTGCAGGGCTTATGTATAAGCAGGGCTTAAAATATTACATTATACCTGCAGAATCTTTTTCTCAAACAGACAAAAAAGTAGGAAAAAGACAATATTTTATCAAACTTGATGAAAACAGGTATCTTGTTGTCTCAGGAGATATGAACAACAAAAAACATGAATGGATAATAACCTGTAATCCTGATAAAAATAGGACAATTGAAGTTCCAAGACAAGATATTAACGAGTATAAAAACGATAGATTAAGGGATTCTACAGTTATAGATGTTGTTAAAAAAGCATCTACAGATAAGTTTGTTCCTTGTTTTTATGTTAATTGGAAAGATGTTAAAGGAAACAATAGAATATCTTTTGGGCATACCCCAATGTTTCGACTTGCTTACCAGAAAACTATAGGAGACCATATATCTAATTTTTTGAAAAATAAAGATATAGATATTGCTTCAACTATTTTTGGTAACGAAAAAGAGTTTGCTGGAAGAGTTTTCTTTGAGGACTCTTATTTTCAAGGTAATAAAGAGGAACTTTTTGAAAGAGAAGAAAAAACTCCTAAAATTCTTTCAACACCAAAACCCACATCGTTCCAGCATTATCTTGAACAGCAAAACAGTTTTAATTTAAACCATTACAATACAAGCGCAAATATCAGAGGATACAAAATGTATTGGCATAAATCAGGTAAAAATTATGAAGAAATTCCGAGTAAAATTGCTAAAAGCCCTAAACAATACACAAAAATCAAACCAGCAAAAGAAGGAGCGAAATTTTTAGGTAGAATAAGATTTGAAAACCTAACAAAAGTTGAATTGGGGGCACTTCTCTTTGCTATCCAATTGAAAGAGGGTTTATGTCATAAGATAGGTATGGGAAAACCTCTCGGTCTTGGTTCTGTAAAGATTACTCCTAAGTTGTTTTTGTCTGAAAGAGAAAAAAGGTACTCAGATTTTATGTGTGAATTTGTTGAGGCAAAAAATTCCGAGACAGAAACTAAAGAATTTATTGAAAAATTTGAGGATTATGTTTTAAAGCAATTAGGAGAGAAAGGGAAAAAAACATTTTGGGAACTTTCTCGACTTAAAGAGTTGAGTTGTATGCTTGATTTTGAAGGTAGACCTTCTGATGATAACACATCTTATATGAATATAGAACCAGTGAATCAATTTAAAGATAGAAAAACTTTACCCAAACCTTCTGAGGTAATTTAATATGGCAAAAATTCTTATAATAACTGTTGGTGGTTCAGCAGAACCGATTCTTGAATTTTTGGAGGCATACAGACAAGAAGCAGTACTTATATACTTTATTTGTACAGGAGGTCCAGGAAAGGTCTCAACATCAAACCTTGTTGACGGGGATGGAGATGTTTTTCCTGCACCAGAAAAGAGTAACAGTTGCGGTATTCAGATAGGTAAAATATCTAACTCTCGTAAAAACATAATTCAAAGAAGCGGTTATAAGGGAGATTATACTAAAGTTATCTTAGATAACCCAGACGATTTTGAGGAAGTACACTTAAAAATTTCATCAACTATAAGAGAAGCAAAAGAAAGTGGATATAAAATAATATCAGATTTTACTGGTGGAACTAAAACAATGTCAGCGGTGCTGGCAATGTTATCTGTTCTTGATTTTGATATAAATCTTTCACTAACAACAGGGCAAAGGAAAGATACTGAAAAAGTAAAAGGATTTTCTTTTTCTCGTATTATAAATCTTGATTCAGCCAGAGTGAACCAAGTTTTTCAGCAAGCCGATATCTTAACTCAAAAATATCTTTACTACTCGGCAGAAGAACTTTTTTCCAGATTGCTACGTTTTGGGCTTCAGCAGAATATTTTAACCCAAGTTGAGGAAAAATATAATAAATGTATAGCACTCTCTCTTTGGGATAGATTTGATTATACAGGTGCTTTCAAAATCCTTTCTGACAACCCAGACCTTTTTCCAGAAGGCTTTAAATACCTTCTAAAAATATTTGATAAATCCAACTGTTCTAGTTATGAAAAAGTTTTTGACCTTTTTTGTAACGCAGAAAGACAGGCGTATAACGGTTATTACGATAACGCAGTAGCAAGAGTTTATCGTGCTTTAGAACTTTTTGCTCAGATAAGATTAGAAAAAAAATACTCAATAAAAACTTCTTGCCTTGAAAAAAGCATTGATAAAGTAATAGATAAAGAAAAATGGGAATCAAAAAGAAGAGAAGACGGGAAAATACAGATTGGACTTATAGATAGTTACGAACTTTTATTAGAACTATTAGACCCTGTTGGGAATGCCTACAAGGATTATAAGGGTGAACTTTTTAACATACTTAACCTTAGAAACAATTCTAAACTTGCCCACGGAGATAATCCCGTAAACAGCGAGCAGTGGGACGAATTTAGTGATTTCTTTCGCAGTTTTATTGGGGAATGTTGTAAAAATATAGGGGTAACCCCTGAGTATTTTCAACTGCCTAAAACAATATAATAAAAAAGAAGAAATATTTATCTTAACAGAATAATCAACTATCTTTTCTTTGTTTTTCTAACCGCATTAAAAACACTTCTTTAGTAATTACTTTTCCGTTTCAATACCCCGAAGGGTCAAAGTACTTTTATCTTTACGCACCAATTTTACCATCCTGAACTTGTTTCAGGATCTCTAACCTAACCCACGTAAAAGAAGTAGTAAAAACGAGATTCCGGATCAAGTCCGGAATGGCATACAGGGCAATCCCTCGTATTTTTCTTTGTCTGCCAACTACACCCCTCATCCTTTCTTGCCCTACGGGCTTCAGTCAGCGGGCTCACCGACTCGCCCTTTGTGCTATACAGTGCTCATTATTCTTCGCACCAGC
>Ga0172382_10007898_pt1 | contig 14986 bp, 9 predicted proteins | sample Leawel138RmetaG_FD_122245 | JGI IMG/M metagenome (GOLD analysis project Ga0172382, IMG submission 122245) | Leachate microbial communities from a municipal landfill in Southern Ontario, Canada - Leachate well 138R metaG | ecosystem: Engineered > Solid waste > Landfill > Unclassified | place...
CATGTGTGGCATTGTCGGTATTGTAGGCAAATCAAACATTAATCAAGCGCTCTATGACGCGCTTACCGTACTTCAACACCGTGGCCAGGACGCCGCTGGAATGGTGACATCAAAGAATGGACGGTTGTTTCTGCGAAAAGACAATGGCTTAGTGCGTGATGTATTTCGCACACGGCATATGAAAGAACTGATCGGCAATGTGGGTATCGGTCACATTCGCTATCCTACTGCAGGTAGTTCTAGCAGCGCTGAAGCACAACCTTTTTATGTCAACTCTCCATACGGTATTACCCTTGCGCATAATGGTAATTTAACCAACGTAAAACAGCTGGCTAAAGAGATTTATCAGTCTGATTTGCGCCACGTCAATACCAACTCTGATTCAGAAGTGTTGCTCAACGTTTTTGCCCACGAGCTTAGCGGTCGTGGCAAATTGCAACCGACTGAAGAAGATGTGTTCGCTGCGGTCAGTCGTGTGCATGAACGTTGTCAGGGCGGTTATGCGGTAGTTGCGATGATTACGGGTTATGGTGTGCTGGGTTTTCGTGATCCGAATGGTATTCGCCCCATTGTCTTTGGTCAGCGTCATACCGATGAAGGTGTCGAATATATGATCGCCTCAGAAAGCGTTGCACTGGACGTGCTGGGCTTTACTTTGATTCGCGATTTAGCCCCTGGTGAAGCGGTCTACATCACTGAAGGTGGCCAGCTACACACGCGTCAATGTGCCGCCAATCCAGTGCTCAGTCCTTGCATTTTTGAGCATGTTTATTTGGCGCGCCCAGACTCCATTATTGATGGTATCTCTGTTTACAAAGCGCGTTTACGCATGGGTGAAAAACTCGCGGATAAGATTTTACGCGAACGCCCTGAACACGACATTGATGTCGTCATTCCAATTCCTGATACCAGTCGTACCTCAGCTTTAGAGCTGGCCAATCGATTGGGCGTGAAATACCGCGAAGGTTTTGTGAAAAATCGCTATATCGGTCGTACCTTTATTATGCCCGGTCAAGCTGAGCGTAAAAAATCTGTACGGCAAAAACTTAATGCTATTGAACTCGAGTTCCGCGGTAAAAACGTGATGCTAGTCGATGACTCGATTGTCCGTGGTACCACCTGTAAGCAAATTATTCAGATGGCGCGTGATGCCGGTGCAAAGAATGTGTATTTCTGTTCAGCAGCGCCAGCCGTGCGTTATCCGAACGTGTACGGTATTGATATGCCTAGCGTGCATGAGCTGATTGCGCATAACCGTACGACTGAAGAAGTGGCAGATTTGATTGGCGCTGACTGGTTGATTTACCAAGATCTGGAAGATTTAATTGACTCCGTCGGCGGTGGGAAAATTAAAATCGATCAGTTTGACTGTGCGGTATTCAATGGCGTCTATGTCACTGGTGATATTGATCAACAGTATCTACAGCGTATTGAACGTGAGCGTAATGATCTCGAGCGCTCGGGTGAGCAGACCAATGCCACCATTGGTCTGCACAACAGCTGACCGACAACTCTCTAAGCGGGGTGTCCATTGACGCCACCGCTGCAAACAAGAGCATGCAAGCCATGCTCTGCTAATTATTAAGTATAAGGTGCAAGTCATGACGACGGATTGGCAGGCGGGTCGACTCAATAGTGAGCTGAGTCATGCAGGTTTTGATACCTTGGCGGTACGTGCAGGGCAATATCGAAGCTTTGAAGCAGAACACAGTGAGGCGATTTTTACCACATCCAGTTATGTCTTTCGCAGTGCGGCTGATGCAGCCGCCACCTTTGCTGGCGATCGTGATGGTAACGTTTACTCACGTTATACCAACCCTACTGTGCGTACCTTTGAAGAGCGCTTAGCCGCATTAGAAGGTGCAGAGAAGTGTGTAGCTACAGCATCAGGCATGTCCGCTATTTTAGCGACAGTGATGAGCTTATGCAGCATGGGCGACCAGATTTTGGTGTCACGCAGCATCTTCGGCGCAACTGTCAGCTTATTTGATAAATACTGTGCACGCTTTGGTATTCAGATTACTTATGTGCAGATTGATGATTTAGCCGCTTGGCAAGCAGCCTGTACTGAAAAGACCAAGTTACTCTTTATTGAATCACCCTCTAATCCGTTAGCAGAATTGGCTGATATTCGCGCATTAAGCGATATTGCTCACGCAGCCAATGCTCTATTGATGGTTGATAACTGCTTCTGTACGCCGGTATTGCAAAAACCATTAGCGTTAGGAGCGGATATTGTGATCCATTCCGCCACCAAATACATTGACGGGCAGGGCCGTTGCTTAGGTGGTGCGGTGCTGGGTAGCGCTGAAATCATGAAAGAAGTGGTGGGTTTCTTGCGTACCGCAGGCCCAACCATGAGTCCGTTTAATGCTTGGGTGTTCTTAAAAGGTCTTGAGACTTTACGTTTACGCATGAATGCGCACTGCCAAAGCGCGCAACAATTAGCGCAGTGGCTTGAGCAACAACCTAAGGTCACGAAAGTCTATTACTCAGGTTTACCGAGCCATCCACAACACGAACTGGCTAAACAGCAGCAAAGCGGTTTTGGCGCCGTGGTTAGCTTTGAGGTCGAGGGCGGTAAAGAAGGGGCATGGCGTTTTATTGATGCCACTAAAATGATCTCGATTACCGCGAACTTGGGCGATACCAAAACCACTGTGACTCATCCAGGCACCACCACCCATGGCCGCTTACCCGCAGCAGAGCGTGAGAAAGCCGGTATCCATGATGGGTTGATTCGCATTGCTGTAGGACTTGAGGACTTTGCCGATATTCAGGCCGATGTGCAACTCGGGTTAGCTGCGCTGTAATTTTTCAAAAAAGAATAAGGATGTTCTATGGCTCCGGAACCTATACCGACTATAGTTGCTGAAGAAATTGATATAGCTCAACCTGCAGTAAAGGTTTTATTAATCGATCTGGAAAACTGCCCAGGAAAGATTCAACAACTGCAGGAAGACTTAAAAGATTACACAAAGGTTGTGATCTGCTATGCCAATACAGGGGCAAAGATTCCTTTGGACTGGTTAATGGCGCTAAACGAAACGATAAATAGTAATCGATTGCAAATTTACAAGATGGAAACAGCAGGTAAGAATTCAGCTGATTTTGGGATTTGTTTTTTCGCTGGCATGCTGGCTCAACAGCTAGGTCAATCAGCAAATTTCACTATTGTGTCGGATGATACTGATTTGGATCATCTGGTTAGCCTGCTAATCAGTCAAGCCCATACGGCTAAGCGCCAAGGGAAGCTTAAACCTATCGCATCTGAAACTAAGGTAATAGCATCTGCACCTATAGTGGTTAAAGATGTAGCAAACGGAGTATATATATATTGCAGCCATCTCATTAATCATAGGTCTAACAGACCAGCGTCAGTTACTACCTTAAAAAACAGTATTTGTAGTTTGATGAATAAGAATAAAGGCATGAGTGAAGCAGTTTTTGAGCAGTTAGTAGAATTGAAGGTGGTAATTATCAACAATGCAAAGATAAGCTATGCTGATATTAAGATTAAAAGTTTAATTAGTAAGAAATAAACTACTTATCCACCAGTTATGCTCGACACTAATGAGCAACTAAATTTTCTGATTTAATACGTTTTTCTAGCTGATCTAAACCTTTACGATACAGCTGCCAGGCCAACACGCCGGCAACCAGATTACCCAGTAGTACACCGATATATAACCCGCTCATACCCGCCAAGCTTGCACCTATCCAGATCGCCGGTAAGTAGCAAGCAAACAGACGTAGGGTAGAGATCAATACTGCGCGCATGGGCATGCCCAGAGCGTTCGACACCGACACCATCAGCATGCACACGCCCAGCGCCGCGTAACTGATCGGCACCCAGAGCATATAGCTGAGCAAATAGACTTCAGTTTCCTGATTGGGTGCGAGAGCAGGGGCGATCCAATTTCTGCTGACCAGCCAAAATAACGCGATAACCACCTGTAGCCCAATCACAAAGCGTACTGCGATCAACACGAGACTGTGCACTCGCTCAAGTTGCTTAGAGCCAAATAAACGCCCCACCATCGGTGGTAACGCCATGGTCAGCGCCAGCACAATAACAATTGAGAACAGTTCTAGGCGGCTACCTAAAGTCCAAGCGGCAATCGCAGAACCACCAAAACCTGCGACTAAGCGGGTGGCCATTAATGAAGCTGCCCCAGGCATCAGTTGACTCAACATCGCGGGGGCGCTGGTTTTGAAAATATCATGTAAAGCTTGTCTGGTCGGGAGCTTATCTGGATCAAAGGCCAACCAGTGGCGCTTGAATATCCGCGAGTACATAATCGCTGCACCGATTAAGCAAGCAACCGTGGTGGCATAGGCGGCGCCAGGTAAGCCCAAGTCGAAGGTAAAAATAAAGAGTGGATCAAGCAGCATATTTAACACGCTGGTGACCACCATCATTAAACCGGGTAATCGAGTATCGCCGTTGGCACGTGAAATACTGTTAGCAAAATACAAAAAAGAACCCAGCCACGCGCTGCATAACCATGGCAACCAGTAGCTTTCGGTATAGGGTAATAACTCAGGACCCGCACCAAGGGCATTCAGCACAGGCACCCGCAGCAAATACATCAGCGTACATAACAGAAAAGACACACAGCAGCCGCTCAGCACGACCAGTCCGCCCATATGCTTGGCGCGCTCTGGATTACCGGCACCAATAGCACGTGAAATCAACGCCGTTGAGGCAATACCAATACCAATTTGCACTCCAATCAGCAGTTGCTGTAAAGGTAGTGAAAAACCAAGCGCTGCGAGCGGTTGCATACCCAGCATACTGATAAAAATACTATCGACCAGCTGAAAGCTCATTAGCGCAACCACACCAAATAACATCGGCCACGTCATACTAAATAAGACGCGAGGCAAGGATTGGTCGGCTAAATATTTTTTTTGCATAAGACTCTTAAATGCTTACATTTGGCGAGAGGGCAGCTATGGTAGCACTCCTATAGTGTTTATGTGATGCTGATTGCACAGCATATTCTCACTACAATAAAGAGGTATAAGTGTATGCGTTACCTGCAAAAAGTAGCTTTCTCGGTACTCGATTTAGCCTCACGTAGAGACACCGATCAAGGCCCTGCACCAGCGTTGCAACGATCTTTAGCTTTAGCTCAGCACGTTGAAAGTTTAGGCTTTACCCGTTTCTGGGTGGCTGAACATCACAATATGGATGCTATCGTCAGCTCCGCAACTGCAGTGTTAATAGGTTATCTAGCTGCTGGTACACAGCGTATTCGAGTCGGTGCCGGTGGAGTGATGCTGCCTAACCATGCACCTTTAGTGATTGCTGAGCAATTTGGTACCTTAGAAGCGCTGTACCCTGGACGTATTGATTTAGGTCTGGGTCGCGCCCCAGGCAGTGATCAAGTTACAGCTCGGGCCTTGCGTAGAGATCGTAGCGGGAGTGCTGATAATTTCCCCGCTGAGGTTGCCGAGTTGCAAGCGTTCTTAGGACCACGTAAGGCAGGGCAACAAGTGGTTGCGATGCCTGGGGTCAATAGTAATGTGCCGATTTGGTTGCTTGGCTCAAGTTTGTTCAGCGCGCAATTAGCCGCAGAGAAGGGTTTGCCCTATGCCTTTGCTTCGCATTTCGCCCCGCGCATGATGATGCAAGCGATAGACATCTATCGCAGCAATTTTAAGCCTTCGGCAGTCCTAGATAAGCCTTATGTGATGCTTGGTGTGCCGCTGGCAGCAGCAGACACGGACGCTCATGCTGAGTTTTTAGTGACCTCTACTTATCAGCGTATTTTGGCCTTAATTCGCGGACAAAGTATGCTGTTACGTCCACCAGTAGAGAGCATGCAAGGTCTGTGGAAGCCGCATGAAGAACATGCCGTCAAAGAGTTTTTAAGTATGGCGATGATTGGTAGTGCGGAGACGATTGAGCAGCAAATACAGGTGTTACTGCAACATACACAAGCAGATGAATTGATTTTCACCTGTGATCTCTATGAAGAGTCTGACCGCTTACGTTCGTTTGAAATTCTTGCCGGACTGCTGCGTTAGTTCACAGCAATCCAGCAAGAATAACAGCGACTTAGCGCGGTTTAGCCGGTGAACTGCGCTTGCCAGCTTTGCCAGCAGGTTTTTGTCTTCTTTCTGCACGTAATTTAGCTTCAGCCGCCGCTTTAGCTTGTTCACGCTTATGCCACTGGGGTTTATCTTCAGTGGCACGTGGTGGCAAGCCCGTGTGCTGCGTGAGCAGTGGACGCGGCGCTTTCTCACCCTTAGAAGGGGTTGAGTTTTTGCGACGCGCACTGTGGTAACCGTCTGCTTCGGGCTGATGGGCAGGAATCAGATGACTCTTGCTGTCACCAATTAAGTCAGTGCGACCCATACGGATCAATGCTTCACGAATTTGTGGCCATGATTTTGGATCGTGATAGCGCAAGAAGGCTTTATGCAAACGACGTTGCTCTTCGCTTTTCACAATTTCCATTGCTGGGCTTTTATAGGTGACTTTACGCAGCGGATTTTTACCTGAGTGGTACATCGCCGTTGCTGTCGCCATCGGTGAAGGGTAAAACGCCTGAACCTGATCCGCGCGGAAGTTATTACTTTTTAACCACAGCGCTAGATTGAGCATGTCCTTATCGGTAGTGCCAGGGTGCGCAGCGATAAAGTACGGAATTAAATACTGCTCTTTGCCCGCTTCTTTGGAGAAACGTTCAAACATCTTACGGAAACGCTCATAGCTACCAATGCCGGGCTTCATCATATGCTCAAGCGGGCCTTCCTCGGTATGCTCAGGCGCGATTTTCAGATAGCCACCGACGTGATGGGTGACTAATTCGCGCACATACTCAGGTGACTCCACGGCCAAGTCATAGCGCAGACCAGAAGCAATCAGTACTTTCTTCACGCCAGGCAGATCACGCGCTTTACGGTACAGCTCAATCAAGGAGGTGTGGTCGGTATTCAGGTTTGGACAAATACCGGGGAATACGCAAGATGGCTTGCGGCAGGCCGTTTCAATTTCCTTGGTCTTACAGGCTAGGCGGTACATGTTCGCGGTTGGTCCGCCGAGGTCAGAGACCACACCAGTAAAGCCCGGTACTTTGTCACGCATATCTTCAATTTCTTGCAGAATCGACTCATGTGAGCGGTTCTGAATAATGCGGCCTTCGTGTTCGGTAATTGAGCAGAAGGTACAGCCGCCAAAGCAGCCGCGCATAATATTCACTGAGAAACGAATAGTTTCGTAAGCAGGAATTTTTTCCTTGCCGTACTTAGGATGCGGTACACGTGCATAGGGCAGGCCAAACACATAGTCCATTTCCTCGGTGGTCAAAGGAATCGGTGGCGGGTTGAGCCAAATATCTTGGTTCTCATGGCGCTGGACGATGGCACGAGCATTACCTGGGTTGGTTTCTAAGTGCAGTACACGGTTAGCATGCGCATAGAGTACGGGGTCGTTGCGTACTTTTTCAAAGGACGGAATGCGAATCACCGTGCGATCACGGGTGAGACGCGGGTGATCCATCAGTTGCACCACTTGCACATCGTTGTGCTCTGCCGTTTGTCCTGCTTGCTGCTCAACGGCACAGGCTTCGGTGTCTTGCGTATTCACATAAGGGTTGATAATGCGATCAACACGGCCTGGGCGGTCAATACGGGTGGAGTCCAGCTCAAACCAGTCGGTCGGCGTATTACGACGAATAAAGGCCGTGCCGCGGATATCATCAATATCGGTAATCGACTCGCCCCACGATAGGCGTTGCGCCACTTCAACAATGGCACGTTCAGCATTACCGTACAAAAGGATGTCTGCTGTCGCGTCCATTAGAATCGAGCGACGCACGCTATCTTGCCAGTAGTCGTAGTGAGCAATACGGCGCAACGAGGCTTCAATACCACCGAGGACAATCGGTACATGACTGTAAGCTTCTTTACAGCGTTGACTGTAGACCAAGCTCGCGCGATCCGGACGCTTGCCCGCTTGACCGCCAGCAGTGTAAGCATCATCGGAACGCATCTTACGATCGGCGGTGTAGCGGTTAATCATCGAGTCCATATTGCCGGCGGCGACACCAAAAAACAGATTGGGCTCACCCAGTTGCATAAAGTCATCTTTATTGCGCCAGTCCGGCTGACTGATAATGCCCACTCGAAAACCTTGCGCCTCTAGCACGCGACCAATGACCGCCATACCAAAGGAAGGGTGATCGACATACGCATCGCCGGTGACGATGATGACATCGCAAGAGTCCCAGCCGAGTTGATCCATTTCTTCCCGAGACGTCGGTAAAAAAGGTGCGGGACCAAAACATTCGGCCCAGTATTTAGGGTAATCGTATAAGGGTTTAGCTGCGTGCATGAAAATGACCTATATCAAGATGCGCGAAATATAGCATAAATGTTTGGAATTAAGGCAGGGTTCAGATAGCAGGAGTAGATTGCCTGCATGTGCTAAGGTGCATCGCAAAATTGACACTATCGTAGATTAGGTAGACCAATGCAGATTGAATTGTTAAAGCTACGTCCGTTGCGCCCGTTACTGCTCAAGAACAGCTCAGGGAAACACTATTTAAGTGCCGCCAGTGGTATGTGGATGACTGACGACAGGCTGTATGTCGTGGCTGATGATGAGTTGCTGCTTGGCGTATTTTCTAGGCTGGATAATAGCCCTGGGCAGTCTCTAAAAATTCTTCCTGGAGACTTACCCTCTGATCCGCGGCAACGCAAGGCGGCCAAACCTGACTTTGAAAGCGTTAGTTGTTTGCCCGCATCCGCTGAATACCCTTATGGTGCTTTGTTAGCACTGGGCTCTGGCTCGACTGAGCAGCGCAAACGCGGCATGCTTTGGCCTTTTAACCAGCAGCAAGAGTTAGTCGGGGACGCGCAAGTATTCTCTTTGCAGGCCCTCTATCAACCACTGGAACAGCTCTTTGCCGATCTCAATATTGAAGGAGTCACCCTACAAGGGAACTGTTTAAAGCTCTGGCAAAGAGCCAATAATCAGCATCGTGAAAATGCCGTGATTGAATACTGTCTTTCTGATTTATACGCCGTGATTGCTGCTAAGCAAGATTCTTTGCAGGTTCAGCCACAACGTATCGATTACTATGACCTCGGTGAAGTGACTGGCGTTCCACTTACTTTTACCGATGCTTACGAGCTAGACGATGGTGCGAGCCTATTTACTGCAGCAGCGGAAAATACTGACAATAGCTATCTGGACGGTGAATGTGTTGCTGCCGCGATCGGTTTAATCGATCGACAACGACGGTTGCGTTGGCTTAAACCTGTGCATCCTGTTTATAAGCTGGAGGGTATCAGCGCTAAACAGGTTGGCGATCAGTTACAGATTTATCTGGTCAGTGATGCGGATAACTCAGAAATACCCGCTCAGTTATTCGAAACTCAGATCAAATATTCAGTGTAAATACTTTAAATAAGGAGGGCTGATAATGGACGCTCAACAGCATGCTCAGGCACGACAAAAGGCTATGCGCAATACCAGTGTAGTCGCTGCTATCGTCAACTTAGCGCTGACTATTGCTAAAGTCTTTTTTGGCATCGTCGGTCAATCACATGCTTTAATTGCCGACGGTATTCACTCGCTGGCCGATTTAAGCACCGACTTAATGGTGTGGTTTGCCGCCAAATACAGTAATCAACCCGCGGATAAAGAGCACCCTTATGGGCATGCTCGAATTGAAACAGCATTTACTGTTGGTTTAGGTGTGTTGTTAATCGCGACGGCAATTGGTATCGTCGTTGACTCATCGCAGCGCTTGCTTAATCCTGAGCTCATCTTGCAACCCACACCGATTGTACTACTGATTGCTTTCATTTCTATTGTTGCTAATGAAGGTCTTTATCAGTACACCATGCGCGCGGCCCATACGTTTAACTCCAACTTACTGCGCGCCAATGCTTGGCATCACCGCTCAGATGCGATTTCATCCATTGTGGTGTTGGTCGGTGTCGCGGGCAGTTTAGTCGGTTTTCCTTACCTCGATGCTTTTGCCGCCTTAGGTGTGGCATTTATGATCGGTAAAATTGGTTGGGATCAAGCTTGGGTCTCAATCCGAGAGTTGGTCGATACTGGGATGGAGCCAAAAACCACAGCAGCCATTGAGCGTATTATCGAAAACGTTGAAGGTGTGCAGGGTGTGCATATGTTGCGCAGTCGTCGTATGGGCAGCAGCTATTTGATTGATGTGCATATTGAAGTGGATGAGCGCTTAAGTGTCTCAGAAGGGCATAAAATTGCTGAATATGTGCGCTTAAAGCTGATTGATTCCAATAAGGATATCAGTAATGCCTTGGTGCATATTGATCCCGAAGATGATTCTTTAGCACTGCTATGCAGTGGTCTACCGCTGCGCCGTGAAGTTTTGGCAGATTTACGCGAGGCCTGGGCTGGGGAAGTGGATGCGGCGGAATGCGGTTCGGTAACCTTGCATTACCTTAGTGGTAAAGTGCATGTGGACTTGGTACGCCCCATGAGTGATATGGAAGAGAATGCGCAGAACTTATGCCTGCATCTACAAAATAAAGCTCAAGCATTACCCTATATTGGTCAAGTGCGTATTTTTTATCAATTTACCCAACACAAATAGTGCTGTTTCTGCGTAATACTGAGGCTCATTGCTTTAGTATTACGCAGATATCTCGTCTCCTCTAAAAAGAATAAGTATGACAAGCAGTGTACGTAGGCAAGCGCCGACCCGCTTTGGCGGCATGATGATTATTGCCGGTACCGCGATTGGCGCAGGGATGTTGGCAAATCCCACTGCGACATCGGGTGTCTGGTTTCTAGGTTCAGTAGCAATACTCTTATACGTCTGGCTATGTATGTATTTGTCAGGCTTGATGCTGCTGGAAGCGACACTGCACTTTCCCCAAGGGGCCAGTTTTCATACCGTGGTCAAAGGTTTGCTAGGCCCCGCTTGGAGCTTAATCACCGGAGTTGCGGTGACCTTTGTTCTGTACTCGCTGACCTATGCGTATATTTTTGTCGGTGGTGGTCTTACTCAAAACAGTCTAATGAACATTTCTGGCTGGCTTAGCGCTGAGCCGATACAGGTCTCGCGAGAGCTCTCTGCCGTTGTGTTTTTGCTGGCTTTAGCCACCTCAGTGTGGGTTTCTACCAAGCTGGTGGATCGCTTTTCCACGCTACTGATTGGCGGCATGCTAGTCAGCTTCTTCCTTTCGACAGGCTCACTGTTACAGAGTGTGACACCGGAGGTGTTGCTTGACCTGAATGCCACAGGCGAGCAAGGCTACTGGCGTTATGCCTGGGCAGCGTTGCCAGTGTGTTTGGCTTCTTTTGGTTTTCATGGCAATGTGCCAAGCTTGGTGAATTATTACAATAAGCAAGCTCAGCCGGTAGCGCGCAGTATCCTATGGGGTTCCTTGTTGGCATTGACCATGTATTTACTATGGCATCTTGCCGTCCAAGGCAACTTACCGCGCACTGAGTTTGCTCCTGTCATTAGCGCTGATGGTGATGTCTCGGCATTGCTCGCAGCATTAAATAATTATGTCCATACCGACACCGTGGCGCGTTTTTTAAATGCTTTTGCATTTATGGCCATAGCCAGTTCGTTTTTAGGTGTGACCTTGGGTTTGTTTGACTATCTACGAGACTTGTTTGGCTTTGCTGATACGGCTGCAGGGCGTTTAAAAACAGCGACAGTGACATTTCTACCGCCTTTATTAGCCTGTCTGTTGTTTCCCACAGGCTTTGTTAAGGTGATGGGCTATGTCGGTCTGATGGCAGCGATTTGGGCGGCCTTAATTCCGGCTTTACTGGTACGTGCTTCGCGTCAGCGTTTTGCCCATGCGCAATACCAGGTTTTCGGCGGAGCCTGGTTGATTGGTTTTGTTGTGGCATTTGCAGTAATAGTTTTTTGTGTGCAAATACTCTTGCTAATGAATTGGATGCCTTTGTTTCGAGGCTAAAGATCCAGATCATACAGCTAAATTATGCTTGCTTAACTGAGGTATAAACAGCTAGCTTCGTCTCCATATCATTTCTTAAAAACTGAAAGGCCTGCATTATGCGTAATATTTGGAATAGGTTGTCTTTGCGTCTACGCTTATTTGTGTCTTTTGGTGTCCTGTTTACGCTAATGACCGGTTTGGCTTTAGTGCTGCAATCGAATTTTTATACACAAACTCGAGTGGCTCGTTTAGTTGAATACGATCTGCCCTCACAACTGCAACAGCTTGCTGCAGAAGTCACAGTCAAGCTTGCGCCTAGTATTGAAGCATCGCATGCTCTAGCGAGTAATATCTACATCCAAGATTGGATCAAACGAGAAATGCCAGAGTCTGAGCTGCCTTTGCTGCGCGAGCAAATGGCGACTATTTATCAGCAGTTGGGTGCTAAGTCAGTCTTCTTAGCCGCCAATAATGGCTCTAATGTCTTCTATTATCACTACCAAGAAAGTGCGTTTAATTATCGACAACTCGACCTTAAAGACGAGCAGGATGCTTGGTATCTAGCTTATCTCAAAAGTGGCTTGCCCTATGAGTTGAACCTCGACAGCAACGAATTTACCGGTAATCAGCTACAAATGTTTGTTAATTACAGCAATCCAGTAAAGACTGCATCAGGACAGCCTATTAGTGTTGCGGGTGTGGGTTTGGATATGCAACATCTGGCTGAGATGATCGGTACTTACCGATTCCGTAAAAACGGTCGAGCATCTTTAGCCACTGCGCAGGGTGTGGTGGAAGTCAGCTCCGCTGATCTATTGGTCACCGATCTAAATGCGACAGCAGAACTGAAAAGCTTATTAGATAACCAAAAAGTATCCATTGCGCAAGTCAACTATAAAGGTCAGCAGCTCTTTGTCGGTACAGTGTGGATCGCCGATCTACAGCGCTATTTGGTCCTTGAGGTGCCTCTAAGTGACTTTATGGGACCCATTAAAGAGCAGTTGTACCAGTCCTTGATGGCCGGAGCGGTATTATTGTTGCTGAGTTTGCTTTTGCTGTATCCGCTGGCGGTGTCTTTAAGCCGTCCTTTGACGTTATTTCAACGTCAACTTGTGAAAATCACTCGTACCCTAAACTTATCACACCGCCTAGAAACCACTGATAAAGCTGAGTTGGGCGAGCTAGCAGAACAAACTAATAGTCTGCTGGAACGATTATCTTTTGCTATTAATGGTGTGCAACGCAGCTCAAACCGTCTGACTGAGACGGCACATAACTTAGCGTGTACTGCCGGTTTAGTCAGTCGTAATACTGATAAGCAACAAGAAGTCAGTCAGTCGATGGCAGCAGCAGTGGAAGAGATGTCATCTTCCGTAGCAGAAATCACCTCGACCATGGAAGAGTTATCTGCCTCTTCAACACAGATCGCTGACTATTCGCAGTCGGTGGTTGAGGTCGCCAACGTCACCCTAGAAAGCAGTAAAAAAGGTGCTGGTGCGATGCAGAATTTGCAATCACGCATGGCTGAAATCCATAAAGACAGTGAAACCAGCCTCAATGAGATTGTAAAGCTGGGCAGCAAGTCGAAAGAAATCAGCAAGGTGATGGACTTAATTAACACCTTAGCCGATCAAACCAAGTTAATTGCCTTTAACGCAGCACTGGAAGCCTCAAGCGCCGGTGAGTCGGGCAAGCGTTTCTCGGTGGTCGCCAGTGAGATTCGACGTTTAGCTGACAGTGTGACCGATTCCACGCATGAAATTGAAGATCGTATTCAGGAAATTCAAGACTCAATTAATCGTTTGGTAATTACCTCGGAGAAAGGTGCCAGCTCGATTCAACTGGGTATGCAGGTCAGCTCTGAAACGGCTGAAGACTTAAATGCGTTGGTGCAAGCGGCCAGTAAAACCAGCAGTGCTGCGCAACAAATCTCGCTCTCAACTCGTCAGCAGAAAACAGCGAGCAGCCAGGTGGTGATTGCCTTACGTGATATTGCCAACGCCAGTATGCATAACGCTCAGTCGGTGCGTAGCATCACTGATATCAGCGAAGAAATGGTTAAAATGTCTGAAGATTTAAATAATTTAGTGTCTGAGTTTAATCAAACAGAGCCTGAAAAAGAAGGAGATTGCTAGCCCTCAGATATCACGCTTGAACGTGTAAAGCATACAAAGTCTGGCGAACTTAAGCAGTGCGCTGGTGACGCTCATATCATCAGTCCACTAGCATAATAAGATAGCAACGCTGTAGTGGTAACAGGAGTTGAAAAAGCGATGATGACAGCTAAACTAATAAGAGTTTTAATTGTTGACGATAGCAGCGTTGCACGCGATATTTTACGCTCATTACTAGAAGAACAAGAGGGTATTGAAGTTGTTGCTGAGGCCTGTAATGGCAAGGAAGCGGTTGAACTAGTACAAGCATTACGCCCCGATCTGGTCACTATGGATCTAAATATGCCAGTGATGAGCGGTCTCGAAGCAATAGATTATATTATGCATCACAAGGCTGTGCCTATTTTAGTGGTGAGTAATGAGTCTGATGCAGAGCTGGCGTATGAAGCCGTGAACTGTGGCGCGCTAGATGTTATCGCTAAACCAATTCTCGCCTCAGACGAGGCGGAAATATTTATTCGTCAAGTCCGGTTATTAGCGGGGATACCCGTCATTACGCGTTTGCGCCGTCGTAGTGTCGAGGCCCCGCATCCTACCATGGCCAGACTCCATCCAGTCCTGAGTGCGACTCAGTCAGACGTCCAGCAAATATTTGTCATTGCATCCTCAACCGGAGGACCACAAGCACTCGCTAGCTTGCTGCCACAATTACAGGCCGACTTTCCTGCGCCTATTCTTATTGCACAACATATCAGTGATGGTTTTATTGAGGGCATGGCACAGTGGTTATCAGGGATGTGTCAATTGACGGTAAAAGTCGCTGAAGACGGTGAATTATTGCGCGCTGGTTTTGTGTATTTATCGCCTTCGGAGCAACATCTGACAGTCACCACTGAGCGTCGCGTGAAGTTAATACCGCGCGCTGATCGTGATATTTACCGACCCAG
>Ga0172382_10007899_pt1 | contig 14984 bp, 14 predicted proteins | sample Leawel138RmetaG_FD_122245 | JGI IMG/M metagenome (GOLD analysis project Ga0172382, IMG submission 122245) | Leachate microbial communities from a municipal landfill in Southern Ontario, Canada - Leachate well 138R metaG | ecosystem: Engineered > Solid waste > Landfill > Unclassified | place...
CTGCGTCGGGTTGGCGCCCAAGGCATTGAAGGTGGCAAGGAAGAGCGGCGAACCGACCACACGCATCTTCATGCCCTTCACATCCTCCGGCGTGCGGATCGGATGCTTGGAGTTCGAGACCTCGCGGAAACCGTTTTCCCCCCAGGCCAGCGGCACCACATCACGCATGGCGAGCAGTTCGAACACTTTCTTGCCGACACGGCCCTGGGTCAGGGCATCGATTGCCTTGTGGTCGGGCATCAGGAAGGGCAACGCAAACAGGTTCAGCTCCTTGACCTGCGGCGACCAGTTGATGGTGGAGCCGACTGCGAGATCGATAATGCCCTGACGCAGCGCGGTGAACTCCTTGGTCTGGTCACCAGACACCAGCGAAGTGCCGGGATAGACCTTGATCTTGATCCGCCCTTCGGTCTTTTCCTCAACCAGATCGGCCCAGCGCTTCGCCCCCCAGCCCCACGGGAAAGCTTCGCCGAGCACGGTCGACAGTTTGTATTCATCCTTGTAAGGGGTCGCAGCCGTGGCGGGAACCGAAAAACCCAGCACGGCAGATGCCATCAGACCTGCAATCAAAGTGGCGAAGCGGCGTTTCTGCATTGAAGATCTCCAGAATCTACTTTGTGAATACTGAGCCCGACGGACGGAAAACGGCCCTGGATCGCAGATTCTACAAACAAAGGGGCAAATGACAAAAGCACGGCACGGGATGATTTCATCACTGAGCCTCACAAAAGGGGTATGCATCAGGTCAGACGCCCTGATTTGGTGCATTTAAATTATTGATTAGTATGAACTTGTGTCGTACGACGCGGCTGGCTCAGAATCCGCCCAGTTTTTTCTGGAGACCTTCAGTCCCATGCCGTATTCTGACATCAGCAACCCGTACATTCCGCCCACCACAGCACAGATCGGAAGCTCACATGGCTACGTCTTCAACGCCGACGAAGTCACGCTCGAGGCCGAGGTTCATGCGGTCGACCCACTCGCCACCAGCTACCTGAACTGGTCCCTGCAACTGTGGGCAGGTGACGTCCTGGTTGCCGATGCCAGCTTTGGCGCGCTTTATCCCGATGGTTTCGGCATCGCCCGCATCGGCGCCACCGTGAGCGCCAGTCTGCCTGCCGGCACGAGCGAGCACATGCTGACCCTGGTCCTCGCCGGCGACGATGGCACCGGCCAGCGGCGCTTTGACGCCGTCACCTACCCGCGCAGCGAGCGTTTCGTGCTGCCGCTGATCGAGGGCTCGGTGGCCTACCGGCTTGACGCTGGCTACACCGAGATCAGCGCCGACTGCATCCGCAACCCGCGCGCCGCCAACAACATGAGCGGCTCGCTGGTACTCGAACTGTGGGCCTTGCCCGCGGCCTATCAAGGCGGCGCATTCAGCGGCATTCTGATCGGGAGCGAGTTTGTCGGCGCACTGGCCGGTCAATCGCAATGGAACAATGTCTCCGCACGTCTTCCCGCATGCACGCTGCCTGCGGGTTGCTGGCATCTGGTTCTGATGCTGCGCGAGTGGGTCGGCAACACCTACCTGACCCGCGACTACCGCAACTTCGCGCTCACCGTAGACGGCCCGCTGCCAGCGCTGAAAGACGCGACTGAAGTCGCTGCACCGGTGGAGAAACCTGCGGCAAAGCCGGCCGGGAAAGCAGCGGAGAAAGTGCCGCCCAAGAAGCGCAAACCCGCAACAGCGACCAAATCGCCTGCAGCCGAGCCCGTCAGTGCCGCCAAGCGTGGCGCCAAACAGTCCGCCCCCGCCCACAAGCACGGGCGCGTCTCGGTCAATACGGCCAGCGTCGGCGATCTGACTGCCGTTCGCGGCATCAATGGCGCCATCGCAGAAGGCATCGTCGCCGAACGCCCCTGGAAAACGCTCGACGATCTGATCACGGTCAAGGGCATCGGCACCAAGTCCCTCGACAAGCTCAAGCACCTGCTCAAGCTCTGATTCAAAGGGCGGGCCCGCCACGGCCCGCTCCCGCTCGTTCGGGCACGAAAGCTGCGTTGAGAGGCTATTACACCTTTCGCAGCGAACCACCATGAACAAGCTCGACAGCGCCCTCCTCGCCATCCTGATCAAGGATGCGCGCGCCTCCTTTGCCGACATCGCCAGACAGCTCGACATCTCGCGTGCCCATGCGCGGACGCGGGTGCAGGCCTTGGTCGAGAGCGGCGTCATCGAGCAGTTTTCGGCGGTCGTCAATCCCGAGAAACTGGGCAAGGTCGTGTCCACCTTCATCGATCTGAAAGTGAACCCTGCGCGGCTGGAGCCGATTGCAGACGAGCTGGCCAACTGTCCAGAAGTGGTCAGCCTCTACATCATGAGCGACCTGCAGAGCCTGCACATTCACACTCTGACCGACAGCTACGAAACCTTCGACGCCTTTGTCCGCCAGCGCATCTTCAATCGCCCCGAGATTCTCTCTGTGGACTGCAAGACCTTGATGTCCCGAGTAAAGAACCGTCGTGGGGGTGCGCGGCTGTAGTCCCGGCCAGAGCCAGACAGACGGCCGCTCCGGCACCGTCATGGTGCAAAACCGCCAGCGCAGTGCATTCAAGCCAATCGGCACCCTGTGGAGCGGATGCGCCAACATCCGGCGCCAAACGGTATCGCGCACCTTCCGAATGTAATCAGATTCGTACCCGGCCAACCATTTGTATGTACCGCGGTTTCAGCCCGCGCCCCAAATTGTGCACCGCACTACATCCAATGGACTATCTCAAATTCAATTTTTCTTATTAATAAACATAAGCTTGCGCAAAACATACAACTGGCACGGCCATTGCTAAACCTGTCTCGAGTCACTTTACAAATGGCACCTCACGAGGGCGCCACAACGAGATCCCCACAGGAGCACGCAGCCATGACCCTGAATCGCCGCAAATTTCTCACCGGCGCAGCCGTTTCCGGCGCCATCCTCGGCGCACCTGCCATCGCCAGCGCACAGTCGAAGACCACCTTCAACTGGAAGATGACCAATGCCTATGGCCCGGGATCGCCCTTCTATGTTCAGGGCCCGGGCAGCCCGACCGACTTCTGCAAGAAGGTCGAGGAGATGTCCGGTGGCCGGCTCAAGATCCAGCACTTCGCCGCCGGCGAGCTGATTCCCGCACTCGAGGGCTTTGACGCCGTGTCCAAGGGCATGGTGGAGATGAACGCTGCCAACGCCTATTTCTGGGCCGGCAAGATTCCTGCTGCACAGTACTTCACCACCGTGCCCTTCGGCATGAACACCCAGGGCACGAACGCCTGGATGTATCACGGCGGCGGCATTGAACTGTGGAACGAGCTCTACGCCGCGCACGGCCTCGTTGCCATGCCCATGGGCAACACCGGCACCCAGATGACGGGCTGGTTCCGCAAGCCGATCGAGAAGGTTGCCGACTTCGACGGCCTCAAGATGCGCATTCCCGGTCTGGCCGGCAAGGTCTATGCCCAGCTCGGCGTGGCCGTGCGTCTGCTCCCGGGTGGCGAGATCTTCCCCGCGCTCGAACGCGGCGTGATCGACGCAGCCGAGTTCGTCGGCCCCTATCAGGACCGCCGCATGGGCCTGCACAAGGCGGCCAAGAACTACTACACCACCGGCTGGCACGAACCCACCAACGTCACCGAACTGATGATCAACAAGAAGGCGTGGGAGAGTCTGCCCAAGGACCTGCAGGCCATCGTCAAGGCAGCCGCCTCTGCCTGCAACGTCGAAAGCCACGCCTGGTGCGAAGCGGTGAATGCCGATGCGCTCACCGACCTCGTCACCAACCAGGGCGTGATCGCACGGCCGCTGCCCAACGACGTCATCGTCAAGCTGAAGGAGGTCACCGCCGACACGCTCGAGAGCCTGGCCAAGGCCGACCCCGACACGCGCAAGGTGCACGACGCCTTCATGGCCTTCCGCAAGAAGCACGAGTCGTGGGCCGCCGTCAGCGAGAAGGCTTTCCTGTCGCTGTAAGCACCCTCCGGAGACGCTGATGAACAAGCTGTTGAAGCCGCTCGAACTCGCGATTGTCGGGTTCGGGTGGGTGGCACGGGCCGCGGTGCTGGCGCTGGTGTTGATGGTGGCCAGCAATGTGTTGCTGCGCTACGCATTCTCCTGGAGCCCGGTCGCTGCGCAGGAACTCGAGTGGCACCTGATCTCCCCGATCGCGCTGCTCGGCATGGCCTACGCGGTGTATCACCGTGCGGACGTGCGCGTGGATTTCATCTACGACCGTCTCGGCACCAGAAGTCAGGCCGTGATCGACCTGGTGAGCGGGGTGTTCACCCTCGCCGTCGGCGTGATCATCGCCTGGCTGGCCGTGCCCTACGTGATGCAGGCCTACGACATCGGTGAAATTTCCCCCGACCCCGGCGGGTTGCCCATGCGCTACCTGGTCAAGGCCTTCATCCCGCTCGGCTTCTCCCTGCTTGCCATCCAGGGTCTCATCGACACGCTGCGCGCCGCTGCGACGCTGATCAGTGGCGCGCCGCACACCCCCCACGATTCGCTGGAAATACGCACATGAGCCCCAACGAATGGATCGCGCTCGGTCTCATCGGCGGCTTCCTGGCGCTGATGATGATCGGCATACCGGTGGCCATCGCGCTGGCGGTATCCGGCTTCGTCGCCGGCTACCTCGGTTTCGGCTCGATGCTGTTCTCACTGCTGCCGGCGCGCCTGTTCGGCGTGGTGACCAACTACACCATGCTGGCGATTCCGCTGTTCGTCTTCATGGGCGTGATGCTGGAGAAATCCCGCGTCGCCGAGGACATGCTCGAGACCATCGGCCGCGCCATGGGCGGGCTCAACGGCGGCATGGGCATCGCCATCATCCTGGTCGGCGTGCTGATGGGCGCCTCGACCGGCATCGTCGGCGCCACCGTGGTCACGGTCGCAATGCTCACCCTGCCCACCCTGATGCGGCGCGGCTACAAGCCCAGCATCGCCTGCGGCACGATCTGCGCATCCGGCACGCTGGGCCAGATCATCCCGCCCAGCCTGGTGCTGATCCTGCTCGCCGAGATCGTTGGCGAGTCCGTCGGCACGCTGTTTGCCGCAGCGTTCATTCCCGGCCTCGCGCTGGCACTGATCTACGTCATCTTCCTGCTCGTGGTCGGCAAGCTGCGTCCGTCGTGGGTGCCGGCGATTCCGGCCGAAGAGCGCGCCCGCGCCGTGCCCGGCTCACTGCCGCGCGACCTGTTGCGCTCGGTCGTGCCGCCACTCTTGCTCGTGGTCGCCGTGCTGGGCTCCATCATCGGCGGCATCGCTGCGCCAACCGAAGCCGCCTCGATGGGCGCGCTCGGCAGCGCGCTGATCGCGCTGGTCGCACGGCGCATGAACTGGACACTGATCCGCGAGACCCTGCACGGCACGCTCACCATCACCGCCATGGTGTTCTTCATCCTGCTGTGCGCCCAGCCCTTCTCGCTGGCCTTCCGCGGGCTCGGTGGCGAACAGATGGTGCACGACCTCTTCAGCCTGCTGCCTGGCGGCGAACTCGGTGCCCTGATCTTCCTGATGGTCCTGCTGTTCGTGCTCGGTTTCTTCCTGGAGTGGATCGAGATCTCCTACATCGCACTGCCAATGTTCCTGCCGGTGTTCCATGCCTACGGCACCGACATGGTATGGCTGGCCACCCTGGTGGCACTGAACCTGCAGATGTCCTTCCTCACCCCGCCCTTCGGCTGGGCACTGTTCTTCCTCAAGGGGGTGGCGCCACCGGGCATCACCACGCGCGACATCTATGTCGGCGCCCTGCCCTTCGTGGTGCTGCAGATGCTCGCCGTCGCCCTTCTCTTCATCTTCCCCGGCATCGCCACCTGGCTGCCCAAGGCCATCGGCTGGTAATCCCCCGTCCGGTCCGCGGAACCGGGCCGGACGCTCAATGGAGCAATAGAATGGAATTCCTCGACGGATACAGCAGCAGCTGGCTGCTGGGACTGGCTGCTGCCTTGCTCGCCACCGGCGTGGTCGCAGGCGTCCTCGCAGGCCTGCTTGGCGTGGGTGGCGGCATCGTCATCGTGCCGGTGCTATACCACCTGTTCACCCTGCTCGGCATCGACGAATCTGTCCGCATGCACGTGGCGGTGGGCACCTCACTCGCGACCATCATCCCGACCTCGATCATGTCGGCGCGTGCGCACCGGAAACGCGGCAGCCTCGACCGCAAGCTCCTGCGCACCCTGATCCCCGCCGTCATCGTCGGGGTGGTCATCGGCAGCGTGCTTTCCGGATACCTCAGCGGCAAGGTGCTCACCTCGATTTTCGCCGTCATGGCGCTGCTGGTGGCGCTCAACATGGCCTTCAAGCGCGACGGCTTTGCGCTCGGCGACGGCTTGCCCGGTCCGGTCGGCACATCGCTCATCGGCGGTGTGATCGGGGGCATCTCCACCCTGATGGGCATCGGTGGCGGCACGCTCTCCGTTCCCACCCTGAGCGCCTTTCGCACGCCGATGCACACCGCCGTCGGGACGGGCGCGGCGCTCGGCATCATCATCAGCATTCCGGGAACCATCGGCTTCCTGATCAACGGCATCGGCGTTCCCCTGCGTCCGCCCGCGACCATCGGCTACATCAACCTGCTGGGCTGGGCGCTGATCGTGCCGGCGACCATGCTCACCAGCGCCTGGGGCGCGGCCCTGGCCCATTCGATCGACGCCCGCCGCCTGCGTCAGGTGTTCGCCGCCTTCCTCGCGCTCACCTCGCTGCGCATGTTCTACGGCCTGCTCGCCTGACCGGGCGCGGGCCACGCCACCAACAAGGAGACACTCATGCTGCACACCCTCACTGCCCTCGGCGGCATGCAGGTTGCCCCTCACCACCTCGCCGCCCAGGCCGGACGCGACATCCTGCGCGAAGGCGGCAATGCGGTCGAAGCCATGGTCGCCGCGGCGGCAGCCATCGCGGTCGTCTACCCGCACATGAACGCGATCGGGGGCGATGGCTTCTGGCTGATCCACGAACCGGGCAAGGCACCGGTCGCGATCGACGCCTGCGGCTTTGCCGCCGGGCTTGCCGACCGCCAGTTCTACGCCGGGCTGGATGCCATCCCCGCTCGCGGCCCGAAGGCGGCACTCACGGTTGCCGGCACGGTCGGCGGCTGGAACAAGGCCCTGGAAGTCGCCGCCGAGTGGGGGACTGCGCTGCCGCTGTCGCGCCTGCTCGCCGACGCCATCCGCCATGCGCGCGACGGCGTGGCCGTCACCGCCAGCCAGGCCGCCCTCACGCGCCAGAAGCTCGACGGGCTGAAGGACGCGCCCGGATTCGCCGACACCTTCCTGGTCGATGGCGCGCCGCCCGAAACCGGACATCTGCTGCGCCAGCCCGCGCTGGCCCGGACGCTCGAGACCCTCGCCGCACGCGGACTCGATGACTTCTATCGCGGCGAAATCGCCGAACGGATCGGCGCCGAACTCGAACGCGTCGGCAGCCCGGTTCGCACCCACGACCTCAACGCCTACGCCGCACAGATCGTCGATCCGCTATCGGTGCGGCTCGGCGACAGCACCGTCTACAACCTGCCGCCCCCGACCCAGGGTCTCGCCGCACTGATGATCCTCGGCATCTTCGAGCGCCTCGGTATCAGCGAGGGCGAAGGATTCGCCCATGTCCACGGCCTGGTCGAAGCCACCAAACGCGCCTTCCGCGTGCGCGACCGCGTCGTCACCGATCCGCGCCGCCTGCCCGCCGACCCGCGCAGCTTCCTCGACGCGCCTGCGCTCGACGCCCGCGCCGCCGATGTGGACATGCAGGTCGCGCTGCCCTGGCCCGATCCCGCCGCACGGGGCGACACCATCTGGATGGGCGCGATCGACCGCGAGGGGCGCGCAGTGAGTTTCATCCAGAGCGTGTACTGGGAATTCGGCTCCGGCGTGGTGCTGCGCGACACCGGCATCACCTGGCAGAACCGCGGCATGAGCTTCTCGCTCAACCCCGCCGCGCTCAATGCGCTGGAGCCCTCACGCAAGCCCTTCCACACCCTGAACCCGTCAATGGCGCTGTTCGACGACGGCCGCGTGATGCCCTACGGCACCATGGGCGGCGAAGGTCAGCCACAGACCCAGGCCGCCGTGTTCACCCGCTACGCCCGCTTCGGCACGCCCCTGCAGCAGGCGGTCAGCGCACCGCGCTGGCTGCTGGGCCGCACCTGGGGCGATGTCAGCACCAGCCTCAAGCTGGAGAGCCGCTTTCCGCCGGAGCTGGTACAGGCATTGCGCGACGCGGGGCATCAGGTCGAAGTGCTGGACGAGGCCTACAGCGACACCATGGGCCACGCGGGTGCACTGGTCAGACACCCGAACGGGCTGATCGAAGGCGCGGTCGACCCGCGCAGCGATGGCGTGGTGGCAGGCGTCTGATGAAAAGGGCTGCGCCGGCCCGTGCAGAGCATGAAGTCTGCAAGGGCCGGCGCACCATGAAAACAATAACGTGCGCAGGGCTCAGGCCGCAGCCCTGACTGCCGGCACCTTCGTCGCCAAGACAGCCGGCCACGCCGCCATGCGGCTCACCGACACCCGGCGCGCGCCCGGTACCGCCGCCGGCTTGACGATCGTTACCTCCAGGCGCCGGATGGCGAAGCGTGCCCCCAGGGTGTCGAGCATGACCTGGCTCAGGTGTTCGAGCAGGTTGAAGTGGCGCGCCGCGATCAAGGCTTCGAGACACGCCACCACTTCGTCGTAATCCACCGTGTGGCGGATGTCGTCGCTGCGACCGGACGCGGCGCCGTCGATGCACAGGGTCAGATCCACCAGCAGGGTCTGGCGCGCGGCCAGTTCGTGCGGGTAGATGCCGATCGATGCTTCAAGCGCCAGCCCTTCGAGACGGATCACGCACTCGTCGGCATTCATCTCAGACCGCCTTCAGCACCGGGGCTTCCCAGTCCTGATAGTCGTCGGCTGGGCCTGCCTGCAGGCTGCGTTCGGCCGAGCGCAGGGTGTTCTCGATCAGCATGGTCACCGTCATCGGCCCCACGCCGCCGGGCACCGGCGTGATCCACGAGGCTTTTTCCTTCACCCCGTCGAAATCCACGTCGCCGACGATGCGGTTGTCCGGCAGGCGGTTGATGCCGACGTCGATGACGATGGCGCCTTCCTTGACCATCTGCGGCACGATCAGCCCCGGCTTGCCCGCGGCCACGATCAGGATGTCGGCCAGAATCGTGTGCTGCGCCAGGTTGCGCGTCCTGGCGTGGCAGATCGTCACCGTGGCTTCGCGCTGCAGCAGCATCAGCGCCATCGGCTTGCCCACGATGTTGCTCGCCCCCACCACCACCACGTTCTTGCCCGCCACCTCGGTGCCGGTGGTGTCGAGCAGCAGCTGCACGCCGTAGGGCGTGCATGGCGGGAAGATGGTGTTGCCCACCACCAGCCCGCCGACGTTGTACAGGTGAAAGCCGTCGACGTCCTTATGCACCGAGATCGCTTCGAGCACCCGGCGCACATCAATGTGGCCGGGCAGCGGCAGCTGGATCAGGATGCCGTGCACCGTGGGGTCAGCGTTGAGCTGGGCGATGCGTGCCAGCATCTCCACTTCCGGCGTATCGGCCGGCAGCGCCACGTGCACCGAGCGCACGCCGCACTCCTCGCACGCCTTCACCTTGTTGCCCACATACACCCGCGAGGCCGGGTTGTCCCCGACCAGGATGACCGCCAGCCCGGGGCGCACGCCCTGCTCCACCAGCCGTCCCACGCGCTCGCGAAAACCCACTCGAAGCTGCTTCGACAGCGCCTTGCCGTCGATGATCTGTGCCGTCATGGCAGTCAATCTCCCTGAATTGAAAGGGCCGGTCCGGAATCTCCGGCCCGGCCCTGTACCGCCTCATTGAGGCGACAGCGGAATATCGCGGATCAGAAGCCCTGACCGGGAATCCAGTTGGTTCCTGCCAGCGGCAGACCGGCCATGGCGGCGGCTTCGATAGTGAGGGCGACGAGGTCTTCGCGCTCGAGGTGATGCACGTTCTGCTTGCCGCAGGCCCGGGCGATGGTGGTGAGCTCCATGTTCAGGGTCTTGAGGTAGTTCCTGAGGTGCTTGGCACCGACTTCCGGCGTCAGGCGCTTCTCGAGAATCGCATCCTGCGTGGTGATGCCCACCGGGCACTTGCCGGTGTGGCAGTGGTGGCAGAAGCCCGGCGCTGCACCAATTGCGGTGTAGTCGGCTTCGGCACTGTGCAGGGCGCCATTCTGGTAGTAGGTCTCGCCGTTACAGCCCAGCGCAACCAGCACGCCCTGACCGATGGCCACTGCGTCGGCGCCCATGGCCAGCGCCTTGGCGACGTCGGCACCGGTGCGGATGCCGCCGGACACCACCAGCTGAACCTTGCCGATCATGTCGAGGTCTTCGAGCGCATTCACCGCCTGACGCACTGCAGCCAGGGTCGGGATGCCGATGTGTTCGATGAAGCAGGTCTGGGTCGCTGCGGTACCGCCCTGCATGCCGTCGACCACGATCACGTCGGCGCCGGAATGCACCGCCAGCTTGACGTCGTGGAAGGTACGGGTCGCGCCCACCTTCACGTAGATCGGCTTCTCCCAGTCGGTAATCTCGCGCAGTTCCTGGATCTTGATCGCGAGGTCGTCCGGGCCGGTCCAGTCCGGGTGACGGCAGGCCGAGCGCTGGTCGATGCCCGCAGGCAGGGTGCGCATCGAGGCCACACGGGCGGATACCTTCTGCCCCAGCAGCATGCCACCGCCGCCGGGCTTGGCGCCCTGACCGATCACCACTTCGATCGCATCGGCGCGACGCACGTCGTCCGGATTGAAGCCGTAGCGCGACGGCAGGCACTGATAGACCAGGGTCTTGGAAGACTGGCGCTCTTCCTGCGTCATGCCGCCGTCACCGGTCGTGGTGGAGGTGCCCATCTCGGTCGCAGCGCGGCCGAGCGCTTCCTTCACGTTGGCCGAGAGCGAGCCAAAGCTCATGCCGGCGATGGTGATCGGGATCTCCAGCTCGATCGGCTTCTTGGCAAAGCGGGTGCCGAGCAGGGTCTTGGTGATGCACTTCTCGCGATAGCCTTCGAGCGGGTAACGCGACATCGACGCGCCGAGGAAGACCAGGTCGTCGAAGTTGGGCAGCTTGCGCTTGGCACCCATGCCACGGATCTCGTACAGACCGTGGGCGGCAGCGTTGCGGATGTAGTCGAGCGTCTTGCGGTCGTAGCCGTGGGACTCTTCGCGCGATACGTTCTTGAAATGCACGGGTTTGGTTTCCATCATCGAGCTCCTCTTGATTCCTGCTCAATATTCCTGGTTCGCGTCAGCGTTCCAGTGGTAGAGGGAACGCTGCGAGGCGATCCGCTTGAATGCCTTGGGGTCGTGATCCAGGCCAGCCCTGTCCAGCATGCCGGCCACGGTGGCGATGTCGGCGTCGGTCATCGGTTCGTACTGTGCATCGGCGCCGAGCGACTTCACGGAGCCCTTCACGTACAGCACCGCCTCGTACAGCGAGTCGCCGAGCGCGTCGCCTGCATCGCCGCAGATCACCATGGTGCCGGCCTGGGCCATGAAGGCCGAGAAGCTGCCGACCGAGCCGCCCACCACGATGTTGCCGCCCTTGAGCGAGATGCCGCAGCGCAGCCCGGCATCGCCTTCGATGACCAGCAGTCCGCCGTGGGCGGAGGCACCTGCGCCGTTCGAGGCAAAGCCCTTCACGTGCACCTTGCCGCTCATCATGTTCTCGCCCACCCCGGTGCCGGCGCTGCCGGTGATGGTGATGGTGGCCGACTGGTTCATGCCGCCGGCGTAGTAGCCGGCGTGGCCGACCACTTCGACGCTGACCGGGCAGTCGAGACCGACCGCGATGTTGTGGGCGCCGTCCGGATTGACGACGGTAACCGCCTCCACCTTGCCTTCCTTGGCATCCGTGTGCAGGAAGGTGTTGAGCTCACGCAGCGAAGTGGTGGCGAGATCGAAAGTCAGGCGTTCCATACGTACATCTCCTCGGGCGCAGGTTCAAACACATGGGCGTGCTTTACGCCCGGCAGGTGGGCCAGCGAACGGAATTCGGAGGCAATGGCCACGTAGTCATCGGTTTCCGCCACGACGGCGGGTTTGCAGGCAAAGGGATCGCGGATCAGCGCGAGCTTGTCCGGCGTACCCATGAGGAAGGTGTAGAAGCCGTCGAGCTCCTCGAAACCCTTCTGCAGCGCAACCTCAAGGTCGTCACCTTCACGCAGGCGCCATTCCAGGAAGCGGCACGCCGCTTCGGTATCATTGTCGGTCTCGAAGCTGATGCCGCGCGGTTCCAGCATGCGGCGGATGCCGTTGGGGTTCGACAGCGAGCCGTTATGCACGAGGCAGAAGTCCTCGCCTGCGGTGAAGGGGTGAGCGCGATCCGGCGTCACCGCCGATTCGGTCGCCATCCGGGTATGACCGACCAGGTGTGACCCCTTGAGCCCGGCGAAACCGTAGCGCGCAGCGACTTCAGCGGGCGTGCCGATGTCCTTGTACAGGTCGATGCTGCGACCGGTCGAGAGGATGTGCAGCTTGGGGTAATGTTCCTTGATCCAGCGCTTCACCACTTCGGGTGAGAGACTGAAGCTGAGGATCGCATGGTTGCCCTTGGCCTCGACCTCGGTGCTCACTCCCAGGTGCGCCTTCAGTTCGTGACCGAGACCAAGCCAGTTGAAGTCCGCGCCGTCTTCGGTCAGGCCGGAATACAGGCTGATCTTGCGCTCGCCCTCGGGCAAGGGCTGGCCGAATACCGCAAGGCCGGCCGAGTCGGGTCCGCGCTCGGTCATGCCGATCAGCATCGGGACCATCAACTCGCCCAGTCTTTCACGCAATGCCGGTGTCTTGACCAGCAATCCGACGATTCCACACATGTTTGCTTCTCCTTGTTTCCAATCTTGTTGCGTCAGGTCGAATCAGAAGAACTCGAGGTAGTTCTTGACTTCCCAGTCCGACACATGACGCATGTACTCCACCCACTCCATGTGCTTGAGGCGCAGGAACTCACCGGCCACGGGGCCGAGTGCCTTGCACAGCACGGTGTCCTGCTCGAGTGCAATCAGCGCTTCATGCAGGTTCTGCGGCAGGATGCCGATGCCGGCTTCCTTCAGATGCTCGGGGCTCATCTCGTACAGGTTCTGGTTGTGCGGCGCACCCGGGTCGAGGTTGCGCTCGATGCCATCCAGGCCGGCGGCGATCACCGCAGCGGTTGCCAGATAGGGGTTGCAGGCGCCGTCCGGCAGGCGCAGTTCGAGACGTCCGCCGGGGATGCGCACCATCGACGAGCGGTTGTTGTCGCCGTAGCTGATGTAGGCCGGTGCCCAGGTGGCGCCGGTCAGCGAACGACCCACCACCAGACGCTTGTAGGAGTTGACCGTGGGCGCGCAGATCGCGGCCAGCGCCGGGGCGTGGGCGAGGATGCCGGCGAGGAACTGATAGGCCAGCTTCGACAGCCCGAGGCCGTACTTGTCGGTCTTGTCGGCGAACAGGTTGGCGTTGCCTTCCTTGTCACCGATCGACATGTGGATGTGCATGCCGTTGCCCGGCCGGTTGGCGAAGGGCTTGGGCATGAAGGAGCAGATCATGCCCAGGTCGTTGGCGATCTCGGAGGCCGCCATCTTGAACAGCAGATAGTGGTCGGCCGAGGTCAGGCAGTCGGCGTAGGTGTAGTTGATCTCGAACTGGCCGTTGGCATCCTCGTGGTCGATCTGATAGACGTCGACATCCACCTCGCGCAGGCTCTCGACCAGCTTTTCGAGGAACTCACGATTGCGCGACAGCCCCTTGTAGTCGTAACAGGGCTTGGGCAGGGTGTCGGTCGGATCGGTCGGGATGATGTTGCCCGCAGCATCCTTCTTGAGCAGCGAGAATTCCGGCTCGAGCCCGGTAAAGAAGGTATAGCCCTTGGCATCGAGACGCTTGATCTGATTCTTCAGCACCACACGGGTGTCCAGCGGCCAGGGCTCGCGCTTGACGTGGCCGTCGCAGGCGATGCGGGCATAACCCGGCTGCCAGGGCACCAGCGTCAGGGTGTCGAGGTCTCCCACCGCCATGAAGTCGGGGCCGTTGGGCTCGATACCGAGACCGGTCACTGCGAAGCCGGCAAAGCCGGCACCGTTGGTGATGATCTCGTCGAAATGGGAGACCGGGACGGACTTGGTCTTGGCAGTACCGTGAATATCGACAAACTGGGCCAGGACGTACTTGACCTTGTTGTCGGCGAGGAACTGCTTGGCTTCGATGGGCGTCATTGCCACTCTCCGGGAGATGAATGTTGGGATTGGGTTATGCGTATAAGTACTGCGGAAATACCGTGCCACCACCGAGCTCGTGCGCGATGTCGTGAAGCGTTTCAAACAGATACCGGCCATAGCTGCCGTCACACCAGATGCGGTAGATCAGTCCCTGCGCGGCCTGCTCCGGGAGCACCGTCACCCCGACGCCGATCAGGCTGGTGAGCACCACCGGACGGTCGGCGGCGTCGAGCGCGGCGAAGTTCACGTTGCAGGTCTGGCGCAGCAGTTCATTCACCCGCGCGCCGCCAAGAATCAGCGCCGCGTCTTCGTGTTGCACCGGATACACACCGGCGGCCCGCGGCGTTGTGGTGAGGCGCTCGACCACGGCCGCGTCGCCTTCGACCAGAAACTCGGTCATCCCCAGGCGCGCGATCCGTCCCCCCTCGCCCAGCGGCAGCCAGGTGTTGGGCTTCGCGGGCACCGGCACCGCCAGGCTGTCGAGCCAGGCGATGGTGCCGGGGCCCTTGCAGCCACAGCGGGCTTCGAGCGACACATCGGCGATGCCAAGGACGGCGGCGGCCTCGGCCTGCCGTGCAACGTCGGTCAGCAGTTCGGCAACGATCTCCGCCACCGGGCTGCGTGCTAGCGCCTGACTCATACCGCCTCCTTCTGCTTCATGTTTTCAGGGTCGTAGAACGGGGTTGCGCTGACTTCGACCTCGACCATGCGACCGTCAGTCAGGCGGACGCTGACCTTGGTGCCAACGGTGGCGAGATCAGGACGCAGGAAAACCAGACCGATGTGGCGACCAAGCGCCGCGCTCCAGGCAA
>Ga0172382_10007904_pt1 | contig 14977 bp, 14 predicted proteins | sample Leawel138RmetaG_FD_122245 | JGI IMG/M metagenome (GOLD analysis project Ga0172382, IMG submission 122245) | Leachate microbial communities from a municipal landfill in Southern Ontario, Canada - Leachate well 138R metaG | ecosystem: Engineered > Solid waste > Landfill > Unclassified | place...
AATTGGCTTTTGCTACGTGTGTCGTTTAATTCCATAAAAATCGTAACTTAGTGCCACTAAAAAACGATATTTCAGGTGAATACATTTTTTGAACAGGCAAAATGGTTAATTGTCATCGAGTTGCTCTACATGTTGCTGATGATTCTGGTGTGTATCAGAATTATTTTTGATACCCGCTCGGTCAGCAAAACTCTGGCTTACTTGCTGTTTGTGTTTTTTGTACCGGTTATCGGAATAATTTTCTACTTCTCTTTCGGAATCAATTACCGAAAAAGAAAGATATACAACCGCAAACTCGAAATCGACGAACGGCTCAAAAAAGAATTGGAGACCACCTTAGACGAATATAACAAAACCATTCCTGAGCTTGAGAACATTTCGATTCAGAAAAACCTGAAACTCATCAATCTGGTTGCCAACCGAAAAGCGGGAAACACTTCGGTTTTGCCCAACCATTCGGTAGAAATTCTCCACAACGGAGAAGTGCTTTATCCGAAAATGCTGGAAGAACTTCGCAAAGCCAAAAGCCATATTCACATCGAATATTACATTTACGAAAACGACAAAATCGGTAACGAAATTAAAGACATACTGATAGAAAAAGCCCGTCAGGGTGTGGAAGTTCGTTTTATTTATGATGATTTCGGAAGTAAAGATATTCGTAAAAATATCGTTCGAGAGCTTCGGGCAGCAGGAGTTCAGGCATATCCGTTTAACAAAATTTATTTTATTCTTCTGGCAAACCGCCTGAATTACCGCAACCACCGAAAAATCGTTGTCATTGACGGAAAAACTTCGTTTATCGGAGGTATCAACGTGTCTGACCGCTACATCAACCCCTCTCCCACCGGACGCTACTGGAGAGATGTTCACCTGATGATAAAAGGCTATTCTTCATTGAGTTTACAGCGAATTTTCCTCTCAGACTGGAATTTTTGCAGCGAAGAAAACATACTTATTGACAAAAACTATTTTCCGCTCAATACGGTGGCTTATGACAAGGCAATTTACACACAAATCGTGTCGAGTGGTCCCGATTCAGACCTGCCCAATATACTCTATGCCATTGTTCAGGCAGTAAATTCGGCTCAAAAAGAGGTGTTGCTCACCACTCCTTATTATGTTCCCGATGTATCGCTACAGGAAGCTTTGGTCATTGCTTCGCTCAGCGGAGTCGATGTCAGGATTCTGGTTCCTAAAAAAGGAGATTCCAAAGCTGTTGATATCGTAACAAAATCCTTTTTTGACACCCTGCTCAGAGCCGGAGTAAAAGTTTATATTTACGAAAAAGGCTTTGTACATTCCAAAACTTTTGTGGTTGACGGGCAACTTGCTTCTGTGGGAACTGCCAATCTGGATATGCGGAGTTTTGATTTGAATTTTGAAGTTTCGGCTTTGGTTTATGACGAAAAAATCGCAAAAGAACTTCGGGATTCCTTTTATAAAGACCTTGAAGATGCAGAACAAATAGATTCGCAACGTTGGAGGAAACGCTCCAAAATAAAGCGGTTTATCGAGCGAATCGTTCGCCTGACTTCTCCGTTTATGTAAGTAATTATTTGTTTTTACCTTCTTCCCAGCCCCACGGAGCATCGGGAATTTCAACGGTTTTGCTCAAATCAAAAGTTACGGTAAAAAGCCTGTCTGAGCCTACCCTCCGTAAGTTATAGGTAAAACTGCCATGGTCGAGCGTTACCCACCACACATTGGTCGAAGCTGCAGGAAGCATAGCCGTAGTTTGCTCATCAGCAGGAAAAATCTGAATAGTTGCCTGACCTGTATTGGTTGCCAGACCGCCATACATCGTGATGTCTTCGGGAGTTCCGTCTTCGTGTCTGTGGTCGTGTTTGAGTTCGATTTTTCCGTCTTTTCTGGTAAAAATCCACGTACGGGATTTATCATCTCCCACAAAAAACGGAATCTTTATCTGATTTTCAGAACATTCCCTGATGTGCATCACGAGCTTTTTATCTCCAAAATCAGCATCTTCCAAAGGATACGTAAGTGTGCCTTCATAGGCTTTTCCGCAATGGGTTTGGAGCTGCTCCCAGAATTCGTCAGCCTTTGAGTTTTCGCTTTTCTGACAAGAAACAAGCACTGTTACAACAAGTAGTAAAAATATTCTTTTCATATCACGGTAATTTTAAGGCAAGATAAGGTTTATTCTGATATAAACCCGTGTAAATTGGCTATATTTGCCAAAAAAATTAAAATTATGTGTGTACATCAGCAGTTTATGACTCAGGCTATTGAGCAGTCAGAAAACGGAATGAAAAACAATGACGGAGGTCCTTTTGGAGCCATAGTTGTCAAAGACGGGAAAATCGTTGGTGTGGGTAACAATAAAGTAACTTCGAGCAATGACCCTACCGCTCATGCAGAGGTTATAGCCATCAGGGATGCCTGTAAAAACCTGAATACGTTTCAGTTAGACGGCTGTGTGCTCTACACCTCCTGCGAACCCTGCCCGATGTGTCTCGGAGCGATTTATTGGGCAAGACCCGATAAAGTTTTTTATGCCAACACCCGTGAAGACGCTGCACAAATAGGCTTTGACGATGATTTTATCTATAGCGAAATCAACCTCCCGATGAATGAGCGAAAAATTCCGTTTGAGCAAATCAGTCGGGAAGAATCACTACAGGTTTTTCGGCAATGGAGCCAAAAATCAGATAAAACAGCATATTGATTTAACATTTATAGTCTTGTTTTTTGCAATTAAAAAAGTTACTTTTGAAACTATCAATTAACCTAAAAATGATACGCAATGAGTAAAAGAGATGAAATGATTGCCAAATATGCGGCAGATTTAAAAGACAAAGTAAAAGTAACTCCCGATATGGATTTGCTTACAAAAGTAGTAATCGGTCTTGGACCCTCTATTTACAAACCTGATGCTGAAATAGTTGCCGGTTCAGACCAATCAGAATTAGACAGAGTAAAATCTAATTTTTTGATTAAAAAATTAGAACTGAAAGACGGTCCCGAATTAGACAAAGCTCTTGAAACTGTTATTGAACAATACGGAAAATCAAACCGAAGCAAATATAGAGCTGTAATCTATTACCTGCTTACAAAACACTTTAAAAAAGAAACTGTTTACAACAAATAATATCTTTTGAAAGTAAAATTAACCTCATATTTCTGTAGAAATATGAGGTTTTTCTATATCTTTGAAGTCTTATGAAACACTTTTTGTTTGTATTTTTATTCCTCTTTATTCCGGTTGCAAAAGCTCAGGAAATAGCTTTAGTAAAATATTCGGGTGGAGGCGACTGGTATGCTAACCCTACGTCATTACCGAATCTGATTGCTTACTGCAATGCCAATGTGGGTACGGAAATCGCCCCGAAACCGATTACTGTCGAGTTGTCGGGTTCGGCTTTGTTTCTCTATCCTTTTATTCACATTACCGGACACGGAAATATCGTTTTTAATGATACGGAAGTAAAAAATCTCAGAAAATACCTGCTCGGAGGCGGATTTCTTCACATTGATGACAATTACGGTTTAGACCAATACGTCAGACGGGAAATGAAACGGGTTTTTCCGGAGCTTGATTTTATGGAAATCAGCAAAGACCATACGATTTTTAAAGAGCCCTACTCCTTCCCGAACGGAATTCCGAAAATTCACGAGCACGACAACAAACCTCCACAGGCTTTCGGACTTTTCAAAGACGGAAAACTCATTTGTCTTTATACCTACGAAACCGATTTGGGTGATGGCTGGGAAGACCCCGAAGTGCACAACAATCCCGCAGAAACCCGTGAAAAAGCCCTGAAAATGGGAGCTAACATCATCAATTATGCCTTTAAATATTGAGTGTATCTCAGGTTAAGCGAGACTAAATTTCGCTACCTGCTTAACATTAAGGTAACATTAAGTTAATGTTTAAAACATTTCGGTAACACAGCTAATCTGTACTTTTGTCCCGAAAATTAAACCTTAAAAAAATGGCATTTAAACTAAATGATATTTTTCAGTTCTTAACGCCAAAAGACAAAAAGTTCTTTCCGTTATTTGAAGAAGCTACTTCAAACTTAGTAGAATTAGCAACTGCCTTAAACGAAGTAGTAAATGCTCCGAAACAACAAAGAGACGAATACTTCCAGAAAATAGACCAATTAGAAATGGCTATTGACGAACTGGTTCACAAAACCAACATTGAACTAAGCCGAAACTTCCTTACTCCTTTTGACCGGGAAGACATTCATTCGCTTATCAAATCTATTGACGATGTAACCGATTTTCTTCACGGTTCTGCCAGCAGAATGAAGATGTATCAGGTAGAAAAAATTACAAAATCCATCCGAAAACTCACCGAAATCAACCTCGAAGCCTGCCAGCTTATCAAACGTGCTGTTACCGATTTAAAAGAACACAACGATTTGAAAAGAGTTACGGTTGCCTGTAAAAAAATTGCCAAATTAGAAAGCAAAGCAGACGTGGTTTTTGACAATGCCGTTATGGATATTTTTGAAAACGAAACCGATGCCATCAAAATCATTAAATATAAAGAAGTGCTTACTGCCCTTGAAGATGCTTCAGACAAGTGCAAAGACGTAGCCAACGTACTGGAAACTATCGTGGTAAAATATTCTTAAAACAACCTTTAAATTGTAATTATGGATAGTTTTACACTACTTGTCATAATCATCATACTCGCTTTTATTTTTGATTATATCAACGGTTTTCACGATGCTGCCAACTCTATTGCAACCATTGTGGCAACCCGGGTTCTTACTCCTTTTCAGGCGGTTTTGTGGGCTGCATTTTTCAACTTTGTGGCTTACTTTATTTCCAAATACTGGATTGGAGAGTTTAAAATTGGTAACACCATTGCCAAAACCGTCCACCCGTTTACGGCAGACGGTCAGGATTTGATTACTCTTGAAGTAATTTTTGCGGGACTCATCGCAGCGATTCTCTGGAACCTGCTCACCTGGAAGTTCGGGATTCCGTCTTCTTCTTCCCACACACTCATCGGAGGATTTATGGGAGCTGCCCTTATGCATGCCTATATGATTTCGGCCGATTTGAATGCGGTAATCAACTATGCAAAAGTACTCCCGATTATTGCCTTTATTTTTCTCGCTCCTTCCATAGGATTTTTTATAGCCCACCTGCTCACGGTCGCCATTATGTGGATTTGCAGAAAAACCACTCCTCACCGGGCCGACAAATGGTTCAGAAAACTACAGCTGGTTTCTTCTGCCCTGTTCAGTTTAGGACACGGAGCCAACGATGCTCAGAAAGTTATGGGTATTATTGGGGCAGCGGTGATTTTCTATCACGTAGATGCCGGTCATGCCGAATGGATAAACTCTCCCGATCAATTTGCTCACTTTGTCGAAGAATGGGCTTGGGTACCGTTTACTTCATTCGTAATCATCGGTTTAGGAACGATGAGCGGAGGTTGGAAAATCGTAAAAACCATGGGGTCTAAAATCACCAAGGTAACTTCCCTGGAAGGTGTGAGTGCTGAAACAGCAGGAGCCATAACACTTTATGTTTCGGAACATTTCGGGATTCCGGTTTCGACCACACACACTATTACCGGTAGTATCATTGGGGTTGGAGCAACCAAACGTGTGTCAGCCGTACGTTGGGGAGTAACCATCAAACTGCTTTGGGCTTGGGTGCTTACCATTCCGATTTCAGCTATCGTAGCCGGACTTATTTATCTGCTTATACGATTGTTTTAAATTGATTGAGTTTTATATATAAAAAAAGAGGTCAGAAGACCTCTTTTTTGTATATTTCAAATTTTATGTTTTTGCCACATTGCCTAAAAAGAGAGTTGTGCAACGGTTATCTTTGTTAGCAGCCGTTTTTATTCTGTTGTTCATAGTTGAAAAGTTTACATAGTGTTGGAAAAGTCTGTGTAAGTCTATCTTCTTCCCATTGTTTTCCTGTTAACTTATTTACCTTAACTCTTATTGGTGGCATTAAGTCAGAGGTTTTTGCTTCATAAACTTGTTCGGCTAAATAGTATAATTCTTCAAATCGTGGGTCTTCGTCAAAGATTTGCAAAAGTTGCTTTTCGTCCAATTCTTTTATTGCTTCAAATGCTGTTTGCCCTTTAGAAACCGACCAAACTCTGAAGTAGTCAAATTCATCATCTCCACAACCACCTCTGATTATATAAGCTAATGCCCAATGTTCCCAAGTGTTTAATTCGTTAGCTTTTGTAATCAATAATTTGTCAAAATTTCTCAATTCCTTTGGGTGAAATGTTTCTAAAATTAATTTTAAATTGTCAAGAAAATTGAATTGGTCAGTTGATATTTGGCGTGTTTCGTCAATCAATTGCCAAAATAGACTTTCATCAATTTTTCTTTTGTCTGTCGTGGGTTTAGGTTTAGGTTTTTCAAGACTTGAAACTATATTAAGCAATGAGGTTTGTTTTGTTATTTCTTCATTGTCTTTTAGAATTTCAAGCCCTTCCATAAACTCGTTAATACCTTCAATGATATATAATCGTTCCCAAGCAACAATCCGTTCAATACTTTCTTCTGATGAAAACTGATTAAAATTATCAATATTGACTGACTTTATTTTATTAATTGTAAAATTAGGCAACTCTTGTTTTAGATATTCATAATGGTTCCAAAGTTTGTCTAATCTGTTTCTGATTATACCTTTCCAAAGTTTTTTATAAAAGATTAGTTCGTTATTGTCAATTAGATGTTTACTAAAAGGTCTGCTAAAATAATCACAATTCCCAGAGTCCCAATTTTCGAGAATAAAAGCAATTAATTCTTTATAACGTTTGTCTGCAATCCATTTGTCCCGAATAATTTCGTCAACTTTTTGCCACTCTAAATAGGGAAGATTATTGTTCCTCCTCCAAGTCGTATATATGCCAGTTTCTTTCTGAAATTTTCCGTAACTCATCGTTGTCTGTTTATCTCTAAAATGGCTGCTAACTTATCAATACACCCTACTTTTAAACGTTTATAATTTATAATTATCTTTAAATATACAACAAGCGAATATAAAGATTCTTTCTATCTACTCCCAAACATTATCTCTATCATTCTTATCAGGCAAAAATCCTTGGGGGTCGATTTGTACTTTGATTACGGTTTTATCGGTTTTTAAAAGGTGTGTCCATTGAGAACCTCGTTGCCAGATTTCAACCGGAAGTTTTTTGGTTGCTTTGCTTCCGTCTTCAAAGGTAACTTCAAAAATCACAGGCATCGGGATTTCTCCATTATTCAAAAAGGTAATATGAGTGCCGTTGGTTTTTTTCTCAACTGTATCAATGGCTAAATCTATGTTTCCGTTGGTGTAAAACCAGCTTTTCCAGAACCAGTTCAGGTTTTCGCCTGTGGCATTTTCCATATAATTGAAAAAATCGGTTGGTTGTGGGTGTTTGTATGCCCAAGTGTTGATGTATCCTTTGAAAGCCTCATCAAAAATTTCGGGTTCTAAGATATATTCCCTCAGCAAAACCATTCCCGTAGCAGGCTTATAATAGGCTACATAAGCTAAGTTGTAACTCTTTGCCACATCGGGAAAAGTGTGTACGGCTTCCCGATTTCGCCAGGTCATCCACCCCACTCTGTTTCTGCCTTTGTCTTCGTCTGACGGATATTCGCCTTTGTTGAAATTCTTGGTGCTGTAATGGTTGATAAAAGTGTTGAAACCTTCGTCCATCCAGGCGTGTTTTCTTTCGTTGGAACCCACAATCATCGGAAACCAATTGTGTCCGAATTCGTGATCAGTAACACCCCAAAGTCCTTCTCCCTGAGCGGAATACCTGCAAAACGAAACTCCCGGATATTCCATTCCGCCTACATTACAAGCCACATTTATAGCTGTCGGATACGGGTATTCAAACAACCAATCGGAATAAAACTCGATGGATGCTTTTGTGTATTCCGTAGAGCGGGACCAGCCGTTTTGTCCGTGGCTTTCTTTCGGATAAACCGATTGTGCCATGGCTGTTTTTCCGCTTGGCAGATTGATTCGGGCAGCATCCCATATAAAAGCAACCGAACTGGCAAAAGCCACATCACGGGTGTTTTGCATTTTGTAGTGCCAGGTGAGTTTTCCCGATTGTTTGGGTCTGGTGATTTGAGTTTTCCCGACTTCGTCTAAAGGGAGAATCATCACGGTTTTATCGCTTTTTGAAGCCTGATTCAGCCGTTCGATTTGGGTTTTGGTCAATACCTCTTTCGGGTTTTGAAGTTCTCCCGAAGCCACCACAATGTGGTTGTAGGGCACGGTTATTTTATAATCGAAATTTCCGTATTCGCAATAAAACTCTCCTGCTCCCAAGTAAGGCTCAGTATTCCAACCCGACACATCATCAAAAACAGCCACTCTCGGATACCATTGAGCCAAAGCATATATGGTTCCTTTTTCGGTTTGCAGCTGCCCCATTCTGTCCATTCCGCTGTTGGGAATTTTAAACTCAAAATTCATCGAAACCGTTGCTTTTCCGCCTTTTGAAGGAATGGGTTCGTTAAAGGTAACCTTCATTCGGGTGTCGGTAATGTAATAATCTGTGGCAACCGTTTTTACTTTGGCAGAAAAATCAGAAATTTTCACTCCGCCATCCGTATCGCCTTTGTAGCGATTGCCCATAACCGGAGTGGTGAGGGTTCCTCTGCTGTCTTCGGTAAAGCGGTTTTGCTCCAGATACATCCAGATAAAAGGCAGTTCTTCAGGGGAATTGTTGGTGTAGGAAAGTGTAATTTTCCCTTTGAGAATGCCAGTTTGATCATCTAATTCGGCTTCGATGACATAATCTGCCTGATTTTGGAAATAATTATGAGCCGGAATGCCCGAGGCCGAACGATATTGGTTGCTTCTACGGTATAAAAAATCATCAAAAAGCTCCTGATTGTTAGGCACAACCTCTTCCTGAGCCATCAAAAAATTAAAATTCCCGAGAAGGAAAAATACTGCTAAAATTTTTAATACGTTTTTCATATCTGTTTTGTTCTTAATGTCTTATATCCTAAAGTCTTATGTCTTACGTCCTGAAGTCTTATGTCCTAAAGTCTTATGTCCTGAAGTCTTACGTCCTAAAATCCTACGTCAACTAATTTTCAATCCGTTTTTGGTTTGTGAATCGGTAGTGAGCAAAACCACATCTTTTTCGGTTGTATGCACTCCCAAAACCAAGCATTCCGAAATAAAGTTGGCTATTTGTTTGGGAGGAAAATTTACTACGGCAATGATTTGTTTTCCTATGAGTTGTTCTTTGGTGTATAATGTTACGATTTGAGCAGAACTTCTTTTGATTCCAAGCTCTCCAAAGTCAATCGTAAGCTGATAAGCCGGTTTTCGGGCTTTCGGAAAATCGTTGACTTCGATAATGGTTCCGGTTCTGATATCTGTTTTTTCAAATTCTTCCCAAGTGAGCATTTTTGATTGTTATTTTTGGTTTCAAGCAAATTTAGAAGATTTTCTCAATAAGGCATTGAGATTTTATTATTTTTGTAAGCGAATTTAATCAAACCCCCTCAAAAATGGCTCACCACAAACTACGAGAAGACAAAAAGTGTTTGAACTGCGGATATGTTGTCCGTAAGCGATTTTGCCCAAAATGCGGACAGGAAAACGTAGAAACAAGGCAGTCGTTTCATTATTTGTTTACACATTTTATCGAAGATTTGGTGCATTATGACGGAAGTTTCTGGAAAACCCTGAAATACCTCCTGTTCAAACCGGGAGTTCTTACTAAAGAATACCTTGAAGGAAAACGAAAAAAATATGTAGCTCCGGTGAAGCTCTATATTTTTGTCAGCTTTTTTGTGTTTTTTGTGGGAGGAATTATTTCTAAAATGAGTTTCAAATCTGATTTTGACGGATTCGGAATTAATAAACCTAAAAAAACAATTGAAATATCCGAAGAACAACGAAAAAAAGACAGTTTAACGGTCGCCAAAAATTCCGAAAGCTGGCCTTTTAGTACAAAAGAAAAAACTCTCAAAGAATACGACTCCATTCAAAATATTTTACCTGAAAATTTAAAAGATAAAGGGATGGATAGAATCGTCAACCGAAAAGAAATCGAACTAAAACAAAAATATACCAAGTCCCAACTCGGAATAAAAATAATGGAGGTTGCCCAAAAAAATATTCCGAAGTTCTTGTTTTTCTATATGCCTGTTTTTGCGTTTTTTATGTGGGTATTTCACAGCAACAAGAAATGGTTTTATTTCGACCCCGGAATTTTTACCTTACATTATTTCTTGTTCCTATTACTGGCTTTTTTTACTTCTCTTTCGGTCGTAAATACCATTTCTGAGCTTACCGGGTGGGCGATAAAAACCATAGCTGTTATCGCTAATTTTGCCATCTATATTTGGACATTTATCTATTTTTTTAAAGCACATAGAAAGGTTTACGGCTATTCAAGAATAAGTACACTTTTCAGAGGATTATTCCTACTTTTTCTGAATATGATATTTTTACTTTTCGGAATCGTAGTCTATATGTTTTTTATCTTTTATCTGATGTAAAATCCAAATTCAGACCTCACAGGTTTTTAAAACCTGTGAGGTCTTTAACTTTAAACCTTAAACTTTAAACCAAAAATATGCAAACCTTAATCATCAATATAAAACAATTAGTTCAGGTCAGAGAAACCAATGTAGAAATGGTTTCAGGAGCAGATATGTCGAATTTACCTATTTTGGAAAATGCTTATTTATTGATTGAAAACGATTTGATTTCCGATTTTGGGCTGATGAAAGATTTGCCTGAAATTGAGGTTGAAAACGTAATTGATGCCACAGGAAAAGTGGTACTTCCGACTTGGGTGGATTCGCATACACATATTGTTTATGCAGGAAACCGTGTACAGGAATTTGTCGATAGAATAAACGGACTTTCATACGAAGAAATTGCCAATCGTGGAGGCGGAATTCTGAACTCCGCTCAACTGCTCAACGAAACTTCCGAAGAAGATTTGTACAACCAATCCAAAGCCCGTTTAGAAGAGGTAATTTCACAGGGAACAGGAGCGGTCGAAATCAAATCAGGTTACGGACTTACACTTGAAGGAGAGCTTAAAATGCTTCGTGTAATCAAAAGATTACGAGAAGATTATAAACTTCCTGTAAAAGCAACTTTTTTGGGAGCTCACGCTTTTCCGACTGAATACAAAGAAAACCAACAGGCTTATATTGACCTTATTATTAACGAAATGCTTCCGAAAATTGCAGCAGAAAAATTAGCCGATTATATTGATGCTTTTCTGGAAACAGGCTATTTTTCGGTTGAACAGACAAAACAAATTATTGAGGCAGGAAACAAATACGGACTTCCTGCTAAAATTCACGTCAATCAGTTTACCACAATCGGAGGAATAAAAATGTGTGTTGAAAATAATGCACTTTCGATTGACCATCTGGAAGTTGTGAATGATGAAGATATCGAGGTTTTGAAAGGCACGAAAACAATGCCTGTGGCACTTCCGTCTTGTTCGTATTTTATCAGTATTCCTTATACTCCAGCCCGAAAAATGATTTCGGAGGGATTGCCTTTAGCTTTAGCTTCGGACTTTAACCCGGGAACAACTCCAAGCGGAAATATGAATTTTGTTGTTGCCACTGCCTGCATCAAAATGAAAATGACTCCCGAAGAAGCTATCAATGCAGCAACGATTAACGGAGCTTATGCTATGGGAGTACAAAATCAGGTCGGTAGTATTACCAAAGGTAAAAAAGCCAATTTAATCATTACCAAACCTATTCCAAACTATTATCAGATTCCGTATTCGTTTGGAACGAATTTGATTGAGAAAGTTCTCATCAATGGAAAAACAGTTTAAACTTAACACTATATTTGTAGCCATAAACCACTTGCTTTGAGCCTCTATAAAAGCCTTTTCAAACAAACTTCTATCTACGGAATTGCCACGGTGCTTCCGAGGATGCTCACGTTTTTGCTGGTTCCGCTCTATACCGATACTCTCAAAGAGGCGAGTGATTACGGAGTGGTAACCATAGTGTTTGCCTGGCTGGTTTTTATGAATGTGATACTTTCCTACGGAATGGAAACTTCGTTTTTCCGCTTTTATAATTCCGAAAACAACAAGCAGAAAGTAGTTCAGACCTCGATGATTTCCGTTTTTTGGTCGTCTTTGATTTTCCTTTTTGTGGCATTGCTTTTCAGAGGTGATATTGCGGGTTCTTCGTGGATAAATGTTGAGTCTGAATATGTTACGTATGCGGTTTGGATATTGGTTTTGGATGCCTTGGTGGTGATTCCGTTTTCCAGACTTCGGGCTCACGCAAAACCCAAAACCTATGCCTTTATAAAAATTGCCAACACGACTGTCAACATACTGTTGAACCTGTTTTTTTTGCTCTATCTTCCGAAAATAGCACAGGCAAATCCCGATAGTTTTTTTAGCGGAATTTATGTCGAAGATTTTCAGGTCGGTTATATTTTTGTAGCCAATCTCATCGCCAGTTTACTCACATTTCTCTATCTTTTACCCGATTATATCCGAATCAAATGGCAGTTTGATTTTGCCTTGTGGAAAAAAATGATGAGCTACGGTTTCCCGATTCTCATTGCGGGAATTGCCTTTGCCATAAACGAACATTTCGATAAGATTCTCTTAGAGTGGATTTTACCGGAAGATATTGCCAAACACGAAGTCGGAGTTTATGGAGCTTGCTATAAATTAGGGCTTTTTATGGTGCTTTTTGCTACGGCTTTCCGGTTGGGAATTGAGCCTTTTTTCTTTAGTTATGCCAAAAACGAAAATGCCCAAAAAACCTATGCTCAAATCACCAAATTCTTTGTGATTTTCGGTTCGGTAATCCTTTTGGGAGTAGTTGTTTTTGCTGATATTCTAAAGCAAATTATGATTCCGAATACTGCCTATTGGGAAGCGATGAAAGTGGTTCCGCTCATTATTCTTGCCAATTTCTTTCTCGGAATTTACCACAATCTTTCGGTTTGGTATAAACTCACAGACAAAACCAAAATGGGAGCCTATATTTCGATTGTCGGAGCTGTGATTACACTGGTTTTGAACTTTATTCTGATTCCGAAAATTTCCTATATGGGTTCTGCCATCGCTACTTTGGCTGCCTACGGAAGTATGATGATTATCTCTTATTTTATGGGCAAAAAATATTATGATATTCCCTATGATATGAAGAAAATCGGAATTTACTTAGGAATTTCTACGCTGTTTTCAGCGGTTTATTTTTACGGTTTCAGAGAAAATTATTTCATCGGAATTTCATTTATCCTGATTTTTACAGCACTTATTTATTATTTGGAAAAAACCACGCTTAAAGCATTATTAAAAAGATAACTATGAAAATCAACATCATCAACAAATCGAGTCACCAACTGCCAAAATACGAAACCGTTGCTTCTGCAGGAATGGATCTCAGAGCCAACCTTACGGAAAGTATTGTTTTGAAACCTTTTGAGAGAATCCTTGTAAAAACCGGACTTTTCATTGAGCTTCCTCTCGGATATGAAGCTCAGGTTCGTCCCAGAAGTGGTCTTGCCCTAAAAAAAGGAATTACCGTGCTGAACACTCCGGGTACGATTGATGCTGATTACAGAGGCGAAATCGGGGTGATTCTCATCAACCTTTCCAATGAGGATTTCCTTATCGAAAATGGCGAACGAATCGCTCAACTCGTTATCGCAAAATATGAGCAGGCAGAACTTATCGAAGTAAACGAACTCTCTGAAACTCAGAGAGGTGCAGGAGGTTTCGGGAGTACGGGAGTTTAATCAGGCTGATTTTCTCCAACTACGGAAAAAAGTCAGAAAAACCACAATAATCATCAGATATTCAAACGGATAGCTGTATCGGGAGTTGGTTCCGTAGGTTACTATCGCCTGTAAAACCGAAGTGGCTAACACAAAAGTGATGACCACAAGTGCAAAGGTAATTTTGCGGTTGCAAATAAATCGGATAATATACCACGGAATGAGCAAGATAAAAATCAGTTTCAATCCGATAAGGATTTTTTCCTGAATGTTCCAGATGTTTTGCAAAACGGGTTTTACAAACGGATATTTCGGTTGGATAAACTCCCAATAAATATCTGACTTCCAGAAATCTACCCACGAAACCGTAATTACCTGTTCTATATATTGCTCTTTGTTCAGAGCGATAGTTGCTTTGGCATATTCCCCCAAATAGGCTGAATAATCCGGGAAATAATCAATGTTTATGAGCTGCTTGATTTCGTCTCCTGCATACCAAACACTCATAGCAGGCTCTTTGTTTTCTTTGATAGCAATTTCCCTGTGTTTGGCATAAAGGTTTCCTAATTCCCTGTATTCTTCGGTTGTGTTTTCAGCAAAATGAACGCAATTCTGGGCTAAATTCAGTCCTAAAAACGTACTGGAAACAAAATGCCCTGTATGGAGTTTATTGATATATGACCAACCAAAATAGCAAAACAACCCGCTTAGGACGATAATAATTTTATGAGAAATAAATGCTTTAAAACGAAAGTCTTTCAATACGGAAAACCCATAAATCAAAAACGGAACATACACAAAAAAAGGCTTTAACATAATCAGATAAGCCACCAAAAGAGCCATCAGCCAATCGGTTTTTCGGTTTGATTTTTCTAAATATCCGTTGGAGAGCAGGTAAAAAATCCAACTTATCACCAAAAGCAAAACGGTTTCAAGCATTACGGAAGTTTCATACAAAAAAATATGAATAAAGCTTCCCGAAAACAAGGTAATATAAAACGATATTTTTGGACTAAACTTTACATTCAAAAGAGTTTTATACCAAAATACCCAAGTGAAAACTCCGATAAGTAGCTGAGCAAATACCAATAAATAATTGTTATTCAGACAAAAAGCCATTAAAAGCGGGTAGCCAAAAGTCCGCTCTCCGGTATAATTTTCAAAGGCAAAATTTCCTAAAATAGACGTGAGAAACTTAAAATTATTCGACATCGGATAGACCGTTACCGAAAAAAACAGCAGAAACAAAATCAGGCGAAAACCA
>Ga0172382_10007906_pt1 | contig 14975 bp, 17 predicted proteins | sample Leawel138RmetaG_FD_122245 | JGI IMG/M metagenome (GOLD analysis project Ga0172382, IMG submission 122245) | Leachate microbial communities from a municipal landfill in Southern Ontario, Canada - Leachate well 138R metaG | ecosystem: Engineered > Solid waste > Landfill > Unclassified | place...
CTTAATAACCTTTTTAAAGAGCGTTAGTATGATTGGGGAAGCATATGGTAGAAAGCACAAGAAACAATAAATCAAATAATAGTATTAAACAAGATAGAAAAACTAAGTTCAAAAAACTAGGAAAACAATTCCTAGATTTTTTAGTTGTCTCTTTTAACGGGATGGCGTTTGGGTTATTCGCAACCCTTATAATTGGGGTTATCATTCAACAAATAGGTTTGTTAATTGGAGAAATTCCTGGGGCATCAACACTGAGTGATTATATTATTCAATTAGCCACTATCCTTAAATCTTTTATGGGGGTTGGGATTGGCATTGGTATCGCTTATATGTTAAAGTTAGAAGGTCTAAAATTGGTAGCTGGTGCCTTAGCAGGCGGAATTGGAACTTTGTTTAGGTATGGAACTGGTAATCCTTTAAACGATCCAATGGTGGCATACTTTTGTGTAATAGGGGTTTATTTAGTATTTAAATACCTCTTGAAGAAAAAGACACCAATTGATATAATCTTAGTGCCACTTATTGGGGGTATTATAGGTTTTATTATTGCCTTCTTATTAGGAGCACCTGTAAAATCATTTATGGATATGTTAGGTGCATTTATTCAAACAGCGACAGCTTATCAACCATTCTTGATGGGGATAATTATTGCGGTATTAATGGGAATGTTTCTTACAATGCCCATTAGTAGTGCGGCGATTGCTATTAGCATTAGCTTAGGTGGTATTGCAGGCGGGGCTGCCGTAGTGGGTTGTTCTGTTCAAATGTTAGGGTTTGCGGTGATGAGCCGAAAAGATAACAACATTGGAACCGTTATTAGTGTTGCGATTGGCACCAGTATGCTCCAATTTAAGAACATCCTTAGAAAACCGATTATATGGTTACCAACCATTATCGTTTCAGCCCTATTAGGCCCTTTAGCAACATTAGTCTTTAAGACCCAAACCAATCCAATTGGGTCAGGAATGGGAACCAGTGGTTTAGTCGGACAAATTGCAACTTTTGATGCAATGGGTTATAATATTCAAGCATTCTTATCTGTTGGTATTCTACAAATAGCTTTACCGATTATATTGGTATGGATAGTCGATGTCATATTTAGAAAAAAAGGTTTAATTCAACCAGGAGATTTAAAAATATAGTACAATAACTAATGGCTAGAGTGAAACTAGCCATTTATATGGAGAATTACCCAAGAGGTTGAAGGGGCGGGCTTGGAAAGCTCGTAGGATGTAACAGTCGCAAGGGTTCAAATCCCTTATTCTCCGCCATTTGACTAGAATAGGCTTGATTAGTATCAAGTCTTTTTTTATGTAAAAAAATGATAATAACGACATGATTTTATTCGCTTTTTTGGTTGTTTTAAATGACTTTATATATTTATAGCATTTGATGTAATAAGCTATTAACAATTATTGATTCGTTTTCTACACAATTGGTTTATAAATAAGCATTACTTTATTTTCTTGTTAAAATTTAAGTGTGTTTACTTGTAAAAAACTTATTCTTAGATTAAAATTATCATGTACTAAACAAAAATATTATGAATAACTAGGAGGGTATATGAGTTTATATCAAATTAGAGTTGAAGACATCAATAATAAAGTGGTTGAATTATCAAAGTATAAAGGAAAAGTATTACTAATTGTGAACACTGCAACGGAGTGTTTTTTTACGCCACAATACGAAGGACTTCAAAAAATGTATGATCAATTTCATCATCAAGGTTTTGAATTGTTAGATTTTCCTTGTAACCAATTTGGCAAAGATGCACCAGGATCAATCGAAGACATTAATGAATTCTGTGTTGAAAAGTATGAAACGACTTTTCCAAGGTTTCAAAAGATTAATGTGAATGGTGAAGATGAATCAATTTTGTACACGTATTTAAAAAGACATCAAAAAGGATTTATGACAAGAAAGATTAAGTGGAATTTTACGAAATTCTTAGTTGACCAAGAAGGCAGAGTTATAAAACGTTATTCACCACGCGTAAAACCTTCTAAAATCGTCAAAGATATTGAGTTATTACTGACTCAACAAAAGAAGGAGAAATAGTCAATGTTTTTAGCCTTAAAAGAATTAAAATATTCTAAAATGAAGTTTGCTTTAATTATCGCGGTGATCGTTTTAATTAGTTATCTGGTTTACTTTTTAACTTCACTTGCTTATGGATTAGCCTCTTCATATACCAACGCGATTAATAAATGGAATTCAAATGAAATAATTATGACGGTTGATGCGAATGACACGATTATGATGTCATATATGGATCAAGCGGATTATGATTCTGTTACCACGACAGGGACTAAAGCCAAGTTGGGTTTATTTCCTGGTGTTATCAATGATCCTACCGCAACCAATATTTTAGATACTCGAATTGATGTTTTCTTTTTTGGGATTGATAATGATAGTTTTCTTAAACCAATATCCAATCTTACTTTAACAGGCAATCAAGTTATTGCCGATGAAAATTTACAAAAAGAAGGCTATCAGATTGGGGATATCTTTGGGGTATCGGGTAGTACTCTAACTTATGAAATTATTGGTTTTTCTAAAAAAACCACTTACCAAACAGCGCCAGTTATCTATATGAGTTTAGAGGCTTGGCAACAATACCGCTATAATACACCAACGCCACCAGATTTATATAGTGGTATCATTATTCGAGGTGAAAGTAGTCTTGATTCAAGTGATTCGGGATTATTAATTTATAAAACTACTGATTATATTTCTACTTTGCCTGGTTATACGGCACAAGTATTAACCTTTACCACAATGATTGTCTTCTTAATTATTATTGTTGCGTTTGTCTTAGGGATATTTATTTATGTGTTAACGATTCAAAAGACCAGCATGTTTGGGGTCATGAAAGCACAAGGTATCTCTAATCGATATATCGGTGGGTCAGTCGTTTTACAAACATTCTTCCTTGTCTTGATTGGATTAGTTATTGGGGGGATATTTACTTTAGTAACAGGAATCTTCTTAGCTGATATTGTTCCATTCGCAGTTAACATCTTATTTTACTTAGTCATTACATTAGCATTTTTCTTGTTTGCCTTCTTTGGCGCATTATTTTCAGTCAGTGCTGTCTTGAAGATAGATCCATTAAAGGCGATTGGAGGTTAATATGAAACCATTAATAGAAATGATTGGTGTTACCAAGGATTTTATCCAAGGTGACAATATTATTAGAGCTTTAAAAGAAACTAACTTCACCGCTTACGAAGGTGAATTAATCGCAATAGTAGGCCCATCAGGGTCAGGAAAATCAACCTTCTTAACTATTTTAGGTGGACTTCAAAAACCAACGACTGGTCGGGTTTTATTAAACGGGAAACCATTTAGTGATTTAGATGTTAAAGAAAAATCAAAAATCAGATTAGATAATATCGGATTTATTTTACAAGCATCTAATTTAATTCCTTTTTTGACCATTAAAGAACAAATGATTTTATACAATAAAATTACTAGAACAAATAGAAATCAAGCTTGGATGGACGAATTATTTTTAAAGTTAGATGTTGAAAAACTAAAAAATAAATACCCTAATTCATTATCAGGTGGCGAAAGACAAAGAGCGGCAATTGCGAAAGCATTGTATCACCAACCATCAGTAATATTCGCTGATGAACCAACAGCCAGTCTAGATACCAAAAAAGCCTATGAAGTCGTAAAACTTTTGGCTAAAGAAACCAAAGAACAGAAGAAGGCTACCATCATGGTAACGCATGATGAAAGAATGCTAGAGTTTTGTGATAAGGTGTATGAAATCACCGATGGTGTATTAACTGAAAGACTAAGAGATAACGCCTAGTCTTAATATACGAAAAAGAGACTGTAACGAAGAAAATAAATTCTCATTCTTTACAGTCTCTTTTTATTTTATTCAAATGATTTGAGTGCTTCAACCATATCAATCTTACGCATTTTTGGAATTGAGATGAAATAAACAATACCTAAGAAAGCATAAGATAAAACAATTGTGATTAGATAACTTACCCAATCAATCATATTGACGAACATAATTCCGTCTAAGAAAATAAGACTAATAATAAACCAGTGAAGCAGTTTTCCTAAGCCTAAGCCTAATAAAATAGCGACACTAGAGATAATTAAAGTTTCTCTAAAAACATAGCCAGATACTTCACGTTCAGAATAACCTAATACTTTAAGGGTTGCGATTTCTTTTTGTCTTGTAGAAATGTTGATTAAAGTAATATTGTAATTAATGATTATAGCCAAAAGTGAAGCAGCTACAACTAAAACAATAATAATACTGTTGATACTTTCACTAGTCTTTTCAAAAACAGCTTTAATATCTGAATCAAAAGAGGTTTGTAAGACATCTTCATCAAGATCTAGTTCTAGTCTAAGGTTTTCTATTGCAGTAGCGTCTTTTAAATCAGTTTTAACATAAATCTTATTATAAGTCATAGGATAAGAAACTTCTAAAAGTTCTTTGGCAATAAAAATATGGTTTCCAAAGTAATAATCAAGTATTTCTGTGACCGTAAAAGTTGTTGTTGTACCTTGAAACTCGAGTTCTATGGTATCGTTCGCTTTGATATTATGTTTTATCGCAAATTGTTGTGTTACAAATACAGAGTTATTATCCATTAAAATATCATGACGACTTGTGTTTTTAAAATTAAGAAAATCATTGATTAGTAAATTATTTTCAGGGGACACGACATTGATGTAATCATCGTTTTTATATTTAAAGGTATAATCCATTAAATATATTTTTTCATATTCATCAAGTGAAACAATAGTTGTCTGATTTGGATTGACGGTGACTTCAATATCGTAAAGTTGCATTTCTTGATATTGATAGTGTCCAGAATAATCCACTGAGTTTTTGATACCAAACCCCGCTAAGAGTAAAGCAGTCGAACCAGCAACCCCAATTAATGTTAAACCAAGATTACGTTTATTTCTAAAGATGTTTCTAAAAGTTGACTTATATCTAAATTTAAGATGTTTCCATATGAATGTTATGCGTTCTAAAAATATTTTTTTACCTTTCTTGGGCGGTTTAAGTCTCATTAAATTGGCTGGTTTTTCATTTAAAGTAGCGCCAACACTAATCATAGTTACTAAAACGACCGCAATAATCATTACAACGGACATGATTGAAATCACTAGAAAGTTTCTTGCGATGGTGAGTTCAGGTAAATTATAGGAGTTTAAATAGGCATTATAAACGACCGCTGGTATAAAATAGATGCCTAAACCAATCCCCAGTAACACACCAACTAATGAGGCCATTAAGGCATAAAAAATATACTTATTCATAATCTTAGTCTTTGAATAACCTAAAGATCTTAATGTCCCAATTTGGATTCGTTGATCACTCACAATTTTAGTCATCGATGACATCGATACTAAGATGGTGATTAAGAAGAAGAAGGCAGGGAAAATTAAAGCGATTATTTCGACTATTTTAACGTCATTTTGAAATTTTACATAACTTTGATTTTGATTTCTTGTTGTATAGTAGAAATCACTATTATAAGTTTTTTCTAAATTCTCTACAACAGTTTCCATATAGTCTTTGTATTCTTCGGAAAATAGATTGTAGTTATGGGGGTTATTGATTGTGACTGCTAAATGGGTATAAGTTTTATCAGCTAAAAAGGATTCATCAGTATAAATCATCGTTTCAATCGGTCTTTGATTGAGCTGTGAAACTTCTTGTACGTAAGCAAAATACCAGGGGTGTTGAACAATCCCAACAACTTCAAAAACCTGATCCATAACGGTGGTTTGATAGCCAATTTCAATATCAACCAAATAAGCTTGAGATTGTTCTACAACCACTTCGACATGTTCATTATTAGGATTAGGAAGCCTACCTTTAATGAGTTTGAGTTGATTAACAGCGATATTCTCATTAAAATTTAATAACATAATTCTTGCCATCCGATTAACATCATTAATTTTAATAACTTCATCAATCATAAAATAAGGCATGACATCTTTAATTTCAGCTCTTTCTTTTAAACTATTGATGCCATTTTCAGTTAAGGGCACCGCTGATTGAATTACTAAATCAGCAGCATTATTGTCAACATAGTAACGCTCCACACTATAACGCATATTTGGAGCGGTTGTTAATAAGCCAACTAAAAAACCTATTCCTAACATCACAATCAGGATTATGGCGATTAGTTTAGAAGCCAGTGTTTTGATGTCTTTAAAAATATACTTTAAATAGTTTTTCACTACCACTGAACCTCCTTAGGGTTTAGGGGACTACTATTTAAATTTATCGATTGAATTTGTCCGTTTTTAACGGTAATAACACGGTCTGCGATTTCGGTAATAATTGGATTATGGGTCACTAAAACAACGGTTTTATTGTGGGTTTTACATGTCGTATGAAGTAAATCTAATATGGTTGTACCCGTTTCAACATCCAGCGCACCAGTGGGTTCATCACAGAGTAATATCTTGGGGTTTTTAGCCAATGCTCTAGCAATAGAAACTCTTTGTTGTTCACCTCCTGAAAGTTGAGAAGGGAAGTTATCAATTCGATCTGTTAAACCAACTTGTTCTAAAACAGTTTTAGGATTTAGCGGGTGTTTCGTTATTTCGGTTGCAATTTCAACATTTTCTAAAGCGGTTAATTGTGGCATTAAATTATAAAACTGAAAAACAAAGCCAACGTCATGCCTTCTATATAAGGTTAAATCTTTTAAATTGTATTGACTAATGTCTTTACCATCAATAAGGATTTTTCCGCTGGTAACTTTATCCATCCCCCCTAAAATATTGAGTATCGTCGTTTTACCTGCACCACTTGGTCCAACAATGACGCAAAATTCTCCTTCATAAATGGTGAAGTTAATGTTGTTGTTGGCAACTATCTCTTGTGATCCTATTTGATAAGTTTTCATAACATTTTTAAATTCAACCATTGGGTTCATTATTCCACCTCTTTTGCAATAGTGATAACATTGTTTAATGATTCAACAAATGTTTTCGTACTTTCATAGCCGATCTTTTCAAAAATTCTTTCAAAATGTTTATCAGCTGCGGTTAACTTGCTTTCTAAATAATATTTTCCTAGATTGGATAGGTCAACTAATACACGTCTTCTATCAGTAATATCCATTTCAAGTGTAATGTATTCTTTTTCAGCTAAACTATTAATGATTGCTGTAATACGACCTTTAGTCACTTTTAATTCAGTACTTAAAAGTGATGGATTTGAAGGTCCATTTAAATAAATATGTAGTAATAAAGCATCCTCTCCTTGTAAAAAGGGTGCTAAATTAATCATAATTTCCATCTTTGAGATAGCTTGTAACATTTCTAAAAATTGGTCCTTTAAGTGTTTAATATTTAATGATTCCATCAGATAGCCTCCTAAAATAGTATATACTATAAAACTATTATATGATATATCCCTTAATATTTCTACTTATTTAACTAAAAAATGTAAAGAACGCTGATAGACATAATCAAATAGCTTCTAAACATGGTATAATTAACAAGAAGAGGTGGTAATAAAATGATCAACAGTTTTAAACATATTTTAGATGATGATGAAAAAATCGTTAAGGCATTTAAGCCAAACAAATTTAAACTGTACTTTTCTAATTTATTTGGTTTTTTCATTCTCCTTTTATTTGCGATAGGTATCATTGTGTCTTTTTTAGTCATAGATGGTAATGAATCAATTGATTCATTTCAAATGGCCTTACTTGTATTAGGGATATGGGCCGTTTTATTCATCCTTGATCTGATTATTTTAAGACTTTATTACGATAAAAGAATTTATGCCTATACGAACAAACGAATGATTATAAGAAATGGTGTAATCGGCGTAGATTATAAATCATTAGATATTGATATGATTGGTGCGGTAGATGTATCAGTTAACGTCATTGATAAAATTATCAATAAAAATACTGGTTCGATAAAATTTGGTTCAATGGCAAGACCAATTAATCCTGCTAATACAAATGAGATATTCGCCTTTACATCCATTGAAAATCCATATGAAGTTTATAAAGAAATTAAGAAATTTATGGATGATACTAAAGCAAAAAATAAGTAAACAGATATAGTTGTCGAATAAATAGAATATATTATATAAAAACACGAAGCTTATTTGGCTTCGTGTTTTTGGAATTCATGATAATTTAATTTTAATTGTAAGAATTGGTGTATTTCTAACAATACATAGTAAAGTTGAGCCCTATCTTCAAAGTTTTTTCGGGTATCGGGTAAATCAGATGTTTTGAAATAATCTAGTAATTGATTGAGCTTATCAGTTAATTGAAGGGCATAATTATCATCACCTATTTGACCTTTAAACTCTTTCAAATAATTTAGGATAAGTGCTTTTTCTTTAATGTCGCTAACATTAATTAAAGTATTATTGATGCGCTTTAGTATTAATATTTGTTCTTTACGCATTTCAACATATCTTAAACGATCAATCAAACCATCAATATTATTGTTTTCTAACTCTTCACGAATATTATCGTTTGCAGAAGAGATTAACTGATCTAATTCTTTAAAAGAAATATCTTTTTTTGCGGCAATGGAAAGAATGATTTCTTCAATTGACTGATTGATGCGACTGACTTCTAATCTTATTTTCTTTTTTAAATCAGGCATGTATAGATTAAGAAAAAAGGCAACCCCAACCCCAATTAATAAAATGAATAAAGCATTTAGTGCGAAGTTAACTTCTTGTTCCAAATAAACTTGAGAGACGAGCACTAAAGAAACAACAATGCCTCGGTCCACTTTTATCAAGTAGCTTAAAGGGATAAATAAGGCAATAAAAACAAATAAGCTCCAGATACTAAAACCCATGAAATAGAAGATTAAATAAGCTAAACTTAAGGCAATTAAGGAATCAATAATTCGAATGAACCCTATTTCAATTGATCTTTTTCGAGTCGGTTCTAAAGATAATACCGCAATTACCCCTGCTGTATAAACATAATCAAGTGAGAATGCCTCCGCTATCAAAAAACCCATAATAAAACCTATTGTCATTTTTGTTAACAAATAATAATTAATTTTCATCATATCACCACTGTTATTATACAAAAAATAGCGAAGAAATGTTATTAAAACGTTGGTTATTAAGAAATAAAATCAATAAAAATAAATGAAAACGCTTCATGTTTACATTGCTTGATAATAATTATGTTTCGTGCTAAAATACAGGGGTAAATAAACGAAAAATGAAGGTGAAATATGTTTAAGGTGTTTTTAGATAAATTTTTAGAATCATTTAAGTCCGTCCTTCCGGTAACTATAGTATTAATCATATTAGGTGTCGTTATGGGATTACCCACATCAACGATGTTATGGTTTCTACTAGGGGCGTTGTTGTTGGTGATTGGACTAGCATTATTTCAACTGGGTGCTTTTGAATCAACCAGTGTAATTGCAGAAGATATCGGTAGGTTTATTGTTAAAAGAAAAAACCTAGCGATTTTTGTTATTATTGCATTTATGATGGGCTTTTTTATCATCATTGCCGAACCAAGTGTGAGAGTGTTAGCAGATCAATTAAGTGAAGTTATCAAACCGCAAGAAATTATTATTTATACCATTGCTATTGGTGTTGGTTTATTTTTGACTATTGGATTGCTTAGAATCCTATTTAACATTTCATTTAGAACGATGGTTATTACTTTATATTCTTCGGTGTTTGTATTGGCACTAGTCGTAAACCAAATTAACCCAGTATTTATTCCCTTAGCTTTTGATTCAGGTGGCTTTGCCAGCGGACCACTTAGTGTTCCTTTTATTTTGAGTTTAGCGTATGGTATTAGTAAAGCTAGAGGCGATAAAGCAAGTGATCAAGATTCATTTGGTCTAGTGGGGATTACAGTTATTGGTCCTATATTTGCGATATTAATTTTAGGTCTATTTCTACCTAATATTCCAGCGGATATGATGAACACACCACCAGAATCTACAACATTAGTTGAATATTTACGTCTTTATACAGGACAAATGGCGATTGCCATATTACCTTTTGTTATATTTTTTATTGTATTCCAAATTATTGACTTTAAATATCCAAAACGAAAAGTGATTAAAATATTAATTGCCTTCCTTTATACTTATGTCGGTTTAGTTTTATTTTTAGCTGGTGCAAACGGGGCATATTCAGTATTAGGTAGTGAAGTAGGGGGTTATTTAGCAGATAATTCCGTGTTATTAATTTTAGTGGGAGCAATTTTCGGACTTTTAGTTGCAGCACCAGAACCTTCTGTGATAGCAGTTAACAGACAAGTTGAAGATGTAACTGCCGGGGCAATTTCAAGAAAATTAATGTTAGGAGCAATTTCAATCGGGGTCGCAATCGCATTAGTCTTATCAATGATTCGGATGATAACTCAAATTAACTTATTATGGTTTGTTATACCAGGCTATATTATCGCAATTGTTTTAATGTTTTTCACTCCCAAGATATTTTCTTCAATTGGGTTTGATGCGGGGAGCGCAGTGACAGGGGCGATGACTACGGCGTTTTTAATGCCATTTGCGATTGGTGCTGCTCAAGCATTGAATTCAGATGTATTATCAAATGCCTATGGTTTAGTTGTATTGGCCTCAATGGCACCCGTTATTAGCATTCAAATATTGGGTTTGGTTTATAGTCGTAAACAGAAGATTCAAGCTGAATTTGAGGGTGAAGATGATATTCTTGATTTAAGAGGTGTAACAGAATGAAACTATTAATTACGGTAATAGAACGTGGTAAAGGTGAACGTGTTATGGAAATTATGGGTGAATATAAAGTAGATTTTTCAGTAAACTTCCTTGGCTCGGGCACTGCATTACCAAGTATGATGGAATATTTCTCATTAACAGATAGAAGTAAAGACGTTGTATTTTCATTGGTGGCAGACAGTGATACGCCACTAATATTAGAACAACTTGAAAAGGAGTTCGCGATAACAAAAAATAATACAGGATCTGTATTAACGATTAATCTAAATGCAATCAACAGAATTGCTTATGAACACCTTTTAGAAAAGGGGACGAAGAATGGATAAAAAAGAATTAATCATATATATATGTAATAGTGGCTATGCCTACGATGCGATGGATGTCGCAAGAAATGCTGGAGCAGGTGGCGGAACAATACTACATGGTAGAAGTTCATTGACCGCCGAACATAAAACCTTTTTTGGGGTAACGATTCACCCAGAAAAAGATCTGTTATTTATTGTTTGTTTAAAAGAACAAAAACAGGCTATTATGAATGCGATTAATACACAATATGGGGTTACCTCAAAAGCGGGTGGCGTTATCTTTTCAATGGATATTGAAGATAGTATCGGCATCAATTTTAATAATCAAATCAAAACAGATAAATAAAACTCCGACCATGGAGTTTTTTTTATAATATTAATGTGTAAAAAAGTTTTATTTCTATTAGTTTCATTGTAAAAAATAGGATTTTCTTATAAACTATATACATAAACTAATAGAGAGAAACAAAAGTCTAAATTCGTTTTAAACTTATTTAAAGACAATTTATCTTTTGTTTGTCGAGTTACTTTGGTTGTTTTTAGGATTGCCCCATTTATTGGGATTGTTGTAAAGACAATGTTCATGTTTTAGATTAATTTGATATATAATAGAGGTAAGCTATGAAATTACTAGTAACGATTGTCGAAAGAGGTAAAGGTGAGGAAGTAACAACCCTTATCAGTCAATTTAAAGTTGATTATTCTGTTGTCTTTCTTGGACAAGGAACAGCCTCAAGTAAAATGCTAGAATACTTGTCATTAGAAAACACGAAAAAGGATATCGTACTATCTTTGATTGACGATGCTGATGAAAAAGATGTATTAAACAGATTGAATAAACATTTCAAGTTAGATCAAAGGCATCATGGGATTGCCTACACAGTTGGGTTAACTTCGATAAACCGCTTAGCGTTTAAATATTTGATGGGAAAAGAGGTATTTGAAGATGGAAGATAAAGCTTTAATCGTTTATATTTGTAACAGTGGTTATGCTTACCAAGCGATGGATGAAGCAAGACGTGCTGGAGCTAGAGGGGGAACAATCTTACATGGGCGTAGTTCGCTTTCTACTGAGAAACAAAAATTCTTTGGCATTACAATTCACCCAGAAAAAGATATCTTAATGATTGTTTGTCTTGAATCGCAAAAACAGGATTTAATGAAAGCCATTAACCAAAAGTACGGCGTAACAACTGAAGCAAGAGGGATCATTTTTTCTATGAAGGTTGATGACACTGTCGGCATACGTTTTGATGCGATTCCACTACCGGAAAAATGAGACTCACTTACGAAACAGAAATCACACTTAATAAACCCATTGAAGATGTTATTAGAATCATGTTTGATTACCATCAAATGCGGTTTTATGGCGTGCCTAAATTAGACCATCATGTTCATCTTGTTAGCAAACCCCCTTTAGAAGGGGCGATAACAGAACTTTACTATCAAAATAAAGATGAAACTTATAAAATGGTTGAGGTTATCTTAGAAAATAATTTGCCAAAAAGTATTACCCGTGAATATACACTTGGTGCAGTAAAGAACAAATGTAAAGATAGTTTTACTGAAGTAAATGGAATTACAACTTGGAAGATGGATGTTCTGTTTGTATTTTCTGAAAATCACCCAGTTGATAAGGAAACATTTGAAAAAACAACTTTAAAGCAAATGAATGCCTTTAAAGACTATATTGAATTGATTTAATCATTACTATATAAAATAATTTAGCTATATGTTACACTGTTTATAATTTGGAGGATTAATAACATGGTTAGAAAAAGGTCACAATATGATACATTTACAAACCGCTTTATTGCAGCAACCCCAATTTTGGTGACAATTGCTTATTTAATAATGGGCTTTGAGTTTGATTTATGGCACCCTGGTTGGGTCATATTTATCTTAATTCCTTTAATGCCGGCTTTATTAAAACCACGTACGGCAATTAGAGGGCTGTTTCCACTTATTATAGTCGCAATTTATTTGTTGATGGGTTTTATTTGGGGATTATGGCATCCAGGCTGGATTATTTTCCTATTCATTCCAGTATTTTATATTTTATTTCCTGAACGTAGGAAAGATGAAATCGTTACATTTGATATCGGTGAAGACGATGATAATCATGAGAATCAATAATAACTAAACGAGTTATAATAACGGGTAATAAACCCGTTATTTTTTAATAAATTATAAAAATATAAAATTTAATTAATAAAAAACTTTATTATGCTAGTTGATATTTATTTCTAGATTTATTTGGTATAATAAAATAAAATATAGGAGGATTATTTATGAATAAAAATCAAAACAAATTAGCTAGTATGTTGGCATTTTTGGCACTTGTAGTCAGTGCAATTGTTTGGACACTACAAATTGTTTTAGGTCTTGTGAATGCGGATGTTAATCTAGGCATCTTTACATCAATCGCCAATATAATTTTAATTTTGGTGGTCATTTGGTTGGGTTGGCAATATGCAAAAGGGTTAGGAAAATTTTGGCGAATTGTATTTATTGTAATCGCAATAATTGCAATCCTAACTGCCTTCGGTATTAGCATTAATTTTAGCTAATTGAATTTTACAATTAGATAAATACCGGATTTGGGGTTGTTCATCCGACCTCTAAAAACAAAACATTTTTAATGAAAAATAGACTAATTAGTTTCATTCTAATTGGTCTTTTTTTTGATAAAAAAATTGGTATAATAGGCATACTAAGAAAGGGGATTTTAAAAAATGGAAAGACAAATTCTGTGTATTGATTTAAAGAGTTTTTATGCCAGTGTAGAATGTGTTTTACGCGATTTAAATCCCTTTTTAACCCCTTTAGCGGTTGCTGATGAGTCTAGGGGTGGCGGTTCAATTGTTTTAGCAGTTTCGCCTTATCTAAAAAACTTAGGGGTTCCATCAAGATGTCGAATTTTTGAAATTGATAAAATTCATAGCGTTATCTTTGCGAAACCACGAATGAATACTTATATTGAATATTCCACTAAAGTTCTAGACATTTATTTGGATTTTATTAGCGATGAAGATCTATTTGTTTACTCAATTGATGAAGCTTTTTTAGATGTAACAGCATACTTGAATTATTACAAAATGACCGCTTATGAGTTAGCTAGGAAAATATTAAAAACAATTCATGAAAGATTAGGCCTTTATGCAACTTGTGGCATTGGTCCAAACATGTTAATTTCTAAACTTGCTTTAGATTTAGAATCAAAAAAGAAAAAAGATTTTATCGCAAGTTGGACTAAAGATGATATTCAAAAAAAATTATGGCCAGTAAAACCACTTTCAAAAATGTGGGGGATTGGGCCGAAAATGGAGAAAAATTTAAATCGTTTGGGTATTTATAATGTCGGTGAATTAGCCAACTATGATCCTAAAAAACTTCATAAGTATTTTGGAATTATGGGGGTGGAACTCTATAATCATGCGAATGGTCGTGATGAATCGAAAATCCAAGATCAAAGCGAATTAAAAAGCATTCACCAGAGTTATTCAGTCGGTCAAGTGTTATTTAAAAATTATAATTATAACGATACGAAGTTAATTATTAGAGAAATGACGGATGATTTAACAAGACGACTAAGACTAAATAAAAAAATGTGTTTGGTCGTTAGCTTAGGTATTGGTTATTCAAAGGAATATGGTGGCGGTTTTTCCAGACAAATGAGATTAGACAATAAAACGTCAAATCCAAAAAAAATTTTAGAAGCATTATATCATTTATTGGATTCGTTCGTTGAGGAGTATCCAATTAGACGAATTCATATTGGCGCATCAAATCTTACAACCACAACCAATCAGCAACTTAGTTTATTTGAAGATTATCAAGCGGAGCAACTTGAGTATCAATTAGATTTAGCCGTTGATGCACTAAAAGATCATTATGGACCAAGTTCGATTGATAAAGCATCTGTCTTATATGAAGCCTCGACAAAACGGA
>Ga0172382_10007907_pt1 | contig 14974 bp, 10 predicted proteins | sample Leawel138RmetaG_FD_122245 | JGI IMG/M metagenome (GOLD analysis project Ga0172382, IMG submission 122245) | Leachate microbial communities from a municipal landfill in Southern Ontario, Canada - Leachate well 138R metaG | ecosystem: Engineered > Solid waste > Landfill > Unclassified | place...
AGAAAATAAAGAATAAGTAGAGCCTGAGTTAAAGTTTAACTTTCAAAATTTAAATCTTTAGAACATTTTGAGTATAGCAAAAACCATTACCTTTGTCAAAAAAGAAAAAACAAGGTATAATACTAAAAAGATCAAAGCTCAAAAGAGAATGTTAAATCCTAAACTCTAAACTCTAAACTCTAAACAAATTACAAATTACAAATTACAAATTCCAAATAAATTCCAAATTTCAAATTTCAAACAGTTTGTATTTTGTATCTTGTTTCTTGTAATTTGTTTGTTTCTTGTTTCTTGTTTCTTGTCTTTTTACCGTGTAAATTGTAAATTGAAAATTGATTGAAAATTGTAAACCTGTCCTGAGCAAAGTCGAAGGATTGAAAATTAAAAATTGATTATACTCCTCCTGTAGTTTAATGGATAAAATATAGACCTCCGGAGTCTATGATCGAGGCACGCCCTCACACCAATATGACCCCCTCGTAGTTTAACGGAGAGAATGCAGGTTTCCGGAACCTGCGATGAAGGTTCGATTCCTTCCGAGGGGACTAGTGGTGTGGGGGTGAAAATCCTCACAGGAGGACAAAATTATCTTTTTGTTAGCCAATGATATATAAACAAAAGCCACCAAGTTTAATAACTGGTGGTTTTTAAATATATTGTATTGTGATATAATTTTAATTAGCAGAATTATATATTTATGAAAATTATTGCTGATTTTCACATTCATTCTAAATATTCACGGGCTACCTCTCATGATATGGATTTAGAGCATATTTTTCAGTCAGCGCAGGAAAAGGGAATTACTGTGGTGGGAACAGGAGATTTTACTCATCCTGAATGGTTTAATGAATTAAAAAATAAATTAGAGCCGGCAGAAGAAGGGCTTTATAAATTAAAAAATCAAAATGAAAAAATAAAAAGTAATGGAGAGATAAAAGACGATATAAGATTTGTTGTTACTGGGGAGATTTCCAATATTTATACCCGGGCAGGAAAAGGGCGGAGAGTTCATAATTTGATTGTTTTACCTTCTTTGGAGTCAGCAGAAAAAATAAACAATATCTTGTCTTGGCAGGGAAATCTAAAATCTGATGGTCGGCCTATTTTAGGAATGGATTCAGAAGAACTTTTAAAAATTGTAATGAAAGCAGAACCGAATGCTTTATTTATTCCGGCTCATTGCCTATTGCCGGATACTTATTTACATAGTAATTTAGGAATTAAGAAGATAAAAGATATTTCTGTTGGTGATAAAGTGTACACTCATAAAGGAAGGCTAAAAAAAGTTAAGCAAATCCATAATAGATTTTATAGAGGTCCAATTTATAATATAAGACCATATTATTTTAGAATAGGATTAAAAACTACTGAAGAGCATCCTTTTTATGTAATCAAAACTTATAAAAAATGTTTAAATATGGGTCATTCTATTTGTAAATCAGATTGTGCCTATATTAAACGAAGAAATTGTCCCCATCAATATTTTGAAAATTATAAATGTCAATGGATTCAAGCAAAAGATATAAAGAAAGGAGATGTTCTTATCTTTCCAAGATTTAACAAAGAGATAAAAGATAGGAAAGAATTAAATATCACTAAGTTTTTTAAAAAAGATGATTATAAAGTAGATGGAAAACATATATTACTAAATCATTCTCGAGCCAAGAAATTGCCAAAATTTGTGAGAATAGATAAAGATTTTTGTAGATTAATCGGTTATTATGTTTCGGAAGGATATACCGACAACAAAGACTCAATTTCATTTTGTTTCAATCGTGATGAAAAAAAATATGTTGAGGATTTGAAATTTTTGATGGAAAAAGCATTTAATCTTTCCTCGTCAAGAATTTACCTAAGAAAAAATACTAATAGTATAGAGATTATCTACTGTTCAAAAATTTTAGCAAAAGTTTTCAGTAAACTTTTTTATAATAATGCTAATATACGAAGGGCTAATACTAAATGTTTGCCTATTTGGATGATGGGGCTACCTTTAGAAAAACAAGTTGAGATTTTTAAAGGATGGTGGAGAGGAGATAAAGGCACTACTTCTTCAAGGGAGTTAATGAATCAGATAAAAATTATTCTTCTTAGATTAGGAATAATCCCTTCAATTTATGAGCAGACTAAAGAAGATTTTAATGAAAAATATGTTCATAAATATAAACTAGGAAATAGAATTATAGAAGCTCAGCATAATTCGTTTAGTTTTAATAATCTTTCGTTTTTTCAAGATTTATTTGGGCTATTAAAGGATTCTGAATTTAAAAAATTTAATACAAAATTAGCCCGAAGACATGGATGGATTGATAAAAATTATATTTATTTACCAGTTAGGGATATTGAAATAAAAAATTACAAAGGTAAAGTTTATAATTTAGAAGTGGAGGAGGATAACACTTATCTTAGTGAATTTGCTACCATTCATAATTGCATGACTCCTTGGTTTGGTATATTTGGTTCTATGTCTGGCTTTGATTCCTTAAAAGAGGCCTTTGGAGAAAATACCAAATATATTTACGCTTTGGAAACAGGACTTTCAGCAGATCCAAAAATGGTTTGGCGAATACCAGATGGTCAAAAGGTAAGTTTGATTAGTAATTCTGACGCGCATTCTCCTCACAATTTAGGTAGAGAAGCCAATGTTTTTAATACAGATTTAAGCTATTCGGCGATGAGAGAGGCAATTATTAAAAAGGATAAGTCAAAATTCTTATATACAATTGAATTTTTCCCTGAGGAAGGAAAATATCATTATGATGGCCATCGTTTATGCCAAGTTAGAATGTCTCCAGAGCAAAGAAAAAAAGCAGGAGGAATTTGTCCAAAATGCGGTCGCAAACTCACCATTGGAGTTTTGTCTCGGATTGATGAATTAGCCGATAAAAAAGAAGATTTTATCCCAAGAGATGCTATTCCTTATAAAAGTTTAGTGCCTTTGGCGGAAATCATTGCTGAGGCCTTAAATGTTCAACCTCTCACAAAAGCAGTAGCCGAACATTATCAAAGATTAATCCAGAGATTTTCTAATGAATTTAATATTCTTTTAGACGTCCCTTTGTCTGAATTAAGCGCTTTGACACTGCCGGAAATTGTGGCTGGGATAGAGAAAGTAAGAAAAGGGAAATTGATTATAGAGCCTGGTTATGATGGTGAGTTTGGCAAAGTAAGAATATTTCCGGAAAAGAGAGAAGAAATAATTTCACAAAGTAAACTTTTTTAACCCCCACACCATAACGAACTATGGAAAAAACATTAATTGGTTACTTTTTTAGAAAAATTGGTTTTTATATCGTTGATTTTATAAGGACTTATTTTAAAGGAGGCCATTATTTTCTTTTCAGAACTTATCAGAATTTGTTTGCAAAATTAGAGCATAAAACAGGATTAATCGTTAATATTCGCTATTTCACAATTCCTCTCTGGCAGGAATACTCTCTGGCGGCATATTTGTTGAGCATTCCTTACCGGACAATAAAAATAATTTTTGGCGCGATTGTCTTAATTTTGTTAACTTTGATTTTCTCAGTGATTTATCTTTGCTGGTTTTGCTTGCCTTTCTATTTGATTTTGAAAACGATTTCACCATAATCAAGGTTCGGAGAATTGTCTCAAAAACACGCTATCAAATTCCCCAGCGAGGAATTTGCGCTCGCGCTCGGCCTCGCTCTCTCACTCGCTCCGCTCGTTCGAACCATACCCGCTCGGCCTGCGCGACGGTTTTTTCAACAACATCTCCTCACCTTATCACTTAATAATTTAAAAATTGTAAATTGTAAATTGAAAATTGATTGAAAATTGTAAATTGTAAATTAAAAATTAAAAATTTATAGCTTATTATTATGAAGAAATGGCAAAAAAAGAGCAATAAAGAACCATCTAAAGAACCGCAAATAGTTTTTGAGGATGCTTTTTTCTTTTGGCCTGCTTGGAAAAGATTTTTATACAGAGTGTTATTTAGCGCCTTTCTTTATTTAGGATTAATTTTTTCTTTTTTCTTATTAATTCTTCAAATAGAACGATGGTTTTATTTGGCAATTATTTCTTTCCTATTTTTCTTCTTTCTTTTAATCAAACAGGGTCGGGCAGAACTTCCTTTATCAGAAGAAAATTTAACAAAACCTAATCTGAATTTAGCGCGTTTTCTTTCCCCGAGGGCAAGAGATGTTCTTTTAGAGAGTAAAGACGTTGCGATTAATCAGCAAATGTCTTTAGAGGCGGCCTTGTTATTAATTCTTCTTTTTCAGGAAGAGATTACCGAAGCTTTGTCTTTTTTGGATATTTTCCCGACGGACATAGAAGAAATGAAAGAATGCCTACAAAAAGAAAAAGCGGAAAAAACCGAAGAAATAACAAAGCAAAATTATAAGTTGTTTTTGGAAAATATTTGCTGTCAAGCGCTCATTGAATCAGTAAATTTGAAGAGAAATTCAATTACTGTTGAATCCTTGATGTTAGCTCTCTATTCTTTTCCAGACTCCCATGCCTTTGCTGTTTTTAATCTTTTTCATTTGGAGAAAAGTGATTTACTTACAGCTTTTGAGATGAATCGTCTTTCTCGGGAAAAAGGCATTGAAGTTCTAAAAGGCTTGGCTGATAAAGAGCAAATAAGTTTTCAACCAAAAAGAATAAAAGTCAATCGCTCTTTTACCTCAAGGCCAACTCCTGTTTTAGATTTTTATGGGGTTGATTTTACAGAGTTGGCTCTGAAATTAAAAATCGGCGTTATGATTGGCCATCAGCAGGAATATCAGAGTTTGGTGGATATTTTAAACAGGTCAGGAAAAAGGAACGTTCTTCTTATTGGGCCAGCTGGAGTTGGAAAAGAGACGATTGTTTCGTATCTTGCCTTTAATTTAGTGCGGGATAAAGTTCCTTCTGGGTTAAGGGATTATCGTCTTATCAGCCTCTCTCTTTCTTCCCTGTTTGGAGATATTGAGGAGCCTGTGGAAGTTTTTAATCGTTTAACAAAAATCACCAAAGAGTTATTAGTTAACAGAGATATCATTCTTTATTTGCCTCAGTTTCATAATTATAAATCTTTGGCTCAAAAAGGGGGTTATAATGCTTTAGATACTTTTCAGTCGCTGATAAACGCTTCTTGGGTGCCAATTATTGCGGCAACAACACCAGAAGATTACCGTCGTTATTTGGAAGAAGATTCTATTGTAAAAGAAAATTTTGAGATTATTAAAGTGCAGGCATTAACCAGTGAGGAAGCGATTACTTTTTTGGCATTTCGCAGTTTAGAATTACAACACCAAACAAAAATTAAAGTAAGCTTTAAGGCGATTAAAAGAGCGGTAGCTTTGGCTCAGAGGTTTTTAACAACAGTGCCCTTGCCTTCTTCGGCAGAATCGCTTTTAACAGAAGCGATAGAAGGCGCCCGCCGCAACAATAAAAAAATAGTCACTGAGCAGGATATTGTGGATTTAGTGAGTTTAAAAACTCAGATTCCTTTGGATATTTCGTCAGCAGAAGAAAAAGAGAAATTATTGAATTTAGAAAAGCTTATTCATGAGCAATTAATCAATCAAGAAGAAGCTGTTCAATTAGTTGCTTCAGCTTTAAGGCAATACCGCGCTGGCTTAAGCAGTATTAATAAACCAATTGCGGTTTTTCTTTTTGTGGGACCGACCGGTGTGGGAAAAACAGAATTAGCAAAAACTTTGGCAAGAATTTATTTTGGCAGCGAGAAAACAATGATTCGTTTTGATATGGCCGAATATCAAGACAAAAAAAGCATTTATCGTTTTATCGGGAGTCCTGAAGGGGATAATGCCGGAGCATTGACAGAGGCAGTTAAAAATAATCCTTTTTCCTTGATACTTTTGGATGAATTTGAAAAAGCCCACCCTGATGTTCTTAATATCTTTCTGTCTCTTTTTGACGAGGGAAGATTAACTGATAATTTAGGACAGACAATTGATTTTACAAACACAATCATTATCGCCACTTCCAATGCTTTATCTGATTTTATTAAAGACGAGATTGAAAAAGGAACAGAAACCCAAAAATTATCAGAAATACTGAAAAAGAAATTAACAAACTTTTTTAAACCGGAACTTTTGAACAGGTTTACTGAAGTGGTTGTTTTTAAGCCCCTGACGCAAGAACACTTGGAAGAAATAGTAAAATTAAAACTCAGAGAATTAGCTAATTCTCTGATGAAAAATAAAAAAATAAAATTACTTTTTGATGAAGAGGTGGTTGCAAAATTAGCTCAACTGGGCTACAACCCTATCTTTGGGGCGAGGCCTTTAGATTCAGTAATCAGGCATTATATCAAAGATAATTTAGCCAAAGCTATTTTAAAGGAAAAAATCGGTCCTAATAGTCAGATAACTTTTTTCCTAGAAAATGGAGAATTTCAGACCAAGATAACCACTGCCTCAATAAATTAGAAAATTTTTTTGGTGATTTCTTTAAAAACCAGAGGTTGGTTTTCAGCTAATTCAGCTAAAATCTTGCGGTCAATAATAATTTGTTTGTCTCTTAATCCTTTGATAAATTTATTATAGCTAAACCCTTCTGCTTTCAAAGCGGCATTGATTTTGATTTGCCAAAGCTTTCTTTTCTCTCTCTTTTTAATTTTTCTATCTCGGAAAGCATTGGTTCTGGCATGGAGAGAAGCTTCTTTGGCTAAGCGATATTTGCTTTTACGGCCATATCTGAACCCTTTGGTCTCTTTGAGCAATTTTTCCCGTCGTTTATGGGCGATAGTGCCTCTTTTAACTCTGGTCATAGTAAGAATAAAATCTTCTTCAAAAAATTTCTTTAATAATTACGAATGTTGAAGGATTCTTTTTTTTTGCTTGGCTACTATAATTGGTCTTTGCCTTCTTCTTTTAACTTTTGTCGGCTCTTTGGCTGTAGTGTGGCCAATATTACTGGACCGTCTAATGATTTTGTTTTTCTTGGTCTGTTTTAATCTCTTGCAAAACAATTTTCTTTTCATTTTAGCTTTCTTTATTTTTTATTTTAAGACAATAGTCAGCCCGCGAGGGGCTTTTTTTAACGGCTGGATAATTTTATAGGGAACAGTAATTTTTTGGCAAAAATTATTTATTTTTTCTTTAGCAAGGTCAAAATGAGCTTTTTGCCTGCCGTGTAATCTCATTTCAATTGTTACCATCCTATCTTCTTGAAGAAATTTTTCCACCTTTTTTATTTTTGTGCTGAGGTCGTGTTCTCCTTCGTTAAATCCCAAACGGACAGATTTCTGGGCAGAATGTCTTTCTTGTAATTTCTTTTTTCTCAATTCTTTCTCTTTTTGATATTTCAACTTATCATAATCTCCGAGTTTATATATTGATGGAGTGGTTTTATCAGTAATTAGCACCAAATCAAAGCCTTTGTTTTGGGCTATTTGAGATGCTTCTTGAAAAGAAAAAATTCCTAATTGTTTTCCTTGTTCGTCGATGAGACGAATCTCTTTAGGTATCAAGTTTAAATAAAAAAATTAATTATTTTATATTTGTGAACATTTTCTGAGGTTATTAGTAGAGCCAATATATAGTTTATCATCTTTTAAACTTTTTAGAATATACATATAGAACATAATTCTGAAGTTCGTTATGGTGTGGGGGTGGAGAAGGTGGGAGTTGAACCCACGTCTAAAAAGATTTTTTTAAATAATACTACAAGTTTAGTTCATTTTTATTATTTTTAAGAAAAGAGAAATGAACAAACTTTGCTTAAAAATTTCCGAACAAAATTCAATTAGTTATTAGTCGGAAAAGCCAAGAACTAATCTATCTCGATGTTTTTAATCCTTTTGGCTTATCGAGAATCTGCCGCAGAATTTCCCTTAAAAGGGAATGGCTTAGCCTAAGCCCCGTTAAATTCGCAAAGCGACTATTCAACAGGGTAAGCGATTAGGCATAGGCATAAGCAAATCTTTGATTGGCATTTAATTGATGCCTTCTTGATTTTTACGAGCTAACAAGAACTCCTCGACTTGCTTATTTAAAAAAAGTCTTTTTATCAAATCCCGTCATCCCCAGACCGCTTTTGGCGGTAAATCCCAATAACCAATTTCCAATTTCCAAACAAATTCCAAATTTCAATATTCAAACTCTTTGTATTTTTGTTTCTTGTATCTTGCTTCTTGGTTATTGTCAATATTGTCCTCTTCTCGCTCTATCTATTTTTCTTTTAACTTCTTTTTTCTTTATTGTTTCTCTTTTGTCAAATTTCTTTTTTCCTCTGGCTAAACCCAACTCTACCTTAATTAATCCTTGCTTATTATACATTCTTAAGGGTATTAAAGTCAAGTTCTTTTGTTTTATCTTTCCTGATAAACTTTTAATTTCTTCTTGGCGAAGGAGAAGTTTTCTGGTCCTGTCAGGAATATAAGAGGGGGCAATGTTTTTGGGTTGAAAAGGCGCAATAGAGCAATTAAGAAGCAAGACCTCGTTATTTTTAATAACAGCAAAGCTGCCAGCTAAATCAACTTTGCCTGTTTTTACAGCTTTTGTTTCCGCGCCAGTCAATACTATTCCTGCTTGAAATTTTTCTAAGATCTCGTAATTAAAATGTGCTTTTTTATTTGTGACCAAAGTTTCCATAGGTTTATTGGTAAAAAAAGTTGCCGTTTGTAATCTAATATATCATTCTGACTCTGAGAGAATCTGTATACTGTATACTGTATCCTGTATAAATCAATTTTTAATTTACAATTTACAATTTTCAATCAATTTTCAATTTTAAATTTTTTCTGTCATTCTGACCCTGAGGCGAAGCCGAAGGGGAAGAATCTCTCGCGAATGCGAGAAAAAGGAGAATGTATCTGAAACAAGTTTAGAGATCCTTCGGCCTTAACGGCCTCAGGATGACATTATTACTCAGAGATCCTTCGTCGCTTCGCTCCTCAGGATGACAGCTCCGCTGTCAATTTTAAATTTACAATCCTTACGTCATTGCGAGCGAGCCAGCAGGCGAGCGTGGCAATCTCGCCACTTGTTGGCGAATCTTGCATTCGCAAGAGATCCTTCGTCGCTTCGCTCCTCAGGATGACAGCAAAGCTGTCAATTTTTAAATAAATCCTTGATTCATAATTCTTAATTCATAATTCATAACTCTTGATTCTTAATTCTAATTGTGGGTTTTGAGCTTTGAGTTTTGAGATTTGAGTTATCATTATGTTTGTAATTTGTAATTTGGAATTTATTTGTAATTTGTAATTTGTAATTTGTAATTTAATACTCATTTTGCATTTTGATCCTTCGGCTTTGCTCAGGACAAGCTTTTGAGTTTTAAATTTATATTATGTTTCTATTATTATATCAATAAAATCGAAATTTGTCCTTATCAGAATAAAGTTTCTAATAAGGGTGGATTTTTTGTTTATTTTGCAGTAAACTAAAAGAAAAAGAAAATGGCAAAAACTTTAGAATTTATTGAAAAGGAAAAAGAGATTTTAGATTTTTGGCAGAAGAATAAAATTTTTGAGCAATCAATAGAGCAAAGGCCGAAAAATAAAGGCTATGTTTTTTATGATGGACCTCCATTTGCAACAGGTTTGCCCCATTATGGCCATATTCTTGCCTCTTTGATCAAAGATGCCGTGCCTCGCTATTGGACAATGAGGGGTTTTCGAATAGAACGTCGTTGGGGATGGGATTGTCATGGCCTGCCGATTGAAAATTTGATAGAACAGGAATTGAATTTAAAAAATAAAAAAGACATTGAAAAAATTGGCATTGATAAATTTAATCAGACCTGCAGGGAAAGCGTTCTGCGTTATGCTTCTGAGTGGCAAAAAATTATTCCCCGAATTGGCCGCTGGGTTGATATGGAAAATGCTTATAAGACAATGGATTTTGACTATATGGAATCAATTTGGTGGGTTTTTAAACAGTTATGGAGTAAAGGCCTGATTTTTGAGGATTATAAAAGCATGCATATTTGCCCTCGTTGCGGGACAACGCTTTCTAATTTTGAAGTAAGCTCCGGCTATAAAGATGTTGAGGATTTGGCAGTGACAGTTAAATTTAGGCTCAAAGGCGAACCAAAGACCTTTGTTTTGGCTTGGACAACAACTCCTTGGACTTTGCCTGGTAATGTCGCTTTAGCAGTTGGCAGCGATATTAATTATTTGAAAGTTCAGTTGAAGGATAGTTATTATCTCCTTGCTGAAAAAAGGCTGGAGATGATTAAGGATGATTATAAAATTGTAGAAAGAATAAAAGGTAAAGACCTGGTGGGTTTGGAATACGAACCGTTATTTGATTATTTCAGCAAACAAAAGGATTTAGAAAATAAAGAAAATGGTTGGAAAATCTACGCCGGAGATTTTGTTTCTCTTGAAGAAGGGACAGGGGTAGTTCATATAGCGCCAGCTTTTGGCGAAGATGATTTAGCTTTGGGAAGAAAAGAGAAACTGCCTTTTATTCAGCATGTTGGAGAAAATGGCCGCTTTACCAGAGAAGTAAGCGAGTGGCAAGGGCAAGAGGTAAAACCCAAAGACGATATTTCAAAAATTGATAGAGAAATTGTCCAGTGGCTAAAGGAGCAGAATAAATTATTTAGTGAGGAAAAAATTATTCACAGTTATCCTTTTTGCTGGCGTTGTGATTCTCCACTTCTAAATTACGCTGCTTCTTCTTGGTTTGTAAAAGTGACAGCAATTAAGAAGAAAATTATTAAAAATAATAAAAAAGTTAATTGGGTGCCAAATCATATAAAAGAAGGGCGCTTTGGAAAGCTTCTTGAAGAAGCGCCAGATTGGTCAATTTCCCGGTCCCGTTATTGGGGAACGCCTCTGCCTATTTGGCGATGTGGCGGTTGTAAAGACAGCCAACTTAATTCTTGCGATAACATTAAAGTTTTTGGTTCAGTTGAGGAATTGGAAAAAATAAGCAATACAAAGATAAAAGATCTTCACCGGCCAGGGATAGATAAAGTTACTTTTCAATGTGAAAAATGCGGTGGTTTGATGAAGAGAGTTCCTGAAGTTTTAGATTGTTGGTTTGAATCTGGCTCAATGCCTTATGCTCAAGTTCATTATCCTTTTGAGAATAAAGAGTTTTTTGAGAAGAACTTTCCGGCGCAATTTGTGGCTGAGGGCATTGATCAAACCCGAGGTTGGTTTTATACTCTTATGGTTTTGGCAACTGCTTTATTTGACCAGCCGGCATTTTTAAACAACATTGTTAATGGTATTATTTTAGCCGCAGATGGTCAAAAAATGAGCAAGCATCTAAAAAATTATCCAGAACCGACAAAAATTATTGATCAATATGGCGCTGATGCAATGCGGCTTTATCTTTTGACGAGTCCGGCTATTAAAGCCGAAGACTTGTGTTTTTCTGAAACAGGGGTTGAGCAGACGCTTAAAAAATCATTAATTATCCTTTGGAATGTTTATTGTTTTTATCGGTTATATACTCCTAAAAAGAGGGAAAATTTGAATGTTCAATTAATCAAAGATAGCCGTTCTTTACATGTTTTGGACATTTGGATTTTATCAAGGATAAATACTTTGAATAAAACAATCACCGAGGCAATGGAAAAATATGATTTATTTGAAGCAACTAAACCCTTTGAAAAATTTATTGAAGATTTATCGGTTTGGTATTTAAGAAGGTCCCGTCAAAGATTTAAAGAAGACGGAGAAAAACAAAAGGCCTCATTGGTTTTGGGAAATGTTCTCTTTACCTTAAGTAAGTTATTAGCTCCTTTTGCTCCTTTTTTAACTGAAGAGCTATATCAGAGTTTGAAGGGTAAAAACGACCCGTTATCAGTTCACCTTTGTGATTACCCAGAGACGGATAAAAAATTAATAAATGAACAATTAGAGCAAGAAATGGAAGAGGCGCGTCAAATGGCCTCCTTGGCCTTAGCAGCGAGAGCTCAAGCTGGTATTAAAGTAAAACAACCAATCGCTTTGCTCAAAATCAAAAATAAAAATTCAAAAATCAAAAATAATAAAGAATTATTGCAATTAATCAAAGATGAAGTTAATGTTAAACAAATTATTTTTGATAATAAATTAGAAGCAGAAATAGAAATAGATACTGAGATTACCCCTGAATTAAAACAAGAAGGAATGAGACGCGAATGTTTTAGGCAGATACAAATTATTCGCCGGAAAGCCAATTTGCTTGCCACTGACGAAATTGTTATCTCGTTAGAGGGAGACAATTTAATAATAGATTTGCTGCGGAAAAATGAAGATCTTATGAAAAAAGAATTAAGAATAAAAGAAGTTTTCTGGAATGAACCAAAAGAATTTGCTTACCAAGAAAAATTGATTTTAGATGATAAGGAAATAAAAGTGTCTTTTGAAAAAACCAAAGATTAATGATTTTCTTGCTCCGAAGTTCTTTTTGTGGTAATCTTTAAAAACTGGTTTTTGAGGTTTAAATTAATATATATTTTATTTTATGGCACTTCCTGCTCGTCATCATAGTCGTTCTCGCGTTAATAAACGCCGGTCTCATTTAGCCCTGGGATTGTTTACTTTGGTAAAATGTTCGCATTGTGGAGAGATGATTGCTCCTCATCGGGTTTGCCCTTTTTGCGGTTATTACAAAGAAAAAGAAGTTATTGATGTTTTTAAAGGGTTGACTAAAAAAGAAAGAAAAAAGAAGCAGAAAGAAATAGAAAATAAATAATAATATACCCACCACTTGAATTTTTTACTATTATGGGTTCACGCCATCTTTCCCGCTCTATAGTTTTACAGACGCTCTATGAGTGGGATTTTTGGGAAGGGAAAAATAAGAATCTTGAAGAAATTTTCCAGCGGAATTTAAAATTATTGGGCGAGGGATTGGTGGATAAACAATACCCTGAAAAATTACTGAAGGGGGTTTTGGAATATTGGGATGAATTGAATAAATTGATTATTTCTGGGGCGCCAGAATGGCCTTTAACTCAGATTAATATTATTGATAGAAATATATTGCGCATTGGAATTTTTGAATTATTATTCAGTGATTTTAAAGAAGTTCCCCCAAAAGTGGCGATTAATGAGGCAGTAGAATTAGCAAAAACTTTTGGAGGTGATTCTTCCCATCGCTTTGTCAATGGAGTTCTCGGAACCATTTTTCGGAGCATGGAAGAGGTGTCTAGTAAAAAACAAAATAAGGAAAAAATAAGAAAAATTAAGAAAAATTAAAGGTAATGGATTTGGATTTTAATAAAATTGAGAAAAATTTAGGCCTGAAATTTAAAAATATAGATTTATTAAAACAGGCCTTAACTCATCGTTCTTTTTTAAACGAGCATCAAGAATGGTCTCAGATAGGCCATAATGAGCGTTTAGAGTTTCTGGGCGACGCAGTGCTTGGTCTGGTCGCGGCAGAATATTTATATGATAAATATCCTTACTTCCCAGAAGGAGAGTTAACTAATTTAAGGGCGGCTCTGATTAATAGCAATGCTCTATTAGAAGTAGCTGCTAAATTGGATATTCAAAAGTATCTTTTAGTTTCCAAAGGGGAGAGGAGAGGATTACAAACAACTCACCCCTACTTTTTAGCCGATACCATTGAAGCAATCGTCGGCGCCATTTATTTAGATCAAGGATTAGAAGAAGCAAGAAAGTTTATCACAAGGCATATTTTAATAAGGATTGATCAAATTATTCAAAGCGGTCGTTTTAAGGATTTAAAGAGTATGTTTCAGGAGAAAAGCCAAGAAATTTTGGGACAGACACCGTTTTATAAATTATTAAAATCTTGGGGGCCAGATCATCAAAAACAATTTAGAGTAGGCGTTTATTTGAAAGACAAACTAATTGCTGAAGGTGAAGGTTATTCTAAGCAAGAAGCTGAAACAAAAGCGGCAGAAAAAGCGCTTTTAAACAAGGGATGGAACTGAGAGTAGAAAATTACAAATCACAAATTCCAAATCCTAAACAAATTACAAACATAATAATAACTCAAATCTCAAATCTCAAAACTCAAAACCCACAATTAGAATTAAGAATCAAGTGTTATGAATTATGAATTAAGAATTATGAATTATGAATCAAGGATTTATTTAAAAATTGTAAATTGAAAATTGATTGAAAATTGTAAATTGTAAATTGGAAATTAATTTATACAGTATACAGATTTATTATGTTTCTTAAGCGCATTATCTTAAAAAATTTTAAATCTTTTGCCGGGAAAACTATTCTTGATTTTCCTGTTTTTTTTACAGCAATAGTTGGCCCTAACGGTTCTGGAAAATCAAATATCGTTGATGCTGTTCGCTGGGCTTTAGGAGAGCAAAGTTTCAAAAATTTAAGAGTGGCTAAAGGGAGTGATTTGATTTATTCCAGCAATAAAAAAAATTCTACCGCCGGTTTTGCTGAGGTAGAATTGGTTTTTAACAACGAGCAAGATCTTTTTCCTTTGGAGTTTTCAGAAATAAGTCTGATGAGAAGGATTGATAAAGAAGAAAATAATAGCTATTTTCTTAATCATCAACCTTGCCGTCTCAAAGATATCATTGAGATTTCTGCGTCGGCAAAATTAGGTTTAAAGGGTTTTTCTATTATTAACCAAGGATCGGTTGAAAATATTTTGAAAGTTTCTGCCCAAGAAAGAAGAGTAATGCTGGAAGAAAATTTAGGTTTAAAAAATTTAGAAATAAAGAAGGAAGAGGCGCAAAGAAAGTTAGAAAATACCCTGGTCAATTTTGATAAAATTCAAGCTTTGCGGCAGGAAATTTCCCCTCATTTGAAGTCGCTTAAAAGGCAGGTCAATCGGTGGGAAAAAATAGAAAAGATTAAAGAAGGGCTTTTGGCGCTTGAAAAGAAATACTTTATTAATGTTTATGACCAGATTTTGAAGGAGAGAGCAAGCTCACCGCTGGATTTTAGCCAAGTGAAGCAGAAAATAGATAATTTAGAAAAAATTATTGAGGAAAAAAGCAGAGAAATAGGATTGCTTAATGAACAAGGTGATAAAACCTTAGAAACAAAAATTAGAAATTTAACCAAAGAGATTATTGAACTGCAGAATCAAAAGTCGCTTCT
>Ga0172382_10007908_pt1 | contig 14974 bp, 13 predicted proteins | sample Leawel138RmetaG_FD_122245 | JGI IMG/M metagenome (GOLD analysis project Ga0172382, IMG submission 122245) | Leachate microbial communities from a municipal landfill in Southern Ontario, Canada - Leachate well 138R metaG | ecosystem: Engineered > Solid waste > Landfill > Unclassified | place...
CGTGAACGGCAACTCCGAACCGCTGAAGTCGCCCTGGGCCCTCACACCATTGATGCCATCTTCATCCACGCCGCTGATGGCGTTGAAAAAGGTGTAGAATTTGTCCACCTCGGAGTCCACATAGGTCCCGGACAGACGCAGAGTCAACCCCGTAGCAGGTACCATCGTCAGCTCCAGCTCAGCGCCACTGATAGACGATTCAGGGATATTAACCAGTCGATCAAGCTGGTTGAAAATTGGATCGCTGATAATTCCCCTGACCTGCTTGTCGTCATATTCATAATAAAAAAGCGCGCCGTTGACCTGTGCCTTGCGGGACGCCGTGGTCATCTTGAAGCCGGCTTCATAGGCCAGTACCGACTCCTGCGTCACGGGCTCATTCTGCGAAGTGGTGGAGGCGGGAATCAATGGAAAGCTGCCGCTTTTGTAACCCTTCGAAATCAGACCGTACAACAGCAGATCGTCGGCTGCACTGTAGTTGAGGCCGACCCGCCACGACACATTGTCTTCCTTCTGACTCCCTTTCCAGGGGGTCCTTGTGACCAGCAGGGTCTCGGCGTCCAGAGTCAGGCAATCGTTCATGGTGGCAGTGGTGCCCTGGGGCGCGCCAGTGCGCAACACGTCCGAAAAGAACGGGAAGGTGATCATCATGCCACCCGCCGGATCTTCCTCGCGCATGCATGTGCTGAAGTCGTTCTTGTTTTCGGTGTAACGGAGGCCAGCCAGCAGGGTCATGCGCTCGGTGAACTCGTATTCCATATTGGCGAAAACTGCAATATCTCGAATGTCCTGGGTAATACTGGTGATAGAGCTGGCGATCCAGGGGCCACCGGGCAGGATGGCCGTATTGGTGGAGTCGCCGGTGAGGATATTTTCCGCGCTCTTCACATCGTTGGAGGCATAACTGAGCCCTACCAGCCAGTTGAGGGCATCCATGTCACCGGCCAGCCTCAGCTCCTGGGTAAAGCTCTCCACGCTGCCATCGGAGCCGATACCTGCATTGAGCAGCGGCGTACCGTCGCGGTCCATGAGGTAGCGCTCTTCAAAATCCGAGTAGGAGGTGATCGACGTCAGGCTCAGCATGTCGGTCAGCTCGAAATCCGCCCGTAGGGACACTTGGTAGAAGCTGTCGTCCCGCCGCAGGCGACGGTTCGAATCCCAATCCGCGTCCCGGGCATTCTTGCGCGCCACCGGCAGAGACTCGAAGGCGTCGATGCGCCGCTGGGTTTCCGGAATATCTGCCAGTAGAGCTGAAGCTGGATCGGCTATCTGCAGGGCCACCCCTTGAAACTGGCCCGCCGGCGTGTCGGATTTATCGGTCCAGCCATTAACGCCAAACAATACCGAAGTGCGGTCGGAGGGCTCCCACAACAGCTGCACCCTGGCTCGCAGCACATCCTCGGCGCCCAGCTCCCTGCCGGTGGAGCGACTTTTCTGCCACTCGTCCGCCTGGGTGGTACTGATGGCGGCCCGGGCAGAGAGCGTGTCGGTCAGCCCGCCGCTGACGAAGGCTTCTGCCTCGAAGCGATCGAAGCGCCCGTAGGAGCCGCTGACGCCCGCCTCGAACTCTTGGGAGGGTTTCGCGGCAATATAGTTGATCGCCCCGCCCGTCGAGTTCTGCCCGAACAACAGGCCCTGCGGGCCCTTGAGGATTTCCACGCGTTCGAGATCCAAAGTGGCTCCTTTGGTCATGGCGCCGTAGGCCAGGGGCACCTGGTCCACGTACACGCTCACCGCGGGGCTGGCGCCCAGCGTGTAGTCGTTGAAACCCACCCCCCGCAGGGAAAACAGCGGCGTACCGTTTTGGCTTTCCGTATAGATGAGGCCCGGGCTGACCTTGACCAGGTCGCCGGTGTCGCGCACCCCGAGATCGCGCAACTCACCGCCACTGGCGGCCGAAATGGACATGCCAACTTCATTGATGGACTGTGATCGCTTCTGGGCCGTGACAATGACCTCTTCAATTGTCGACGTATGTCCCAACAACGAAAACACGGGCGTTGCCAAGATGGCAACAATCATCGGTCTCTTGCTTAACATCCTGATGCTCCTCTTTTTATGATTAACATTTTCTGTCGGAAAACAGACTCTATTCAGGAGTCTGCGTCTGGCCCCCGCCCCGCCATGAAGCGGGAGCCACTTCGCATCGGCCTCTGTCAAGAGGACACCTGCACCCATATGTCATCCCCTTCGATGCGTAGCGGATACTTCTCCTGGCGCAGGGTTGGTTCTAATTCACATATTCCGGTCACGACGTCATACTCCCAACCATGCCAGGGACAAATAAGATACTGGCCATCCAGCTGGCCCCGGTGCAGCGGCCCCTTGGCATGGGAGCAAACCCCGTCGAGTGCATGGAACTCACCCCCGAACCGGCACAGCACCAGTCGCTTCTCTCCGACTGTGACACCGAAGACCTTTCCCTCCGGCACCTGGTCGACAGACGCCACCTTGACGAATTTCGAATTTTCAAGCGATGTCATGTTCTATACCTCGCTCATGCCAACTCATACCGCACAGGAAGGCTGACGGGCCCTCTGGCAAAATACGAATCGATCCAAGTGAAATTCCTGTCGAGCAGCTCAAGATGGCTGAATTTTTTTAGTACGGCCCGCAGGGCAATGGTCGACTCGAAACGAGCCAATTGCGCGCCCAGGCAGAAATGCACCCCCGCACCGAAGCTCAGGATCTTGTCCAGCTCGCTTTTGGCACGATAAAGGTCGAATTCTTCGGGATTGGTGAATATCGTCTCGTCGCGGTTGGCCGAGCCGAGCAGAATGAGGATGCGAGAGCCCGCCGGTATCCTGACACCCTGCAGCTCACAATCGTTAACCGCATCGCGAAACAGTATCTGTACCGGCGACGAGTACCTCAGGGTTTCCTCGATGAGCGGCGCGACCAGATCGGGGTTGCCTTTCACCGCCTCATAGACGTCGGGGCGTGTGCCCAGAATCGTCATGATGCTGCCGGTGAGATTGGACGTGGTTTCCACACCCCCTGTCAGCAACAGTATCGTGTTGGCCAGAACCTCATTGGCATTGAGCATGTTGCCATTGTCTTCGGCCTGGATAAAGGCGCTGATAAGGTCATTCCCCGGCTGTAGGCGGCGCTCGGCAATTACCTCCACAAAGTATGCCTTCATGGCATCCGTGGCGGCCTTGCAATTCTGGTATTCTTCAGGGGTCATGCGCTCCCTGTTGGCAGCATCGAGAAAAGCGTCGACCCAGTGCTTGAAATCGCTTCGCCTGGAGGAGTCGATACCGAGAATTTCCGCCACTACGTTGGCCGGATACAGCCAGCTGAATGCCTGGGCAAAGTCGAAGGTATCGCCGTTACTGGTCACCTCCTCCAGGAGACCGTCGATGATCTTTTCAATTTTCTCTTTCATTTCCGCAAAGCGGGCCGGCGCGAAGGCCTTGTTAGCCAGACGCCTCAGGCGTAAGTGATCAGGCCCGTCCACAGAGATCAGCCAGGTGGCGTCGGGAACAGGGTTGAACTCCCCCACGAGGGCATCCCAGAAGTTTTCCGAGGTGAACTTTTCCTTGTTGGTCAGAACTTCATGAGCGTCCTCATAGCGGGATACCACAAAGGCCTTCAGCGAATCCACCCAGGTCACCGGGTGGTTCTTGCGCAGATCGGCATAATGAGGAAACGGATTTTGCTGAACGTCTCTGTTCAGCGGATCGTAGGTTGGCTGGTTCACAAGCGGCTCCTGACGCGACTGGCGCGGATGATTTCAAATGACGGCGACTGTTTGTTTACTCACCCAGACCCGGATTATTTTTCCAGGCTTCGTCCGGCGGTGGGATCACGCCGAGCTGAACGGCTACATCACGGAAATTCCAGTGGGTCTGGCAGTGCACAATTTTTCCGTTCCTGTAACGCTGGAAGCTGATACCACGGGTGGTGTGGCTCTTGCCCGCCGCAGGGATGCCGAAGAAGTCCCCATTGTGCTGCGCCTTCCACACCCACTGCATCACACCCCATTCGTCATAATCCAGGTGGGAGCCGAGCATGATCTGATCCACCAGAGGCTGATATTCCTCCCGGGTCCAGGTGGGGGGCAGATCATTGCTCTTGCGAGTGACAGCCCTATGGTGGCCGGCGGGGCCTCCGTCGTAGCGGATAACCTCGAAGCGGTGGGTTCCGAACGGCGAGTCCGGGCCTGAGTTGTTGAAGACTACAAAGGCCTTGTAGAGCTCTTCCTTTGTGGTGACGGTCTGCTTGAACTCGATATCCTCCCACACGAAATCGTCGGCGTAGTAACCAAGAACCTCCTCTGCGCCCTTTTCGAAAAAGGCGGTAACCCAGTCCTGGGCGGTATTGAAATCCTTGGTACAGCGGGTGGCTTCCTTGTCGTCAAGTACCACCAGAGCATCCGAAGAACCTTTCAGCCCTTCAAGAAACTTCTGCTGCTCGGGCGTCAAATCAGACGGACGAACCTGGTTGGCATAGAGAATATGCATGGTGACTCCTTTATTCATTTATCGGTTTGATGCCATGACGCCACTTTGGACGCCTCCGTAGTTAAAGCTAGCATACTTGATATTATTGTCAATGACATTTTTATCATTGGAAATAATATCTACACTAAGCCCATTTTCTCCCATGGGGAAAACACTCTTATTAAGCGGTTTTATAAACCATTTCGGTGCAACCACGCCGCGCCTCCATCTTGTGTTCCGTGCCATATCGGCCATATTCCCACACAGGCAGGCTCTGTCAGTGACATACTTGTCACTAAATACTGTTAAAATGGTACCCTTCACAAAATTTCCTCCACCCCCAGATATATAGTGACCAACCACATGGCAAAAAATACCTACAAACGAGCGATCCAGCTATCTCCCGAAGAGCGGCGAAAACAGTTGCTTCACTGCGCCTTGCGAGCATTTGCCTGCAATGGCATCGGCCGGGGCAATCACGCCATGGTCGCCAAAGAGGCCGGGGTGGCGGTTCCCACCGTTTTTTCATACTTCCCCACCAGGGAAGCCCTGGTTGACGCCATCCTTCAGGAGATCGAACACAAGTTGCTGACCATCGTCACCCAGCAGAAAATGCGTACCGACCTCACTGCCTACCAGAAGCTTCTCAACTTGCTGGTCAATTACGCCGACTTCATCGATCAGGAACCTGATCTGGTAAAAGTATTTCTTGGCTGGAACGCCTCTTTCGAGGATGAAATTGCCAAGAAATATCAGGCGTACCTCAAGAAGGTGATCAATCTGCTGATCGAAATTGTCATCGAGGGCCAGGAAAAGAACGAATTTGGCTCAGACGTCAACCCCGAAGACGCCGCCCTGATCGTGTACGGCTCGGCAAACATCGTTGCTCATATCAAATTTTCCAACTATTCCACCGACGTTACCCACTACCTGGTCAGCCTGATCAAAAGCACCCTGCATCTCAATGAAGACGACAAACATCAGAAAAAATCCCCACGCAAGACACAGACGTAAAGCTGCCGGGTAGTTAACCGCTCCTGGGAAAAATTGGGCATCGAGCCCATCAGATCTTCGGTCGAGTTGATACCGCGCGCTTGCATCATCCCGCTGTCGATGGCGCTGATCGAGACCGGCACATCCTGCAGTCTCTCCTCGCGACGTCTGGCGGTGACCACCACCTCCTCAATGCCCCGCAAGACCGACCGGCTATCACCGGCGGCGCCATCTGGCACCTGGGCAAACGCTTCCCCACCCATCATGGCCATGGCCAATCCGGGAAAGATATAAATTTTCCCTGAGATAGTTTTAACATTCATTATTTGTCCCCTTGTATTGTCCTGATCGACTGATGTATTGCTTATAGGCAGCGCCCCCGCTTCAGCAGAGAAAGGCGCTATCAATTTCAATGATACCGCTGACTTTAGTGGCACAAGTGAATGCCGACCATGGCTATCCGGGCCGCCTTTCGGCAAATCACGCCAACTTTCAAGATCGTCGCCCAGAGCTTGGCACAACCCCGGCGGCGAGCCGAGAATCAGATACAAAAATGGTGGACATTGCGACTCCTGGCAGGACGCACCCCCGATTTCGGCGACTGCCGAAATCGGGGGATTGGCTGGCAAAGTCGGTGTTGGCGGTTTGCTATTGACAGGTACCTGCCATCTGCACACGAACCGGGATACCGTTAAGAACAGAGTTGATAGAAGGGGCGTCAAAAAACTTTTCGTCAATGAGAGTGTTCAGGTTGGCTCCCGCCCGACTGTTGGCAACCTCTAGCCGGGTTCCCGGCTGGTTATGGCCCCAGCCATGGGGGGTGCTCACCACACCCGGCATGATTCCGTCGGTTATCTCCACCGGGATCGTCAGTGATGCAACATCAGTGGCCACTTCTGCCAGGTCACCGGCAGCGAGACCCAGCGACTCCGCATCAGAGGGATGAATCATCAGGATGCACAGTGCCTTGCCCTTGGTGAGCACGTCGAGGTTGTGCATCCAGCTGTTATTGGAGCAACTATGGCGTCTGCCGATCAGCAGCAACGCGTCGTCATCCGGACGAGCCATACTGGCCTTCAAGCGGGCCACATCAGCGACAATGGCCGCCGGCGCCAGATCGAGAAAGCCACCGGGCGTTGCCAGGCGAGTGGGCATTTGTGAGGTCATCGGCCCAAGGTCGATGCCTTGCGGATCCTTGGCCATGACTGCCACATCCAGCCCGTCCGGCACGAGGCCAAAGGCATCGCCGTACGGACCTGTGCGCACAAGGACATCAAACAACCGATCCGGACCACGCTCATCGCCGAGCATCTGACGGGCCACCACCGGATCGATTTTCGCACAGTGTGGATTATCACCCTCTTTCAAAAAGCGGGCCAGCCAATTATCCATCAGCTCATTCTCCAGCTCCTCCTCGCCACGGCCTGTCAGTCTCGCCACCAGCCCCAGGAAAATATCCCAGTCCGCCCGCTGCCCCTCTTGCAAGGGCAATACTGCCGGCGTCCACTTGGCGATCTTGCGGACCATATAAGGAATATAAAAAAAGTGGAAATTGGAATGGGTAAACTCGGATGGCCTTGGCAGTATCACATCAGCATGGCGTGTGGTTTCGTTGAGGTAAATATCCATGGACAACATGAAGTCCAGATCGGAAAAAGCCTCTTCCAGCCGGCCGCCATTCGGGTGGGAGAGCACCGGGTTGCCCGCCATGCTAATAAAGGCACGGATCTGGCCCTCCCCGGGCGTCAGGATTTCGTCGGCGATGGCAGCGGTGGGCAACACCCCCGACAATTCGGGCAAGCCCTTGGCGCGCGTCTGCCAGCGCCCAAAGGGGGGCACACCGTCCACGTACTTGTCCGCGTACAGAATAGCCGGCACGATTCCGGCCGGAAACATCATGCCGCCGGGCTGATCGAAATTACCGGTGAGGATATTGACGAGTTCCTGCAGCCAACAGCTCAGGGTGCCGAACGTCTGGGTACAGGTTCCAGTTCGGCCATACCAGACAGCACTCTCCGCATCCGCGAAGTCTGTGGCAAGTGTGCGAATCACTTCTGCCGGTACGCCACACTGATCCGCCACGGCGTCTGGTGAAAACGGCTGGCACAGTTCACGAATCTGGTCGAGACCCTTGACATAAGGAGCTGCTGACCCAAGATCGACCCTGTCGCTGGCAAAAAGATGGTGGATAACCGCAAAAAGAAACAGCGCGTCGGTGCTGGGCTTGATGGGGATATGCCAGTCAGCGAGACTGGCTGTCTCCGTTCGGCGCGGATCGATGACGACCACCTTGCCGCCGCGAGCGCGGATGGCCTTGAGCCGCTTGGGCAGTCCCGCTGCGGTCATCAGGCTGCCGTTCGACACCACCGGGTTGGCGCCATGAGCGACGAAATAGGTGGTCCGGTCGACGTCCGGGACGGTCATGTTGGAGCAGTCGCCATACATCAATGCCGACGACAGCACCTTGGTGACATGGTCGACGCTGCCGGCGCAATAGACGTTGCGGGTACCCAGCGCTTCCAGCAGCAGGGGGGTATAGAGCAACAGACCCGGATGGTGGGCGATGGGGTTGCCAAGATAAATCCCCACCCCCTCCGCACCGTGGCGGTCGCGCACTTCGGCGAGCCGCTTGGCGGTGTAGTCCAGCGCTTCTTCCCAGGTGGCTTCGTGGAACTCACCATCGCGCTTGATCAGCGGCGTGCGGATCATATCGGGATCGTGGTGGAGGTCGGCGAGAGCCCGGGCCTTGGTGCAGATATAGCCGCGACTGAAGGGGTCCTCGGGGGTCCTCGGGGTCGCCCGCGACGTCGAGGATCGCTCCACTGGCGACATCTGCGGTTACCAGCGTGCCACAGTGTGCTTCACACAAAGGACAAATCCGGGCGTGAACAGACGGCCCGGTGGCAATATCGGTAGATTCGATCATCATGATTCACCATTGTGAAAAGGAGTTTCGCCGGCTTCCCGCCGGCAGGTTCTGGCATCTGGCTTTCTGCCGTACGGCGTACTGTTATGCACCTTTTGTCATGTGCTTTGCTGTCATGTGCTTTTCTGTCATCTGCCTTGCGGTTATGTAGTCTTCTGTCATGTGCCCTGCGCGGCCATACCCTTGGCCATGAAGTTCAGCCCGAAGACATCGGCTACATGGCTGTAACCCACTTTGTCGCCATGCCGGAATTCGAACAGGGAAACGTAGGCGACATTACTGGGAGTAAAGTGGTTCCACGGCGCGGTGGCGATGGCGGTGCCGGTAATGGACCAGCTGCGGCCGCGCTCGTCGGTGATCTCCAGCGCCATGCGGGTGGGCAGCATGAAGGAGCGTTGAGCGCTGACCTTGGCCTCCACCACGCTGTAGCGGTCCGCGCCGTCAACCACATAGCCAAACCGCAGCGGGTCGTAAACCACCTGCCCCTCGACAAATTTCAGCCCCATGGCAAGGTGGAAACCCAGCTCCCGGCCAAAAGTGACATGCAGCCAGGTAACCCCGGGCACATCGGCTTCGCTGCGCGGCCCCCAGCTGCGATCCATGCCATCCACACAATCCACGCTGTATTCCTTGCCATGGAGCACAAGCTTGCCGGTGATATGACCGAGGGTGTCGAAGTGCCCATTGGACCAGCCGTCGCCAAACCCGGTGGCCTCTTCCACATCGCTCTCTTGTGACAGTAGCCGGTTCTCCTCCGGATCGTGGGTATCAAACGGATACATCAGCGCCGAAAAATTCAGGTCAAACTGGCAAGTCCCCTCCACGCCCTGATAGCTGTAGCGATATTCCCTGAGCGGCGTCGTCGCCTCGATCTCCAGACCGTTCCACAAGCGGAAGTTGGAAAATCGTTCGGGACAGGGGATATGTATCTGGGGGTCACCGTAGGCGATTTCCCACGGCTGCAGACAAATCCCCTGGGCGATATTCACCGAGGAATGGCAGATGCCCAGGTTGGGGCGAGCCAATACGTAGACACAACCGGTGATCGCCGCTTCGGGCACCGAGAAAATCAAAAACTGGGTTTCTGTCCAGTTGGGTACGGATTTACCTTCGGGGTGAAATTCACCGTCACTGTCCTGAATCATTATGGGCTCCCTGCAGCGCACTGGCTGCTTTGTCAGAGGACTGGCGGCCGAGCGCCTCCGGAATGGACAACAGGCTGTCGGGATAGGGATCGAAGCCGGCGCTCGCCACCCACGACCGCTCTCGCTGAAGATGACCTTCCTCGAACCGCACGATAGCTGCTGCCACCTGGTCGAACACCGGATCGGGCCGTTCAGCGGCCATGCCCGTCAGGGTGTGTACCAGCTCCCGCAGTTGACGGCCGGGGGCCTGCAGATCACCGGTAAAGGTACGAGGATTTTGCGCCGCCTCCCGGCATTGGGCCACCAACGCACGGCTGGCCGCCGGTCAATAATGGTCAACAACTGGTCGGCCAGCGAAGCCAGGGATTCCAGCTCCACCACTTCCATGGCATGGAAAAATGGCAACTGACCGCACAACATGTCGAGGGACGCCAGCACCATCTGGAACTGATCCCTGGCAGCTTTCTGGTCCGCCGGCAACAATGGCAGGATAGTGTTCTGCAAAGCCCGCTTGATGGCTTCGATACGTAATAACGGGTCAGGCACCATGGGAATACTCCTCGGCGAGAATGCGTCGCATCGACTCCAGCAACGGGTAAGCGATACCCGCCAGCGAGGTCAACACGATATCCTGATGGGTTTTACCGCCGTTGGCGGCGCGGGGCCCTGAGCCGACGGAAAAAAGAATCGCCTTCCACAGATTCAGCACGGTGAAATACTTGAGTCGGAAGGGGTCGACGGAAAGCCCACTGGCCTGTTGGTAAGCGGTAATAAAGGCGTCTCTCTCCAGTAATCCGCAGCACAGCTGTTCGCCGTTTTCACTGCGGCTGCCGAACGGTTCGAAGAGAACCCAGGCCAGATCAGCATGGCGGTCCCCCAGATAACCCAGTTCCCAGTCGAGTATGGCGGTGATCTCGCCACGCTCCTCGTCGAACAGGAAGTTGCCGCTGCGGTAGTCGCCGTGCACCATCGACACATGATCGAGAACCGGCATATTTCTGCGCAGCCAGTGCTCCGCCACGCTGAGCAGCGGGATGGCTTCGAGCCTGTCCTCTTCCCACAGCCGCGCCAGGGAATTGATCAGCAGTTCCGTTCCCTCTCTGCCTACCTTGCACCGGCTGATGTAACGCGTCCACCGTCGCCCGGGACAGGTCGAGGGTATGGATGGCCGCCAGATACTGGATAAACTGCGGTGCCAGCTTCTCGCGCAGGGCCGGGCCGAAGAGGATCCCGATACCACTTACATTGCCTGAGCCGGAGGAAGGCTTCTGCACCCCGGAAGCAAAATCACAGATCATCGAGGGGCGGCCGAAGATCACGCCATCCTCGTCCACAAAGTGGGGGAACGGCACTGGCGCCACGGCGGTGGCAGCGCGCATAAGCTGGAACTCCCGCAGGCGGTTGGCGGCGCAAATGGCCTCGTCCGGTTCGCGCCGCAACACCAACCGGCGGACTTTTACATCGTCGCCATTGCGCTGGCGCACTTCGAAATAATACTGCTCCTGGGACGCACCGCCGGACAGGGGCCGGAGGCCCTCGATGCTCAGTTCCCCGTCGAACAAGGTGCCAATACAGGCCTCCAGTTGCCGTCCGGTTTCCTCCAGGCTGTAGTGCCGATGGTTTCCACCCGAGGACCTGCAGGTCATTTTACGGGTAAATACTTTGTCCAGGGCCGGCTCGACAGGATAGCGCTGGCGAACCTGCGCTATCCACTCGGGGTCGGCTGTTGCCTTCAATCCTCTATCACGCTGATAACTCCATGAAAGGAAGCTGCTGGCATCCCTGAAGCCACTGGCAGCGCTGCCGGGTATGATTTCCGGCAGCGATACCCGTGGTCTCCCCTGATGACCGCCGCGTTGGTGAATGGTCTGACCCTTGTAATTCAGGTGCCGCGAGAGTAGCGCCTGGTTTTGAATCTAGCAACGCCCTCCGAAGCCGATCAAGGCAATTCACGACAGGCCGTGGCAAAACATGCCATTGTTCACAGCGACACGTGCCATGGCCGCAACCATAGGTAACCTTGTCACCCTCACAGCTCCGGCACGGGGTCGGGCTTATCTGCATGCAAACGGAGGAGATATTCTTGCTCACATTATCGGGCTCACCCAATTTCCGGGATCTCGGCGGCTATGAGACCACGGAGGGAAAACGGATCCGGCGGGGATTGCTTTTCGCTCGGGAGGATTTCACAGCCTCTCGGAGGATGACATCACCTCGATACACCAATACGGATTCCGCTTGCGCTGCGATCTGCGCAGCGCGGCGGAGCGCGACAGCACACCCAATCACTGGCCCGACAGCGATGTGCCCGGCGCCGTCCTGGTTATCGATATGGGGACCGATCCACGGGCTGCCAACCAAGAGTTTTTTGAAGAACTGATAAATGATTTCACTCCCTCCGGTGCCTTCAACGCCATGTGCGTCTTTCAGCGTCATATGCCAGCCGCGATCCGCCCTAACCTGGGCTCGCTGTTCGGCAGCCTGGTGGACCAGCGCCACCTGCCGGCTGTGATCCACTGCCATCACGGCAAGGACCGCACCGACTTTGTCGCGGCGATAATCCTGCTTGCCCTGGGCGTCCCCCGCGAAACGGTCTTCCACGATTACCAGCTGTCCAGCAATTTCTGCGACGGGGAGGAAGCGGCACAGGCCATGCGCAAGACCATCGAACAGTACACCGGCAGAATTCCCGATCAGGCACTGGTCGACCAGCTGGTAATGACGCACCCCGCCTACCTCGCCAGCGCCCTGGACCAGATCGACAGGGACTATGGCGGTATGCCGCAATTTCTGAAAACCGCCGCCCGGCTGGATGATGAACGACTCGCCAGGTTCAGGGACATCATGCTGGAAGCCATCCCCATCGAGGAGCCTGTCAGCCCTCCAGCACAGGGTGGCGGGAGCTGATATTGCGCATCACCATATTGGGGCGGTCGCCGGTCCACGCCTTGAAGGCCCGGGAAAAAGTGCCACTGTCTGAAAAGCCCAGCAGGCTGGCGATTTCCTCCAGGCTTTTGTCCCCCCTGCGCAGGTATTCAAACGCAAGCTCTTCACGCAGCTTGCGCAGGGTTTCGGCAAAATTGGTGCCTTCATCGCTCAGCCTTCTCAGCAAGGTGCGCTCGGATACATACAGCAGCCTTGCCGCCGTGCGTTTCTATAAATCGCCACTGGCGAGCAGATCCTTCATTACCGTCCGAAGCCGCAGTGTGAACGACTGCCGGGCGATTTTTTCCATATAGCGATCGGCGACACAATTCAGCAGCGTGGCCAGTTCCTCGTCCGACGACAGCAGGGGTTGCTCCAGGTCCTGACGCGAAAACACCAGACTGTTGGCGGCAGCACCGAAAGTCATCGGGCAAGCGAAGAAATTTCCAAGCTTATTATCCGAGATTCCCGGCCCCCTGGTCATGCATACACTGGTCGGCTGGATAGCACTACCGGAAATCAGCCGCAGGAAGGCAACAATACTGGCGAGAACAGTATCCACGGTCTGCCAGGCGGGAGAGCTTCTCCCCCCTGCACCGAAGTCCAGCTCCACCGTGACCTGTGATTTTTCGCTGTTCAACCTGACATCGATCAGACCGGAAATCAGCTGGCTGTAGGTAGAGAAACGTTGCAAGGCCCTGAACAGGTTGACGCTGCAATTCATGGCGTAACCCACCACATGGAAAGTCGCAGGCCGCATCTGCGCCGCCACCCGCAGACTGAAGTCACCATCGGTACCACACAACGACAGGGCACGCACCCACAGCCGTGATACTTTGGTCTGCTCATAGCGGTAAAAACCGTTGGCCATCAGTGCCGGGTCGATACCCAGTTGCGCCAGTATCGGTGCTACCTGAACGCCGCACTCCTCCATGGCTCGCGTGATGGCAAGAACCCAGCCACTGAGCACCGTGCCCCCAGGCCAAGACGTGGGGCCGCCTGCCGAGCCATCGAGGCTGGTCAGAATGCTTTTCATATTGGAAGATGCCATATCCGCAAACTCCGGCGACGTTATCGCCTCTTGTTTATGGTCATTGCCATCGCGCCTCGACGACGCCAAGGGCATTGTTCAGCGAGAAGCGGCATTGAAGGCTGTAAATTCAGGGATGCCGATATCGCCTTCAACATCGATAATGGCCAGTTTCCGTTCGGCGATTCGCCAGCCGTAAGCCGTGCGCAAGAGGCTGTCAGCGTATTGCCCGCGCACCATCATGGTGTTGTCGCGATAATCGGCCATGCCGCGGTGAAAAGCGTTGAGATAACAGCGAGCTTTGGCGGTGCCGCCGTCTATATGAATACGGATGTTGCTCAGCGCGTGCTGAGTCGCGCCGCATTGGGATAAGACACCACTGACAATGTCCATGATTTCACCAATGCCTCGACAGCCACCAATACCCTTGTACTCGACCACCGCATCCGGGGTGAAAACATCCTTCAGCAAAACCCACCTCTTCTCGTCCAAGGCTGTCGCATAGCGACTCAGGGTTTCGTGCACGGCTAGATAGTCATTATGATTCATGGCTATTACCTACGCTGGCAGCATGAAAATCATGCCTTTGCAAATGCTTATCTGTTTTATGGACGTCGACAATGGCTACGATACCCGCAGCAGAAGTCACAAGAGACAACCTAGCACAAATGATATATTTGTCAATGATATTTGAGTCAATAAAAAATCCTGAGACCACAGCCTCGCCGAAAGGAATCGGAACAACCCCTCTTTAAAATGCGGCATGGTCAGAAATAGCGTCCAAGCCTCCGGTTTATCTCGGCAATCCGCTGGCATAGACTACAGCACAGACGAAGTTCAGACTCTCATGGCTCAATAAGAGGAAAAGCACGGCATTGGGCTACCAGAACGGGCATGAGCCGTCATTTTTACGGATGGACCTGGTGCTGCCGAAGGGAGTTATTGGAGGGTAATCCTGGTGGCGGACAAAACACCTGGGGTTTTGTCCCAGCCTAAAAACAGAAAAGGCCAGAGTTAATAACTCTAGCCTTTTCATCAGGTTATTGGTCGGAACGAGAGGATTTGAACCTCCGACCCCTACACCCCCAGTGTAGTGCGCTACCAAGCTGCGCCACGTTCCGCTTCTTGAGTGAGCCTGCGCTTTCAAGAGGGCGCAATCATACTGGATTCAGCGATCTTTGCAAGCAAAATCAGGTCTCAAAACCTCTTTCTGTGCCCTGATAAAGCTCCCTGTATCGCCCCCTGCTAGGCTCTCCATACTATGGAGAGGTACTAAGTATCTGCAGTTAGCCCCGCTGCTTCTGTAGCCAGGGTTACTCGAACCGCTCACCCGCGGCAAGCCTTTCCCCCACAATGGCAGGGGCCTCAAAGCGCTCGCCATAACGCCGTGCCAGCTCGGCGCAGCGCTCACTGAAGCGCTCCAGACCATAACTGTTGACCAACTGGATAAAACCACCCGTCCACGCCGGTGCGCCAATACCCATCAGCGAGCCGATATTCCCCTCCGGCA
>Ga0172382_10007909_pt1 | contig 14974 bp, 25 predicted proteins | sample Leawel138RmetaG_FD_122245 | JGI IMG/M metagenome (GOLD analysis project Ga0172382, IMG submission 122245) | Leachate microbial communities from a municipal landfill in Southern Ontario, Canada - Leachate well 138R metaG | ecosystem: Engineered > Solid waste > Landfill > Unclassified | place...
CGCAGGGGACCCAGAATTGACAAAAGTTTGGCAAAAACACCTACGCCCATTGGGAGAGCATTTGAAGCTGCTCTTTGCGCCCAGGGAGAGCTAAATGGCAGACAAAGTGCAAGTGACAGCCCGCAACTACGACAAACTCATTGAAGCCCTTATTTCCAAGATAAAGCTGGAAGTAAGGCCATTTGAGAGTTGCGATCCGCTTTCGATAGCCCAGCGAAGTGAGCGCGCCCTGGAAGACTATGAGTTCTTTGCCAAGACCTATTTTCCGCACCACATTACCCGCCCCTTTGGCGCTTGGCACAGGGAGATTATAGCCGCTACCCAAAAGCCCAAAACCATCACTGCTATTGCCGGCCCGCGGGCTCATGGCAAAACCATCATCGTAGCAGATACCCGCCCCATTTGGCTAATGCTGCGCGGCGACATTAAATTCTACGTAGCAGCTTGCGCAGATGAGCTTTTGGCAGCAGAGCGCACCGGCAGCATTGCCGCAGAGCTGGCGCACAATGAGCGGCTGCTGATGGATTTTGGCGCGCAATTGCCCAGCGTGTGGGCAGATAGCGATTTCACTACCAAGAGCGGCACCCGCTTTTTGGCGCGCGGCTACAAACAGACCATCCGCGGGCTTACAAACGGCAGCTATCGTCCGGATTATATCGTGGTGGACGACCTGGAAAACCACCTGGCTACAAACCCCCGCATTGCTCAGGAAAAGAAGGACTTTGTGCGCGAAGAATGCTTTGGCGCGCTGCCTCTGGAAAACGACAGAGGGGTAGTGATCTGGCTGGGCAATCTCACCCATGCCGATAGCGCCTTAGCTTACTTCAAAAAAGACTGCGAGGACGAGCCGGATAACCCCTTCCTGCGCTTTATTTTAGCCAAAGCGATTCTGGAAGACGGCACTCCCTTATGGCCGGAAGGCTACACTATCCAAGATTTGGAAAACATCAAAAGAGCCATGGGCACCATCGGCTTTGAACGCCATTTTATGATGAACCCAATTACCGAGGGGATCAAGTTCAAATCCGATTGGTTTGCCTATTACGAGACACTGCCGGATTCTTTCGACTACATCGTTACCTACTGCGATCCCTCGCTTTCCAGCAAAAAAACCGCAGATTACAAAGCCATCATCACCTTGGGCTTAGCCAAAGGCAAATACTACCTGATAGATGCCTGGATCCGCCGCACTTCCATCAATGCCATGTTTTTGCGCCTCTACGAGCTGGATCGCCAGTTTCAAACCCGCATCTTCATGGAAAGTGTTTTGTGGCAAAAGGTGCTCTGGGAGTTCATTCCGAAGCTGTCCGAAAGCCAGGGATACATGCTACCCATCACCGGCGTAGAAAACCGCATCCCCAAAGACCAGCGTATTGAAGCCATTACGCCCATCTTCGAGTGGGGCTGGCTGCTATTTCCCAAAACCAAATCCAAAGACCTGCTAATCCTGGAAGAGCAGCTTTTAGCCTTTCCCCAGCATCCCAATGATGACGGACCGGACGCCCTTGCCGGTGCCCTCGATTGCCTCAAAAACCACAGCTATCCGATGGAATACCGAGCCATCAAAAGCAAAGCAAGATTCAGACTATAAGGAGTTATCATGTCTATATTATCCGCCTTTAACCGCAAGGCTGGCAAAGAAAAGCCCAGCCTTACCGCTGCCGAAATACCGCAAAGCAGCTTTTATATCCGCTCCCAGATTGCCCCAAACGACATTCTAAACGCCAAATCCTACCGCAACATGGGACAGCTAAAACAAATTTTAGCGCTTTATCGCACTTTCCGCGAAGAGGACGATGGCGTTGCCTCCGCCTGCGATGTGCGAACCGAAGCCTTAAAGGCCGCTGTAGTGAGTTTTTCTCGTGAAGGCTTATCCGATGCCCAACAACAGTATTTTGAGGGCATAATCAAGCGATTTGGTGCCTTATTTTGCGATCTGCTACTGGAACTCAAGTTCACCGGAGTACTTTTTCGGCAAATTCAATATGAGATAGTCGATGGGCTTTACTGGCCAGTGGGCTACCTGGAATACCCCAATGCCGATATCCGACTTTTAGAGGGCAAGATTTACCCCACAAAGTCCGGCACGCCCATCCCCATCAGCCCGCTCAAGTTTATCGCACTATACCGCCCCAAAGAGGTGTTTTATTCGATCCTGCGCTACACCGCTTTTTTTAGTTTTGCCATCAATAACTGGGCGCAATTCACCGAAACCTATGGCAAGCCGCCGCGCATCGCCAAATACAAACCTGGCACCACTCAAGCCGAAAAAGAGCAGCTCTGGCAGATGCTGCAAAACTTTGGTACCGATCTCTCTGCCATGGTATCTGAAAACGTGGTCATCGACTTTGCGGATTTCATGAATAAAAACGCCAATGCCGATCTTTACCGCACTTTGTGCGACTACTGCGATGACCGCATTACCCGGCGCATCATGGGCAATACCCTCACCACCAAAGCAGTTAGCACCGGCGGCAGCTATGCCCAGGCATCTATACACGAGATGGTGCGCGCAGATATCTTAGCCGGAGATTGCCGCGACCTGGACTTGCTGATTACCGAGCACTTTAAGGTACTAAACACCATCAATTTTGGCGGTGGCGAAATAGAAGTGACGGTGCGCCCCAAAGACAAAATAAACCTCCTGGAACGCATCCAGATCGATACCGCACTACACAATAACATCGGCATAGATTTCCCAGACGACTATTGGCACAGCACCTACGGCGTGCCGGTGGATTGATATGCTGCGCCATCCCTACATGCCCGCTGCATACCAAACTACCCGCTACGAGCTCTTTACGCGCCTAAATAAAAGGGGCTTCCGCGCTGATTCCAATGCCCTTTTAAGCGCTGTCCAGGATACCAAAGCTAAGATACGCCAGGCGCAGGAAATAGCCGATATTCCGCCTTTTACCGCCATTGCAGTGGAATACGGCAAGCTACTGAGCGCCGGAATACTAAAAGCCTTCATCAAAGGCTACGATGCCAGCCGCCAGCGCCGCATCCGCAAAAACTCCATTGATATCAAGGAGCTTGTCGCCTTTGACTGGAACCTGGATAATGTGGCAGCCGTGGCGGCTTTCTCTCGCGAAGCCTTCATCATGGCAGGAGTGCAAACCGAGGAATTGCGCCAGGCTCTTTTTGAAGAAGCCAAAAAGGTATTTGCCTCTGGCGGCACTTACTTAGACTGGGCAAATAGCTTTGATATGCACGGCTTTGAGCCCGAAAACCCCTATCATCTGCGCACAAATTACGATACCGCTGCCAACGCCGCCTACGCCGCCGGACAGTGGCAGCAGATCGAGGAATACAAGCTTTATTTCCCCTACCTGCGCTATGTGACTATGCGAGATGAAAAGGTAAGAGACGAGCATTGGGCAATGGATGGACTCATCTACCCCGTGGATGACCCCTTCTGGGATTCCTATACGCCACCCAATGGCTGGAACTGTAGATGCTCTGTAGAACAGCTATTGGAAAGCGAGCTTCCGGAGGATTACCAGCCAATGGAACCCGATACGCCAGTAAGGGTCGATCCCATGTTCAAAAATAATCCGGGGAAAAGTAAGAAGCTATCAAATCAGGAACTAAGTGCCCTAACAACAAACTGGGTGGATGCGGGATTGCCGCCGTTTTCCGCATACCCACAATTCTCAGAGCAAAAGCTTATCGACACCTCTACCCTTTCAAGGCAAGAGCTTGAAAACCTGTATATGGCTAAGATCAAGGAGTTTAAGGGCGTGTATCTGGCTCCCAGCCAAATGGTTTGTATGATAGATGATCGCCCAGGCGTTTTAAACAAATTTGATGAGACAAAAAGCATTAAAGACCTGCGCACCCGCTTCCAATATCTGAACTATATACCAGATATAATCACAAATCCAGATGAGATATGGACTATCAGAAAGAACGGGAAATTAAGACCACACTTTATTAAAGCAATGAATCATAATCTGATTTTAGTGTTTGAATTTAAAGACGGTCAATTCGATTACTTTAATGTGATGATAAGAGCTTTGATTGACCAACTACGCTCAGGGGTGCTGGAATACAACAAGAGCCTGCATTAAGCAGGCTCTTGCCAGAAGGACAGTCCAATAAGTATCTAATGCTGTCCGTCCACATCACTCAGACACGGATACTCGCTAATGATGCTTCACAATTACAGTATAATCACTTTTCCTCTTCGTGCAACTCACATTCGCTTATTTTCGTAATAAGTTGCAGTTTGATTTTGCTGTTGCTGGCTTCCCTATTCAGTTTCATGGCTTTAACAATATACTCTCCCGCATGCTGGATATCTTTTGGAACGCTTAAGCCGCAACTAAAACAGCTCATCGGCATTTGGAAATTCAATACTGGCAATTCCTGCACAGCATCACACTTTGTGCACACCACCCGCAGGGTGCGCACCTCATCAATACTCGTTAGTAGTCTGGTCTCGCTCATGCTTCTGTTCTCCTTGTAGTAATATGAGCTCATCTTGTTTACCTCCATTTTGGTGTCAATTTATTTACGACGTTTGTCGTAGATTATATCTTTAACGGTTGCCACGCTCAGATAAAAGCGGTCTGCCACTACCTGGATGGCCAATTTCATCTGAAATCCGGCTGCCACCAGGTCATTTACTTGTTTGCGGATTTCTTTATTCCTGCTGCTCTGCATCTGCGCCCATCCCCCGTAAAATAGCGTTTAATTCATCCCGCAAGCTCTTGATTTTGGCGCCCTTAAGAAGTGCCCTGATGTGCTGCACCCGCTCATTATACGCCTGCCTCAGTGCGCAAAAGCTCATTCGCACTTCATTGCAATGCTTTGCCGTGCAATAATTCACCTCGCAGCCCAGAATACCACTGGGGTTATGCTTCTCTTTCACCTGTGCCCTCACAAAAGTAATCACACGCCATCCAGGGGCGCACTTCCACCCCCACCAGCTGCCGCCAGCATACCCAATACTTGTCGCCATTGCGGTGTTTTAGTTCGGTATTCCAGACGCAAAACTTACAGCTCTGCCGCCCTTTGCCTTCTCTTAAATTATCCTTCACGCTGCGCCTCCTTATGGCGTCTTTTTGCATTTTCATAGCGTTCTTCTACCTCCGGCATCCGTTCCCCTTTTAGCACCCGAAAGAGCATCTGGGGAGCCAAGCGCATCTTATCTATTTCCGGAGGAATTTTATAGGCTTTTACGCTCGCTTCGGTGGGGAATTGCACCGCGTGTTTCACAAAATCGTGCCAGGTGGCATGCCCCCACCAGGGAATTGACATCAATTTGGCAATTAGTTGCTTCTCTTGCGTCTTTTCCGCAAACTTCTTTTGCTCGATAGCCCGCGCTGGCCCGGAAGATTTCGGCTGCCAAAGCGCCAGACGCTCGTCAAATTTGCTCAATTGCCACAGCGTAGAAGGGCGCAGATAGATGTTCATTTTGGGATCATCCAGCCACTTCAAACACATTATTTCATGCACCCGGCAGAAATCTTCCGGAGAATATCCTGCCGCCAGGATGCAGCGTATCTTTTGTTTTGCCTCAGGAGTGAGCGTATAGTGCCTATTTGTGCGTTTATTTAAGTCTTCCAGTATGGATGTAGCCTGATGAAGGAAAAGCTCGTCTGGCGCCATCTCCTGGCGTTTTACAAGCTCTTTCTTGATCAGGTTCCGGCACCACACCCGGAAACGGCGGGAGAACTCAGGCTCCCCCACCAATCCGGCTGCTTCTGTCCACAGGTCTTTATTGGTCATCAGATGTGCCCTTCCGCCATTCGGTGATGAGCGCATCTATGCGTTCCCCCATCCCGATCACCTCGGCATACCATTTCTTGCACAATTCGGCATCATCTACACACAGGTTGGACGCAAACATTGCCTTACTCATCGCAATTTGTAGCGTCAATGCCATGCTGCGCGTAATCTTTGTACGCTCGGATATTTTGTCGCACATCACCCCACCTCCTGATCATTAGCACATTCTTCCCTGGAAAGCGCCAGTTCATACTCATCCATCACGTGCGCATCGGCAGGCAATCGGATATTGCCGAACTCCAATTCCTTGATTTTCCTTTCCATCTCACTAATCTGCACCGCATAACCTGAATTGGCATTTTCCAGAAGGTCATTCAAGAGCTTTAGATTCTGGATTTCTTGCAGATATTGCAGCATCAGCGCTTTGGCGTTCTCGCGGCTGGGATATTCACGCAGCGCTTTTCCCTTAGATAACCTAAAGAAATACCATTCGGACGCCGCTGTTCTCGCGGCTGGGATATTCACGCAGCGCTTTTCCCAGGTCTTTGATCTCTTTTTGTGCCAGTTCAGCCGTTTGCGCCTGCGCTTCAATCATTCGCTCTTTATGCAGGATATTGCACTCCAGCTTCTTGATCTGCTCTACCACTGCTTTTGCTTCGTCCTGGTAATAGTCCCGCTCCTCATTTGCGATGCGAAGCTTCTCTGTTAGCTTATCTATGTTCAGGCTCAGCTTTGCTACCTCTTTCGCTGTTTTGTCATAGTCATTGAGCTTTTGGCTGTTGCGCTCGTGGCGCACTTGCAGGTAGATTAGGTGCCGGTTCACCTTTTCCACTTCGCGCATCTTATCATCATGCACACACTTCAATTGCAAGAGCAAGCCCATCACTACTACCACTAATACTACTATTACAAAGCCCAGGAATACTATCATCTCTCCCCCTATAAACTGCTGAAATCTAAGGGGATGGTTTCCAGCTTGCCATCTGTATCGTTGGCTTTGCGGAAGTAAAAATACACCTTTGTCGATTGAACCTTCATGCTATCGCTGATCAAGTCCATTGCCTCTTTCCAAAGCTGATCATCGATTGCCAGGGTGCGGAGTCCCATTATCTGCTTCGTATCCACCTCTCCCTTCTGATCCACGCGGAAGGCACGGTTTACCAGGGCGACCAGCTTGCTATTGGCGTTCCCGCTCCAGTTTTCGATGCACTGGTCAATCTTGGTCTTGGCGATCTGTAGCTTTTCATCGAAGGTAAATCTCTTTTGCACCTTCACTACCACTTCCTCTTCCATCGAAAAGGATGAAAGTGTAGCTCCGCCTACCCATTCTTCACCATGCCGCTTTGCCGCTTCGCCCAAATATTTGAGGATTTCCTCTTCGATTGCTTCCTTTTCGCTTTTGATGATGCCCTGTAGTTTCATCACTCTTTCGACTAATCCGGTCACCACGCCGTCCCGAAGCTTATCCTCTACCGATACATGCTTCACCGGCACCTTCAAGCCCTCCCCATCTATCCAATAGGTGTGCTTGCCTTCTTTTACGATCTTAGCCATTTTTCGCTCCTTCTAATAGGTTTTTTTTGATTGTTGCACTTAGCTTGCGGATTTTCATGGTGTAATCCCAAGCACTTGCATATTTGCCCCCTTTAGGGCGGGTAAAGTCATGACGCAGCATCATCTCCAGAGTCACCCAGCCGGGCAAGCCCTTATCCGGATCATCAGCCCAGTAGTATTCGCGGCTCATCGTCTTGCAATACTGCTCTATCCCATCCTCAAAGCTGGCAAATGTGTGGTTCTTACCATCGTCTGTATTTAGCCAGTTGAAGATGTTTTTGTGCTTCCGGCTGCGCCGGGCATAGGGATTGACGGCGAAGTGGCTCTCCATTATCCCCTGCGCCAGCGCCAAAACCGGATCTACCTTGTGCATGATGCACGCATCCCGCAATTTACGCGCAATGCTGCTCTTTTCCCAGCCACTGGGAACGTTGTAAGCTCCCATCGCGTCTATGCACTGGCGTTGCAATACATAGCGAATAGCTGCTTCGTGTGGGAAGTTATTGATGTCCATTGCTTTTACTCTCCTATCGCTTTTCTTATGTCCATGTTCAAAGCATTGATCCGAGTGGCAGAGAGCGCCCTTAGCGATTCGCCATAGCCCCATTCCGCCATCCGTTCATGCAGCCAATCCAAATTGTAGCCTCGCCTTGCCACCATTGCCATCAAGCCCTGGCGCATCCGCTTCAGCCGGTTCGTTTCCTCTTTTTCAGCATAACGCTTCATTATCGCTACCATGGTGCTCTTTTCCCGCACGGATAGCGCATTCCAGTGCGTTGCCTGGTATTTCTTGAGTATCAGCTTATCCACGCGCTCTTCTGTCCATCCGGCAAGCTTCACCAGATGCCAGAAGTATTTGCCTTGCTTATCATATTCAGCTTTTGGCATTGATTTTTCTCCAATAGTAGCTTTTGTATTTAATGCTTGGATTTATCGTTTTCATCAACAGACCGGCAGTAGCCATGTCATCCAATGCCTTGAATGGTATATTTGGCATACCCAGCTCCTGCCGCAGCGTGCGGGAGCTATAGATCAGCCCCGGGCGCATCATCCCCAACACTCGCTCCTGTAGCTTTTGCGTTTCCATTTTGGCTGATAATTCTTTTTGTATTTGGCTGGTTTCTTCCACCGTTGCCTGACGATAGTATGTCCTGCCACTTACCTTTGTTTTTACCCTCACCAGGTATCCTTTGCTTGCCATCACCGCCAGTGTGTTTCTTGCCGTTTTTAGCTTAACCCCTGTGGCAACAGCTATGTCGAGGGCGCAAAAAAGCGGCTTATCCGGCATAGCTACGTAGTTTTTGATGATCTGTGTATTACTTTGATCCGGATGCATTGTTTATTTCCTCCAGATCGCGCTTGTTCAGGTTCATAGATTGATTGTTTTTTATCTTATGCTCATACAACACGATGGTCTTGATCAGCTTTCTAAATTGCGCTTCGCTATAGCGGTGTGCCGCCTCTATCAGCTTTGGTGGCAGTTCATAATCGCATACTTGGGTTACGATCAGCTTCACATCGTCCAGGCTTAGCGGTTGGAACTCACAAAAGAAATTGCTACGGTCAAAGAAGTGCACGTTGATGCGCTCCATCTTCTCTTTCACGCCCCGCATGCCGATTAGGATCACTGTGGCAAAGGTGTTATCCACAATGTCTCGGATGGATTCACGCAAATCCCTGTTTGGTAGCGCATTGTCAAATTCATCCAGCATTATCACGCTGTCCGGCGCGTCCATTAGCATCCGGATGCACGCCCCCATTAGCGTGTTTGTGGTGCCCGCTGGTGCGCTGCCGCTTTCCACGCTCCCAGCGTCTGTATCCACATTCAATTGATAGCGCAGCGCCTTCCATAGCTTTTGCGCAAAGCTCCGCGCCGTCTCAGTGGCATCCAGGCGCAGATAAATGTATCCCTTGCGATAGGCTATTTGCTTCGCCAATCTGGACTTCCCCAAGCCAGGATCACCATATATCATGCCCAAGCCCACCATCTCGTGCTTCGGTCTTGCCAAAAGTTTGGCAATTTCCGCTTTCGCCCGCTTCACGTTCTGTGTTTCCACGAATACATGTTCTTTCATTACTTACTCCTTATTCCTATGTTTGTAAAATCGTCTTGTAGTGATGCCAAAAACTCATCTGCTTCATCCATTTCCGCTTCCTCTTTTACCAGAATACAGTCCTCAAATTCGCTTTCCAAGCTCTCTAAGGGGTCAAAATTGATCGCCTTCGCCTTCTTGAGGGCTATCGTCTTTGGCTGTGCGTCCATCGTTCTGTCTTTGATGCTCTCCTGAGTGCGGGATTGGTCTTGCAGCAGCAAATCCACCCGTGCCGTAATCTTATTCAGTTCCTGGATGGTCACCGCATCACCGCTATTTACAGTCGCCAAATACACCGCTTTTATCGCTTTTTCATAGTCTGCGCGGGATTTGTATGCCAATTGGCTCGCTTCATCATCATTATGGTAGCCAGGGATCAGCATCTGCGCCGGCTCGGCAAGTTTCTCGCCAGAGAGAGTGGCAACGCTGCATTCAAAGCGGTTGCGCTCATCATATTCCACCAACATCCGATGCCCCAGATACAGCCCAAAAGCCGGATGGCGGTAGATCAGCCCATCCAGGTAAACGCCATCGCGCTGCACCAATGCCTCACGCGGATGCCAGCAGGCATGCTCTATCTGCTCTATATTCGGACGCTTCATCTTGTCTTTATTTTCCAGGTAAACTTCGTAAGGCGATGCCATACTGCCATCTGCCCGGCGTAGTCCAGGACGCTGCCGATTATTCCATTCATTGATATAATCCGTTATAGACGCCACATACTCATCCCAGGTCATTATCTTGCCCTGGTATTTATTCATTAGCGACACATTCGTCATGCGCATCCACTCCGGACGCGCCGTAAAATCCTTGCCCACATACGCAAATTGTCTCTTTTCCCAATCGGCAAAGATGTCCCCCCAGGCAGGCTCGATTTGCTTGGATTCTGCATTGCCTGGGATGGTCTTTACCTTCTTTTCCACACCAAATTGCTCATAAAAGCCGCGGTAGCCTTTCGCCACCATTTTACGCGCCATTTTCACCGCTTTCGTTTCGCGTTTCCGTCCGGCAAAATCCTCCGGATGCGTATAGATATTAAAGAAGCTGCCGCCGCCATCATAAGCCATTGTGCGCGGCACACCGGTTTTGGATACCATATCCACAAAGGCGGTGCGCACTAAGTGCCAGCTTTCGCTATGCCAGGTAGCCCAACCCGTTATCATCCAGCTGGCTACATCCAGCCAACACACTATTACCGGGCGCAAAAGGTGCCGCAGCGATGGGTTATTATGAAACCAAAAGGGACTCATTACCAATACATTCATAGTCTTGCCATCCCCCTCCACCCGGTCCCCAAATACCAGGTCATTCACGCGCCTGTTATGCGGACGTGCCTTGTTTTTGTATGCTGTAGGCCCTGTCATCGCCGAGATTACTAACACATCCTTCCTGGCATCGCTCACTATCCGCGCCACCGTCCTGTAGCTCATATCAAAATCAGGCACTTCGTCAGCAGCCTGCCTGTATATGTCTGTTATTGAAAACCCCCGCGGGTCGCTCGCCTTCATCTTTAGCCAGGAGCGCGTATAAGCCTGCTCTTTTTGCACCCGCGCTATATTCCATTGGTCTATCAGGCTGATCGGGTACACACTGTCGTTATCCTTTACTGCCTTTGCCCAACGGTAGATTGTACGAATCGATAGCTTTAGCTCTCCGCCTTTGCGAAGTGTCTCTGTAGCCTGAAAGCATAGCGCACCACTCACCAGATGCCGGATAAAACTCTTTTCGAGTTGCCGCACCTGCACCCCGTCCAGCTTCGCTTTCGCTTTTTCCGCCTCCCAGGTCTGCACGATCTCCAGCTTCGCATAAGCCGCGTCCCGCCGATCCTTAGGGTAGCTCTCAAACTCCGCCTTGTCAGATAACACAACCGTAGATGCTACTATCGTGGCTGCGGCATCCTGCCGCAGAAGAGTAGCTGCGGCATCCTGCCGCACAACCTCCGCAACTTCCAGCGTTTCCGACACATCGAACTGTCCAGGATTACTTGACAGTTGCCCTTTCGTCTCCTGGTCTGCTAAACTCCTGCTACAGGATTCGACATGTCCCGTGTCGAGATTCTCCGCTGCCAACTCTTCGATATTGTCGAATGGTTCTGCTTCCGTGCCGTCTGCGCTTTCAATACCATCAACCTTGTCATCCAGCAGGACACTTATCGCTTTATAATGAGCTTCATTGGCGCTCTTATAGTCATAATCGCGGAGCTTCCTTATTTTTATTATAGTAGCGGGATTGCGCTTCAAATCATCAAAAGCGGCTTGCCATTGTTCTTCACTAAGGTAGAGAGGAGATGTCTGCGTTGCCCACGGGCTCACAACAGGACATAGCTGATACCTACTGCATTTATGCTTGCACAGAAAGCAGCAATTTGAACATCTGCGAGACTTATAGCACTCTTTACATACGTCCCTTGCCCTGATGAGATCACCTTCCAGCCAATTCGCTCCCCACTTATCCGTTCGCTTGTATGTGGTTTCAGTGGTTTCCGTGGTTGCATTGGTTGCATTGGTTGCATTGGTTGCATTGACCTGGATCATCCACTTGCCCTTTGGTATGTTGGGATCATCCTGGTGTTCTGCCGGTATCTTGCCGGACTTAATACCCTTCATTACAGCCTGTCTGGATATACCCTTCAGTTCAGCATACTCTAATACTGTCATCCACGCCATTGCTCTCTCCTTTCCTCTATCCACGCCCTAAAAGGTGGGCTGCCGGTTCGCGGGCCGGCAGCCCAGACGTGGATTTGCGTTCTATTTTTAATGCGCCACCCCACCCAACATTTTTGGTGTCGGGGCCCTTTAGGGATGGCGCATTAAAAGCAGAAAAAAAGACGCCCTGGCATGTGCGATCAGGAAGTATCGTCATGTCGTTTAAGGAGTGTATTGCAGGGCGTCTCATAATGCTTATTTAGTATTCGTAGTCCGGAAGCGGGCACTCTGGTAGAAAGCCACCATACATCACCTGCTCTTTTACGCTGGGGTATGTGTTTCGTTCTGTTTCTCTTTCCAAAGTGTCATCATACACCTTTATGGTGGCTGCAAAACACACCTGTTCCGTATAAAACTTGCCACCGCTCTTATACCTTTTGCCGTGTCGATGCGGGCATTCCCTGCACCCGCTTACTTTCATGCTCAGTATCCCATTGCTATACTGCTTCATTTCTCCTCCAAAAACGAACAAACACGTTCTTTCATCAGGAATAGGGTATCCGTCCACGCCCTAACCAAATCCCTGTCTATGGGCTTTGCAGACATTACGTCTCTATGTGCTTGGTCTATATCGGACTTCATTGATTCATATATAGTTGTAGCGTTCTGTAGTAGCACGTCTTGTGTTTTCATTTCACTCCGCCAGCTTTCCCGTCTCTGCTTTAACCGGTATCTCAATCTCCACACAATTCTCACCCAATCTCTCCAGGTCTTGCTTAAACTGCACGCACAGCCTCATCCAGTCCTTGCGCTTTTCTGTTGATAGCATTGCCTTTATCTGGGTTTCCATCATTGTGTTGACCACAAGCTCAGCAATACTCAGCATATTGCTCACATCAAGTGTCAACTGGTAGTCAAAGGCTACTGTATCTGGTGCCTTCATTTCGCCCCCGTTCTTAAAACGGCTCCATCATGTCCGTCAGCACGGCAGCCAAAAAGTTGATCTTCTCTTGTTCTGTAGCCTCGTTAGCAAAGCTCTCGCCCAAGGGGCTATGCGGCACCGTGGCAATGGAAGTATTCCGTGGTTCTATCGAGAGCCGTATCTCGATATCGTCCGGCACCTCTATCATCTTGCCTTCCCATTCATAACACTTCATTCTGCCCCCCCTTCGCCACCGGCATCCCCAGTGCTTCATGAAACGCCAGGTTAAGCTCCATGCCGCGCGGATGCGCAGCCTTCTGAATCTTCACTACACCATTGATGCGCGTGAATACATACACCAGTTGTTTGCTCTTTTTCATCTCTATGCTCCTTATTGATTGTGTTCATTTGATTGGTTTTCAGGGAATAGATGCTGCGTCATAATCGTGCGCATCCGTGTCGCCTTAAAGTAGCCATTCAGTATCTGCACCAGGTACTGATAACTGATACCCGTTTCATCAGCGAAACGTCTCTTGCTCCACTTGCGGCGTGCAAGCTCTGCCCTGATCTCATGGGCTTCCATTACTTTCTGCTTGACATCCATCTCGGTCTCCTTATTTATGTTCCATATAGATATGAGAACAAGATACGCAGTTATGGTGTATTTGTCAAGAACAAAATACGTAAATATGGTGTAATATTATGAAAGAGCTACCAAAAAGACTTCTAAGTATAAGGAAGCAAATGGGTTTAACCCAAGTGCAATTTTCTCAAAAAATTGGCACATCTCAAAACGTATACACGAGATATGAGACTGGAAAACTGGATTTACCAGATCATATTAAGAACAAATTACACCAAATAGGCGTTAATCTAAATTGGCTAATTACGGGTGATGGAACAATGTTTCAAGAACTCCAGCCTGTCGACGCCAGCTTCTTGGGGAATACCATCTCAATCCCTATCGTTGGAGAGATTGCCGCAGGATATCCTGCAGAAACGTTCTATGACACTCCTTATCATCATCTTGATATTCCCGCATCTCTACTGTCCTTCCCGCCGCCGTATATTGTGTTTCGTGTCCAGGGTGATAGCATGGCGCCCCAGGTGGTGCCAGGCGACCTTGTTATTTGCAGCCAGGATTGGCGAGATATTGACGTCAATGGAAAGATCATGGCGTTTCGCTGCCCAGAGGGCATTACATTAAAGAAGCTAATCGATAATTACCGGCATAAAACCACCCTTTTAGTCCCACTAAATTCTGGCTATGAGCCAACTATATTCGTAGAAGGTGATCCCGAAATCCAGATGATCGGGATACTTGACCTATGTATCAGGAAGTACAACCAATGAAAAGAAACACTTTATCGCTCGTCAGGAGGAGCTAAAATGAAGGGGCACCAAAAAACACTCACATCCCTTGTTGCCATATTGATTATAGCCGCCACAGGATACTATGCCTATATTTTAATTAAACCTTACATACCTAAAAGAGAGATTGTCATACTCACTAAGTTTGATGGTTGTAGTCTTGGCGCATACGCTTATATCAGAAAAACCCTTAGTGTGAACGATCAATATGAAAAACGACTTGAATATGTTTGCTTCTTAGATGAACATCCCTTCATTATACAGGACACACTGAAATGCTCTTTTCTTGTTGAAGACAAACTGAAGAGTTTATACTATTTGTATGATGCCATTGATGAAACAGAATCATACGAAGATACTATCGATGGCATTGCGCTTCCGCTACGTGCGATTGTTCGTCTTTATAACCCTGATAAACGCAGACCGGTGGAGCGTGGCTACGCAAAGGACTTGAGGTTAGTATTATCAGACAAGTTCACGTTAGAATACGACATTCCAAAGAAAGAACTCTCTCTAATCCATGAAGGCAATGTTCTTGGCTCTTGCGTAATGCCGGACGATGATCAATCCTACCTATTAGGAGATAAGATTTTAATTCAATCAGCAATATCGATGCTGAAAACCCCATAGCTTATTCCACGAACAAAATAGGA